>Ga0181592_10004601_pt1 | contig 11393 bp, 9 predicted proteins | sample 071ome_20_FD_133755 | JGI IMG/M metagenome (GOLD analysis project Ga0181592, IMG submission 133755) | Coastal salt marsh microbial communities from the Groves Creek Marsh, Skidaway Island, Georgia - 071412BT metaG (megahit assembly) | ecosystem: Environmental > Aquatic > Marine > Intertidal zone...
CCGAGGGAGCTGGCGATCCAGAGCTCACCTCGCAGCTCCTCCCCATCGAGGCCGGCCTCCCGTCGGGCGGCGCGCGCGGCCTCGCGGACCAGAGTCTCCGCTCGGGTGAGGGGATCCTCGAGGACGGCGACCTGGCTCTCGTGGGTCTCCTTCCCTGCCACGCGCCCGACGAAGTCGGGGATCGCGGGGGAGGAGATGGGCGCGTCCTCGGAGGCCAGGCAGCGTTGGGTCGGCAGCGGGAGGCCCTCGCGCAGGGCGCGCTTGAGGCCGGCGCGGCCGAGCCCGTGAGGGCCGACCCGTCCGAGACCGGTGATGACGAGATCGTGGAACATGATGCCCCCTGATCGAAGGAGCGCGCATCCAGCCGTCACGGAGCGAGTGAGCCTCGGGAACATCGAGCTCGATACGCGGAAACTACGAACGGCGGTCGACCCCCGAGGGGATCGGTCGGCGATGGGGTCGGAACTCGGGTGACCGGGAGTTCGGTGTCCGGGAGTTCTGAGCGCCAGTGTTCATCGACGGTCGGCCCGGCGGAGAGGATTCCGAGGTGCGGGGGACGGGTCCCGAGCCGAAGAGTGGTTTTACCCCGAAAACTGCTCCGAGTCGAGGGGGTGGATCGACCGCCCGGTCCGCCGGCGGAGGGAGCCTGCATCGGATTGGAATCGAGTGGCTCCCTCGCGCGTTCTCCGTATCCTGACCGCCCCTGCACCCCCGCGACCCCGTATGGAGCCCCGATGAGTCCCCTCTCCTCCCTTTCGATCCTCTGCCGTGGAGTGATCCGCAATCTCCTCCTCTCACTCCTCGCCCTGGCCGCCGCGGGTCTCGTGGGCTGCAACGGCGCCGAGACGCTCGGGGAGCAGCCCTTTCAGGTCGCCTCTTCTCTCGAGCGGACGAGCGGCGCGGTCCGGGATGGCCTCCGTCGCAACGGCTGGGTCATCGAGAGCGCGGAGCCGGGGAACGTGGTCGCGCGCCTCGATGCCTTCGATCTCCGCGCTCGGATCGAGTTCGATGAGGAAGAGGCGGAGATCGACTGGCTGAAGGAGCCGGGGCTCTCCGCGCTGACCGAAGAGGCGCTCGCCGCGCGAGAGCGGATCGCCCGGCGGCATCTGCGGCTGCTGGCCGAGCGCATCGAGTACTTCATCGCCAGCGCCGACCTCAGCCCCGAGGAGTGAGGGGCCCCAGCGCCTCGTCCACGGTTCCCGCCCGACCGTTGCGGATCCTGACCGAGAGGTGGTGTCTCCGATGATGTCCGACCGGATCCTCGTCTCCGTCGCGATCCCCATCCTCCTGCTCCTGCTGCTCGCCCCCGCCCTCTCCGCGCTCGCCCCCCGGGGATGGGATGACGGGCCGGCCGCGACCGTCGACCCCCCGCGGTCGGTGCCCAAGGACCACGAGGAGGTCCAGCGAATGATCTTCTTCGCCGTCCTCGAGGGCCTCTATCGCGATGGTGTCTCCACGGAGGATGCCCTCCTCCTCGCCGCCCCCGCCGAGAACGGCGCGGGGCTCCTCTCCTACGTGTATGCCTGTCCGATCTGCATGCCGGCGGTCGACGCCCTCACCGTCTACGGAGCGCGCGCGCCCTTCCCCCATCGGAAGGCTCCCCGCGACACCTTCGGGAGCGGCTGGAGCGAGGAGTTTCGGGCGGAGCTCCGGTCGGAGGAGCACGCCGTGCGGATCGGAGCGGTGCAGCACCTCACCCGGCAGTACATCGAGGCCCGGCTCCGCTCCCTGCGTCTCGACGAGGAGGAGCAGCGGGTCTGGACCCAGTGGCTCGGAGACCTGCGAGAGAAGGGGAACGCCCGCCTGCGCAGCTACCTCGAGCAGGGGGGGCCGTTCGCGGAGTCCTATCGCGGGTGGGAGAGCTGCGGCGCGTGCGAGGGAGCCGCCGGGGCGATGCAGCCCTGAGGAGGGAAGCCCAGACCGTCAGGAGCCCGGATCGCCAGGACAGCAGAACATCGGGACAAGTCGGCCATGAAGAGAGAGAGCGGGAGGAGACCTCGTCGGGTCTCCTCCCGCTCTCGATGCGTCCGGAGCTTCGGCGGGCTCAGGCGTCGCCATGGGCGATGGCGGCGGCGGAGTCCAGGCGCGGGTGGCCCCGCCGGAGGTCATCCGCCGTGATCCCCGCGCCGCCGTTGCGCGCATCCATCTCCTGGATCACGCCGACCGTCGAGTGGACGCTCGCGAGGACATCCCCGGTGTGCGCGCTCTCCGAGATGGTGTGCATGTTGCGGATCGGGAAGCCGATCGAGGTCGCGGCGGCGTCGACGCTCGCGAGCACCGCGGCCATGCCATCGGTGCCGGTGTCGCGTCCGCTCGGGGTCATCTGGAAGGGGATCTCCTTCTCGGTGCAGACCTGCTGGAAGATCTCGTTCAGGGCCGGCGTGACGATCGCGCCGACCTGCAGGGTCATCCCCGCGCCCATCTTGTTCGGGGTGTAGCGGCGGTCTCCGACCCCGGGCGCGGCGTCGAGGTCGTGGGCGACATCCACGCCGATGACGACATCGGGGCGCATCTCCCCGGCGAAGACCCGGCTGCCGAAGCGGCCGATCTCCTCGTAGGCGGCGAAGGCCCCGAGGTAGCGGACATTCTTCGGTCCGCCCGCCTCGGCGAGGAGCTTCGCGACCTCGGCGGTGACGAAGCAGCCGAGGCCGTTGTCGAGGTAGGCGCCATAGAAGCTGTCGGGGCCGAAGCCGCGCCGGATCGGGCGCTTCAGCAGGATCGTGTCGCCGGCGCGGATGCCGAGGGACTCCACCTGCTTCTTCCGCTCCTCCCCGTGGAGCTGCAGCTCGAGGTAGAGCTGCGTCGGCTTCAGGCCGCGCGAGCCGTCCCGGACCGCGGCGTCGGCGAAGTGGATCGCGCCGATCGCCTCGACGGTTCCCCCCTCGATGATCCGGTAGGAGCCCGGCGCGGCGGGGTCCTCGCTGAAGAGCTGGGTCTCGTGGCCAATGAGGGTGACGGGGAGGAAGGAGTCGGAGTTGATCCAGATCTTCCCGTCCTCGCCGATGTTGCGCACCTGCATGCGGATCTTGTCGGCGTGGCCGATCACCATGACGGTGAAGGCATCGGTGTCATCCGGCTTCGAGTCCACCACGATCCCGGCGTTCCCGCGGAAGCGGTGAATCTTCCAGTCGGGGCAGTGCTTCTCGAGGAAGGGGACGATCACTCCCTCCGTCATCGCGGCTTCCAGCCCGATGGGGCTCGGGGCGGCGAGCATCGCTCGCATCCGCTCGAACTGCTCCTCGGGCATCGACTCGGTCCAGGGGGTGTCGCTCATCGGCTCTCCGTCGGCAGGGCTGGAGGGAAGGATCCTCACCCCGGGCGTGGGGGCGAGCTTCGGACCCGGGATCATCGCGAACCTCTCCCGCGGGAGCAAGGAAACCGACCACTCCCGGGAGATGCCGCTGATTTCCCCCGGAGAGGACGAATTCCCACTTCTCTCGGAGGTCCACCCTTGCCCCGAGCCGGATCGGTGGATTCAATTGAAGGGTGTATGCCCTGCTCTCAGGGCTGCGGCTGCGGATCTTCTCGGCTCTGGAGGAGTCGAAGGCGCGCTTCGCCACGAACGGGCTCGAAACACGCTCCGGAATCGGTTTCGAAACATCTACGCGGATGGTCGATCCTCCGGCTCTCTCCGTCGTCACCGACGGGGAGCCCGGGCGAGGTCCTCTCTTCCGCAGACTCCGCCCTTCCCGCATCGGGCGGACCGCCAGCCTTGAGGAGGATGACTCATGCGCTCGATTCTTCGCCACTCAGGATCGATGCCGAAGGCCCCCGGGCCGATCCCGGCGCTCTTGCTCGCGCTCGCCCTCGTCGCCTGCGGCTCTCTCGAGGCCCAGAACACGATTCACCTCTCGGATGAGGCCGTGATCGCGGGAGACTCGCTCACCGTCGCCGCGACCTTCGACACCGCCCAGGAGATCTACGGGTTCACCTTCGGGGTGCGCCATGTCGCGAGCCTCCTGACCCCCCTCGCCGCGAACCCCGGCGCGGATCTCCAGCTCGTGAACAGCGGGGCCGGCCCGGATTACTTCTTCGCCGACCTCGCCGCGGCGAACGGCCCGGGCCTCTTCGTGGCGTCGGTCTTCCAGTTCGCCGCCTTCAACTCGCCGCTGCCGATCGGCACCGGCCTCGAGGCCGTGCTCCTCGATTACGCCAGTGACCCCGCGGCGAGCCCGGCGACGACGACGCCCCTCAACCTCGCGGCGGACCTCGGCAGCCCGGCGGTGGCGATCGCCTTCAGCACCGGGGTGACCATCGTCCCCGATGTCGACAACGGCTCCGTGACCTTCCTCGTCCCGCCGCCGACCGGGGTCACCTGCACCCTCCTCGACAACTGCACCTGCGACTTCGCGATCGCGTGGACGAACCCGACGATCTACACCGCGATCGAGCTGCGGATCGACGGCGTCCTCTCCCAGACCCTCTCCGGCGCGGCGACCTCCGCCTCCGTCTCCCTCCCGACCCCCGGCTCGCTCTCCCTCATCGAGGTGCGTGGGATCGTCGGGACCGAGGCCTCGACCGACTCCGGCTGCACGGCGGACTGCCCGGCGATCGTCCCGGCCGGCCTGCCGACCGCGCTCGACTGCGTCGTGGCGGTCTCCGACCCGGTCCTCGGCTGCACGATCGACCTGAGCTGGACCCCGTCCGGCACCTACTCGGTGCTCCAGGTCTCCCTCGACGGTGCCGTGGTCCAGACCCTGATCGGCACCGACACCGCCACTTCGCTCTCCGTCCCCGCGGCGATCGATCCCCAGCAGATCTGCATCACCGCGACCGACGAGTGCGGCGATCCGATCCCCGGTGAGGTGTGCTGCGAGATCGTCTGCTCCCCGGGCACCGAGTTCCGCCGGACCGACTGCAACGGCGACTCCGGCACCGACATCAGTGATCCGGTCTACCTGCTCAGCGTCCTCTTCAGCGGCGGGGCGACCCCGCTCTGTCTCGACGCCTGCGACGGCAACGACGACGGCGGGATGGACATCTCCGACGCGGTCTTCATGCTCGCCGTCCTCTTCACCGGGGGAAGCCCCCCGCCGGCTCCCTACCCGGGCTGCGGGCTCGACGGGACCGACACCGACGCCCTCGACTGCGGGAGCTACCCGGGCTGCTGAGCCCCCCCCGTTCGGAACCTTCGGAGCCCCTCGCTCCTCTCCGGCTCGGAGGGGGGCGAGGGGCTTCTGCGATGTCGGCTCGGGGAGGGGCTCAGTCCCGGAGGAAGCCGGGGAGGCGCACCGTCCGGTCGTCTCCCGCGAGCACCACGGGGTTGGTCGTTCCCGGAGGGGGAGCTCCGCCATCGGCCCGACCGTTCTCTCCCACTCCGAAGATGAGCCCTCGATCGCGGTCGTAGAGGAGCGGCGCCCGCTCCGGAGACTCCGGGTCGAGGGGCAGTTCCGGGAGGAGCTGCGGGACGAGCGCGTCGAGGTCCGCGGGCCACGTCCCATGCTGGAGGCGGTGGACCCGCAGCGCGAGGACGGTGCGCAGCGCGGCGCTGCAGAACTCCGCCTCCGCGAGCCGCCTGGGGTGGCCGAGCTCGCTCGGCGGGGTCAGGCCGCCTCGGACGAGGATCACCCCCGCGAGGTTCCCGGTGATGGCGTGCATCAGCCGGGCGCCGGTGGACCGGATGGGGAGGAAGGCATCGACCCGCGCCGCGTAGCCCTCCGGCCGCGTCTCCCCGTTCGCCGCGGCGTCGATCAGGCGTCGCGTCCCCTCCACGAGGAGCTGCTGGGAGCGGTGCGGTCGGTGGAGCGCGGCGACCCAACCCGGCAGCTTCGCGCCCTTCATTCTTCGCTGGAGATCCCGGGGTCGACCCACCGCCTCGATCTGCTGCTCGAACTGAAGGAGGAGCAGGTGTCTCCGCCACTCCTCCGGCAGCTCGGAGCGGGCGCTCTCCTCCAGCGCGGTCTGGAGGAGGGAGAGGTCATCGGGGGCGGCGAGGGCCCAGTGGAGCCGCACCAGAGAGAGCGGGTGGGTCCGATGGCTGAGGAGCTGCGGCAGGGTGAGGGTCCGCGCCGCGAAGTTCTCCCGGTGCCAGCGGCTCGCCGCCTCGAGCCAGCGCCAGGCGGTGGCCGGGCTCCCCTCCGCCCACTCGACTCCCGCCGCGGTCTCGAGGACATGGATCGCCCGGATCAGGTCGGGCGGGACCGCCCCCTTGCGGTGGGCCCCGGAGAAGCCGGGGAGGTCCATCGTGGCGACCTTCCCCTCGATCGCCTCCCGGTTCTCCTCGAGCCAGGCGCGCCCCTGCCGTCGCAGGGGGGTGTCGGGACCGCCGTCGGTGGGGAGCCCTCCCGCGACCGCCCACTGCCAGAGCCCGGCGGGTCGCCCGGGGGGATCTCCAAGGCGCGGAGCCCGATCCCAGGCGAGCGAGGCGTTCTCCCCGGGCAGGACGGTCGCGGGAGGGGGGAGGCGGAGGTCGGAGTACTCTGGCGGGGGCGCATCCCGGAAGAACACGAAGGCCCAGACACCGAGGAGGACGAGGAGGGCCCCCGCCGCGATCGCCATCCTGCGACGGCGCCGGGTGTGGGGCGTCCGCGCCCCGGGGGGGCGCATCCCGCCCGGCTCCGTCACGGCTGGCGGCCGATCAGGCGGGCACGGAGGGCGGCGATCGCGGTGTCCACGCGCCCGAGCTCGGCGTAGAGCCCGTCCACGGCGACCGGGGTGATCGCGAGGATCGCCTCCCCCGCGGCGTTGCCATGGAGGATCCGCCCGACGACCCCGCGGCGGGGGGGCGGCGTCGCCTCCACGACCCTCCCGGTGCGCTCCCCCTCCTCGATGGCGGCGCGATAGAAGCTCCCCATCGCGGCGAGGGTCTCGTTCGGCTGCCAGAGGTAGCGGCGGTAGGAGCCGCCGGTCTCGGTCTCATCGAAGGCGAGCACATGCTCGCGCAGCGCCGCGTACTCTCCGCGGATCGCCTCCGCTCCCTCCCGCGCGGAGGCGACCGGCGCGACGCGATCGAGGAGGGCGATGAGTCCCTCCTCTGCTCCCGCGTAGTCTCCGGCGAGGACATGGTGCTCGATCGCCGCCAGCGCCCCGTCGAGGAGGGTGAGCCCCGCCAGGGTCCCCGCGATGGTGCGCGCGCCATCGACCTCGTGCCCCGCGTGGAGGAGGAGCGCACGGTCCGCCGCCCGCAGCGCCGGGGCATCGCGATCGACGAAGGAGACATCGGCGCGGAGGGAGAGGAGCTGATGCGCGACCTGAGTGGAGTGGGAGCCGATCGCCCCCTTTCGCCGCCCGCGACAGCCGTTTCGCTCCACCGCTGCATCGAGCGCGTGGAAGAAGGGGCCGCTCTCCGCCATCAGCTCCCGCAGGGTGGACTCGTGGGGGAGTCGCTCCGGGCGGCGCCCGTCCGCGGTGCGTCCCTCCGTCGCGAAGCTCTCGAAGCCGGACTCCTGCAGCGCGAGGACGAGGGGGACTCCTCCCTCGACCCGGGTCTCGGTGAGCTCTCGACCGGAGAGGAGACGGAGCGCGGCCTCGAGGAGGGGCGCGGCGTTCTCGCCGCGGGGGAGGGCCGGGGTGGTCGGCGCGGTCAGATCGGCGTCGGGGAAGGCCGGGGCGTCGGTCGAGTTCCGTGCGACGGAGATCCCCAGGATGATGAGGAGGAGGAAGCCGAGGCCGGGCAGGATCAGGAGCCCGATGAGGGGGCGCCTCCCCTCCCTCGCGGACGAGCGCCGATCTTCGGTGGTCTCCGACACTGCGCCCCCTCCCCGCCGCGGGTCCCTCCCCGCGTGGGTCGGATCTTAGCCGCGCCTCCGTCCCGCGTCAGGCGTTGGCGGAGCGCGGAGGGTCTCTTCCTTCGGCGACTCGGGAGGATCATCGAGGGGCTCCAGCGGGTATCATTGAGATCTCGGCGCGTCGTCCGGACCGCCGAGCGGCGGGCTCCTCCCGCCCGAGGCTCCCCCGTATCGATCCGATCACCTCTTCCATCGTGACCGCGGAGGTCCGCCCATGCCGCTTCGACGAGAGAGCGCCATCGTCCCGCTCCTGCTCCTGCTGCTCGCCTCTCCGCTCCCGGCCCAGCTCTTCAGCGACCAGAGCGTCGCTCGGCTGCCGGACTCGAACGAGTACTCCTCCCAGTGCTCCGTCGCGGATGTCGATGGGGACGGAGACCTCGACATCGCTTTCGCCAACGGCCGCGGCTTCTCGAGCGCCCAGCTCCAGGAGCGGGTCCGGCTGATGATCAATGACGGCAGCGGCTTCTTCGCCGACGAGTCGATCGCGCGCCTCGGCTCCCTCCTCGGGTACGGCCGGGATGTGGAGTTCGGCGATGTGGATGGGGATGGGGACCTCGACCTCGCGGTCGCGAACGACTTCAACACCCAGCAGCGCCTCCTCATCAACGACGGCGCCGGGAACTTCGCGGACGAGTCGGTGGCGCGCCTCGGGGTCTTCTCGATCTCCAGCTCGCACTGCTCCTTCGGGGATGTCGATGATGACGGCGACCTCGACCTCTGGTTCACGCGCGGCGGCTCCTCCCGCTTCGGGTCCGGCCAGCCGCAGCTCCTCATCAACGACGGGAGCGGGTTCTTCACCAACGCGTCCGCGGCGCGGGTCCACCCCGCGCTCCTCTCCGAGCCGATGGACTGCACCTTCGGTGACCTCGATGGAGACTTCGACCTCGACATCGTCGCGGGGAACCGCAGCGCGAACACCTCGCGGGTCTACTTCAACGATGGCGCGGGAAACTTCCAGACGACGACGATCCTCCCGCCGAACTCCGCGACCTACAGCTTCGACCTCGGCGACCTCGATGCCGATGGCGACCTCGACATCTTCGGCGCGAACTCCCAGGCGAGCTCCTCGCGGGAGGCGATCTTCATCAACGACGGGAGCGGGGGCTTCACCGATCAGACCGCGGTCTGGATCCCCGGCACGAACAACCAGCCGAACGACGACAACGACAGCAAGTTCTTCGACTACGACGGCGACGGCGACCTCGATGTGATCATCGCGGCGCTCGGGGGCGGGCCGGAGCGGATCCTCCGGAACAACGGGGCGAGCTATCAGCTCATGTCCGGCCTCATCAGCTCGGTGGGGGACTCGAGCCTCGATGTCGAGCTCGGGGACTTCGACGGCGATGGGGACCTCGACGTCGTCACCGCCCAGGGCGAGTCCGGGGGGTTCCGGAACCGCCTCTACATCAACACCGGCACGGCGCCCGACCTGACGCCGCCGAGCTTCCCTCAGACCCTCCAGCTCCCCGACACCCTCGACACCAGCGGCCCCTATGTCGTGCGCGCGGTGATCCGCGACCAGATGACGAGTGACACCGGGGCGTTCTACGACCAGACCGCCCTGCGGTGGTGGGTCGACGGAGGGCCGGTCTCCACCGCGCCGCTCATCTGGGTGGGGAACGACATGTACCGCGGAGAGATCCCGGGCATCGCCGGCGGCGAGGTGAACTACTCGATCCGCGCGACCGATCGCGCGGGGAACGCGGCGGAGTCGACCGTGTTCACCTTCGTCGTGGGGACCCCCGATCCGGTCTTCCGTCGAGGAGACTGCAACCAGGATGGCGGCTTCGACATCGCCGACGCCGTGACCGTCCTCGACACCCTGTTCGCCGGGGGCGATCCCTTCGAGTGCGCGGATGCCTGCGACGGCAATGACGACGGCAGCGTGGACATCGCCGATCCGATCCTCCTGCTGGGGGTGCTCTTCCAGGGCTCGAGCCCGGTGCCCGCGCCGGGGAGCGGGCCGGGCTGCGGCAGCGACCCCACCGCGGATGCGCTCGACTGCGCGGTCGAGCCGATCTGCCCCTGAGGGGCGGTTCCCCGATTCGAGGACCGGGGTGGGGCGCACGCGCCGCGCTTCCCCCGCTTCACCCCGCATGAGCCCCGGGGCACCCCCTCACTCCCGCCGGGGCTCGACCCCCCACAGCTCCCGGACGAGGAAGTCCGCCTGCCGCCGCCGGCCGTAGGGGGTCCCCGCCGCGCCGTGGCCGGCGCCGGGGATGACGACGAGATCGAAGTCCTTGTCCGCGCGGATCAGGGCATCGACCACCTGCATCGTCGAGGCGGGGTCCACGTTGCGGTCGAGCTCGCCGACGATGAGCATCAGCGAGCCTTCCATCCGATGGGCCTGGGTGACGTTCGAGCTCGCCTCGTAGTGCGGGCCGATCGGCCACCCCATCCACGCCTCGTTCCACCAGATCTTGTCCATCCGGTTGTCGTGGCAGCCGCAGTCCGCGACCGCGACGCGATAGAAGTCGGAGTGGGCGATGAGGGCGCGCATCGCGTTCTGCCCTCCGGCGGAGCCGCCGTAGATCCCGACCCGGGAGAGGTCGAGGTGCGGGCGGGTGCGCGCCGCCGCGCGCCACCACGCGACCCGGTCGGGGAAGCCGGCGTCCCCGATGTCCTGCCAGCAGTGGTCGTGGAACGCCTTCGACCGCCAGTTCGTCCCCATGCCATCGACCTGCCCGACGATGAACCCGAGCTCCGCCGTGGCCCGCGCTCCGTGCCAGGGGCGGAACTCCTTCGGGACATGGTGCCCGTGCGGACCGGCGTAGATCTGCTCGACCACCGGGTAGCGCCGGGTCGGGTCGAAGTTGGAGGGGAGGAGGAGGAAGCCCCAGATCTCCGTCTCGCCGTCGCGCCCCGGGGCGACGAAGCGCTCCGGCGCGCGCCAGCCGAGGGCCTCCAGCGCGGAGATGTGGCGCGGGCGAGCTCGGCGACGCGTTCGCCATCGAGCGTGCGGCGCAGCTCGTGCACCGGAGGCAGGTCGACTCGCGACCAGGTGTCGACGATGTAGCGGCGATCGGGAGAGAAGGAGATCTCGTGGGTCCCGTCCCCCTCGGTCCACCAGGTGACGCCGCTCCCGTCGAGGCGGGCGCGCCCGTGGTGCACATGATAGGGGTCCTGACCCGGATGCACCCCGAGGCCGCGCAGCTCCACCGTCCCCGCGTCGAAGTCGATCGCCTCGACCGCGCGCACCACCCACTCTCCCGCCGTGATCGGGGTCATCGTCCCGTCCCCGACCTCCACCCGGTAGAGGTGGTTGTGACCGCTCCGCTCCGACATCCACAGGAAGGCCGAGTCGTCGGGCCACCAGCGCAGGAGGGTCTTCTGCGAGTAGTCGATGAAGGTCTCCGACCGCTCCTCGTGGATGACCCGCATCGTCCCCGTGGGCGCCGCGATCCCGATCACCCGGAGGCGGCGGTGCCCGCGCTCGTTGAAGAGGAAGCGGAACTCGGCGCCGTCCGCGGTCCAGTGGAAGCGGCCGATCGACCAGGCGTTCTCGATCGGGCCGCACTCGATGGCGCGGACCTCGCGGGTGCTCAGGTCCACCCACACCGGCCGGAGCTGATCGACATCATCTCCCGGCTTCCGGTAGGAGAAGCGGCTCGCCCGCGGCTGGAGCTGGTCGCGAGGGGAGGACTCGACGATCGTCACCTCGCGCTC
>Ga0181592_10004610_pt1 | contig 11383 bp, 6 predicted proteins | sample 071ome_20_FD_133755 | JGI IMG/M metagenome (GOLD analysis project Ga0181592, IMG submission 133755) | Coastal salt marsh microbial communities from the Groves Creek Marsh, Skidaway Island, Georgia - 071412BT metaG (megahit assembly) | ecosystem: Environmental > Aquatic > Marine > Intertidal zone...
GCTGCTAGTGGCGAGGTTGTCCTGCTCGACTTTTCCGCCGACTGGTGTGGTCCCTGTCAGCAGATGGCACCGCTGATTGGAGAGATCGGGGCTGCCGGCTGGCTGGTTCGGCATGTTGACGTCGATCAGGAACACGAACTGGTCAAACGCTTCAACGTTACCGGTGTGCCCTGCTATATCCTCTTGGTGAAGGGCCAAGAAGTCGGTCGTATCAATGGCGCGACCACCCGAAGTGAACTCGAAAAACTCCTGGCGCAAAGCCGGCAGCCGTTGGGACTGCCCGCCCTGCCGGCAGCAGTCGAGGTGGCGACAGCCCAGCAGGTACCAGGGATCCCCGTACCGACCCACCCAGCGACGAGGCCGCTGGCAACCGAGCCAGCCGGCCGCCCGATGATCAAACCCCCCGCCACCCTGACCGGTCCGGTGGCGGGTGACGCTCCAGCGCGTCCGCTCGATCGTCCACTGCGGCAACGCGGCCAGCCACAGCCACGGCAGCCGGTGCCACCGCCACCAACATTAGCCGCCGAGACAGAAGCCAGCCTCAGTCAGCGGCTCTTGCACGCCACCGCCCGCCTCCGGGTACAGGATCCTCAAGGGGCGTCCTGGGGAACCGGCACAGTCATTGACTGCCGACAGGGCGAGGCGCTCATTCTGACCTGCGGCCATATCTTCCGTGACTCCGAAGGAACAGGAACCGTTGAGGTTGATCTGTTCGGTGCACCGACAAGCGGACGCCTGGCCGGGCAGATGGTTGCCTTCGATCTCGATCGCGACCTGGCGCTGGTGAGCGTTTTCACTGATGCAGAAATTGAAGCCGTGCGTATCGGTGGAGTGGGCCGTCCCCGCGAGGTGGGCGAAGGGGTGGTGACAGTTGGCTGTGATGGTGGCCGTGATCCAACGATGCACGTCAGTCGCGTCACCTCGGTTGATAAATACCTTGGGCCAGCCAACGTGCAGGTGGCCGGTCAGCCTGTTCAAGGCCGAAGCGGCGGCGGGCTGTTTGCCCTCGATGGCACCCTGCTTGGGGTCTGTAACGCTGCCGATCCAGAAGATAACGAGGGGCTTTTTGCGGCGTTGCCATCAATTCACGAACACCTTGATGAAGCCGGCCTTACCTTCGTGTACCGGCATGTCTATCCCGGCACGTCGACCGCACTGGCCGGAGGGACTGAGGCCAAAACGGTTCCCCACATGCCTGCTGAGATGCCGCCGTTTTCACTCGACCGGCGAGATCGGGCTGATGCCCTGCCCACGGCCTCACCTGGGCCGGCCTTGGCGGCTGCGGCTACCAATGCTGCGGCACTGACAGCAGCCGCCGAGCTGTCGGCACCGCAGCCAGTGCCTGCCGCGGCTATTCAAGAACAACAGTTGCAGCCAACAGCTACGGAACAGGCTGCGGCACTCTCTGCTGGTGAGCAGGCACTGCTTGATCAGGTTCGCCAGCATGGTGGCAATGCAGAGGTCATCTGCATTGTCCGGCCGCATGGAGCCGCTCAGTCTGCCAGTGAAGTTTTTCTGTTACAGACAGCCAGTCCTGGTTTTCTGGATCGGCTCTCAGAGGCCCATCAGGTGGACGACCCGCGTCGTGAGTGATGCTTAAGTCGTCAGGAACACCTGAGTCCTCAGGATACTTAAGTAGATGAGAAGCCCGTGGGGGGAGGCTTTTGATGCGGCAGGTTTTGATTCGTCACGGGGAGAGTGAGTCCAACCGCGAAGGGCGGGTGCAGGGACAGGCCGATGTCGACCTCTCGGAAACCGGTCGGCTTCAGGCCGAAGCGGTTGCCGACTGGTGTCGCGAGCAGACCTGGGATGGCACTTCGACTGAACTCTGGTCGAGCCCGCTGAAGCGGGCCCGGGAAACTGCAGAAGCCATCAGCGTTGCTATCGGCCTGCCGGTCCAGGTGGCTGATGACCTGCGTGAGTTGCATGCGGGTGTGTTTCAGGGGCACCTCTGGGATGATTTGGCCGAGCGTTTCCCTGAAGCGGTCGCCCAGTGGAAGTCGGGCGACGTTGACTTTCAAATTCCGGGGGGTGAATCCCGGCGGCAGTTGGCCGAGCGGGGGCAGCAGGCTCTGCTCACACTGGCAAAACGGCCTGCCAGCCAGATGATTGTGGTGGCTCATGGGGGCATCCTCACCGCTGCCCTCGGGCTTCTTGTCGGCCGTGACCATCCGCTTTTGGCCGACGCCATCGAGCGGCCCTTTACCCGCCTGCCAGCACTGGCCAACTGTTCGGTGTCAGAACTGTCGTGGCCCGGCCCCCAACTGGTTCGCTTTAATGAAACTGAGCATCTGGTCAGCGGTTGAGGATCCCTTCTCCCACGAGCCGCTGGCCGTTTGACTGGTGAGGGTTTTGACGCTCCTGAGGATGCTGGCGTAGAACACCTTTGCTGAAAACAGGTCGCTCTCACAAGGTGCCGTGGTGGCAGCGTTCTGGCGATGTGAACTGTTTTGAACCACCACCTGCCCCCGGCAGACCGACTGCGATGGTTGTGAAAGGGAAGCCGATGACATTACGAGCCATTGCCGTCATCGTCTTCACGCTTGCTGGCCTGTTGTCCCTGCTGGGGAGAGGCGTGGCTGCTGAGCCGGCTGGTTTTTCTGGCGACCGGGCCATGCAGCATCTGGAGGCGATCTGTGCCTTGGGCCCCCGCCCCAGTGGGTCGGCTGCCATGCAGCAGCAGCGTGACCTGCTCATTCCGCATTTTCAAAAGGCAGGCGCGACCGTGTTTCGCCAGGCGTTTCGGAGCCGCGATGGTCGCAACGGCGAGTGGGTGCGGATGGAGAATCTGATTGTCTCCTGGCATCCAGAGCGTACCGAGCGGGTGCTGATTGGCGTGCACTACGACACGCGGCCTTTTCCTGATCGGGACCGGCGGCAGCCGCAGGGGCGTTTTGTTGGTGCCAATGACGGCGCCAGCGGCGTTGCGGTACTGATGGAGTTGGCAGTTGCCATGCCGACCATCACTGGGCCGGTAGGGGTCGACTTCGTGCTGTTTGATGCGGAGGAATATGTCTTTGAGGAGGGCCGCGACTCGTACTGTCTTGGCTCCCTCTTCTTTGCCCGCCAGTACGCCGCCAGTACGCGGGCGGGAAGCTTGGCCTATCGGTACCGCTGCGGGGTGATTCTTGACATGGTCGGTGATCGCAACCTGACCATCTGGCAAGAGCAGCAGAGTGTGGCCTGGCCTGAGACGCGACCGGTGGTCGAGGCAATCTGGAGCACGGCGCGGCGGCTGGGTGTCCGGCAGTTTGTGCCCCGGCCAAAATATGAGGTCAATGATGACCATGTGCCGCTGCGGATGACTGGTGGCATCCCGACCTGTGACATCATTGACTTTGACTACCCTCACTGGCACACCACCGGTGATCTGCCGTCGGCCTGCGCGGCTGAATCGCTCGAGGCGGTTGGCTCTGTGGTGCTGGCCTGGCTGCAAACCCTTCGCTGATTCATGCCGCCTGTTGTATGGCCTCGCTATGCCAATCCCTCCTCACCCTGAAACCATCCCGCTTACCGTGCCTGACCTTGGGCTGGCCGGTGTCCCAGTGATGCTCTCACTCTGGCTGGTGCCACAGGGGAGGCGGGTTCTTGAAGGCGATCGCGTGGCCGAATTGGTTGCCGGCGGTGTCACCGTCGATCTGTCAGCCCCCGTTGCTGGCCGTTGCCTGCGACAACTTGTCGATGAAGACACGGTTGTAGTGCCAGGGGCAGTGTTGGCCGAGTTTCGCGCTGAGGATTCGGCCTCATGACGGCGGCAGTGCCGGCTGGCACAGGAAGAAGCAGGCGGACTGACCGACTGGCTGCCTGTGGGGGGGCTGCGACGATGTTCTTCATCCAGCCCCCAGTTGATTGGTGGTGGCTGGCCTGGCTGGCGCCGTTGCCCTGGCTCTGGCTGGTGGCTCGACCGCTGACAGCCAACACGCCGCTGCTCTCCTGGAGGTGGCTCTGGCTCGCCGGGTGGCTCCACTGGCTGGCAACCATTCACTGGCTGCGGCTGCCGCATCCGGCAACCTCGATCGGCTGGCTGTTGTTGTCGGCCTACCTGGCGGTGTACCTGCCTCTCTTTGTCTGGCTGGCCCGGCGGCTGATGGCCCGTTGGCACTGGCCGCTGCTGGCGGCTGCCCCGGTAGCCTGGATAGCCTGCGAGCAGCTGCGGAGTTGGTTGCTGGGGGGTTTCACGTTTGGGCTGTTGGGCCATAGCCAGTGGCGGTGGACCGCCCTTTTGCAGTTGGCTGATATCGCCGGAGCGGTGGGTGTCAGTGGGCTGGTGATGCTGGTGGCAACGGCGGTGTTTCAACTGCTTTCTTGGGCTGGTCGGCATTGGGCTGGCGGGCCTTGGGCTGGCAGTGCGGGGGCCGCTGCGGGGCACCTTCCATTTCGGCGTGTCCTCAGTGGCCTCTGCGTGGCAGCGGTTGGCGTGCTGGCTGCTCTTGGCTACGGCTGGTGGCGTCTGGACACAGTTCCTGATGATCAGGGTAAGCCCCTTGACGTTCTCTTGGTGCAGGGATCAATCGATACTCAACTCAAGCATGACCCGAATGCGGTCACCGATGTCACCCGGCATTACGACGAACTCACGCGATCGGGACTCACCGGTCAGGGCCCCCGTCCCGATCTGATTATCTGGCCGGAGACCATGTGGCGAATCGGCCTGGTCGAGATTGATCCGGCTGAGGAACTTCCTGACAGCGTTGTCGACATGATGCTGACGGATTCAGCAGATGACTCCGGTCAGCCGTTGACGGCCACTGCTCGTCAGGCCCGCGCCCGTCACCTGCTTGAGGCAGAGCGGTTTGAGCCATTGGCGACCTATGCCAGGTCGTACGGGACCCACTGGCTTGTCGGTGTCGACAAACAGCGAATCACGCCCCAGGCGGTGACGGGCACTGAATACTTCAACTGCGCAGTGCTACTCGATGCTGCCGGTCAGTTGGTGGGCAGTTACGCCAAGATGCATCCAGTTTTGTTTGGCGAGTATGTGCCACTGGCCGATCGGTTCCCCTGGCTCTATCGCTTAACGCCACTGCCGGCCGGGCTGACCGCCGGTCAGGAACCGTTACTGACCAGGGTGGCTGGTCAGCGACTGACCTGCACCATCTGTTACGAGACGGCTTTGCCGGAGGCGATTCGACGGCTGGTGCAGTCCTGCCGGCAGAGCGACGGCGGTCCGGATGTGATCGCCAACCTGACGAATGACGGCTGGTTTTGGGGGTCGAGTGAACTCGACATGCACCTGACAGCGGCGGTGTTTCGGGCCGTCGAGGTGCGAACACCACTTGTCATAGCAGCAAATACCGGTTTTTCGGCGGCTATTGATGGGTGTGGCCGCCTGCTGGCCCGCGGGCCGCGGCGGGCGACAGCCACCCTGCGGGTGGGGGTGCGGCCAGATGGTCGCCCGACGCTGTGGCTCTGGTGGGGAAGTTTCCTGCATGGGCTATGTGTGGCGATTGCGGCGGGAGTGACGTTGGAAGCCTGCTGTCGAGCCGGTAGCCTTAAGAAAGAACGCTGAAGGAGGGTCTGCCGTCAGGTCGATCTCTTTCAGGCGTAGGATCAATCAGGCGGTTTGCTGCGCGGTGGGCATCGGGCCCGCTGGGCAGACGCCCTTTTTTCCGCTCAAGCCGGACAAAGCCATGAACACGATCGGCAAGATATTTGTTTTCGCGGTGCTGATCATGAGCGTGGTGTTCATGAGTTTTGCCGTTGCCATTTTCTCCTCGCACACCAATTGGCAGCAGCGAGCAACAGATCTTGATGAAGAACTTGCGGTGGCTCAAAAGGAGCGGGCTGCGAAGGAAGCAAGGCTGACGGAGCTTGAAGAGCAAAACACGGCATCTCTTCGTGATAAAGATGAGGTGATTAATAAGCTGGAGGCAGCACTGGCTGAAAAGGACAGTGAACTTCAGGATCTTCGCAAGAAGCGGGACGCCGATCTGGAAAAGCTCTCCGGTGACATTGAGGCACTGGCGGCTGCAAAACTTGAACGCGACAAGGCTGAAAAGTTGGTCAACGATCTCCGTCAGGAAATCGACGGACTCCAAGAGAACCTGCAAAGTTCGGTCAATCGCGGGGCAGAACTCGCTGCGAAGTTGCATCAGGCCGAGTCCGAATTGTCGATGGCGACAGAACGGAAAAAGCAGCTGGAAATTCAGGTGTCCACTGCTCGTGAAGTGCTCCAGCAAAACGGCCTGTCCTTAGAGCGGCCCAAGCATATCGTGCCGATCGTTGACGGCGTGATTACCGCCGTGGCTGATGACCTGGTCGAAGTCTCGATCGGGAGTGACGACGGCCTGCAGCCGGGGCATGAACTGGAGGTCTTTCGAGCTGATCAATACGTTGGCCGGCTACGGGTGGTGAGTGTCAAGCCAGACCGGGCGGTGGTTCGCATCCTCAAGGACTATGCCCGGGGCATCGTTCAGCGGGGTGACCGGGTGGCAACCAAACTGAAGCTCAATGGCTAATCAGATACCTGCTTTGGTCGAGTTGGCGGTGCGATGACTCGACGAATGGGAGAACGCCGGCATGGCAGACGCCGATGACAAAAAACCAGTGCAGCCGATGAACATCTATACGGCGATGTTGGTGCTGTCGTTTCTGGCGGTTTCGATTGGCTGCCTCATCCTGGCGATCGAGCTATATGGCCGTGGCCTGCCACTTAAGCCGGGCAGCGGCGGCAGCCAACGGGCTGCTGCGAGCTCGCCTGCCGCACCGGCGTCACCTGCCGAGCCGGAATCAGCTACCGAAGAAGTCGAATGAGTCATCGCCGTCCATCGGCTCGGCGGCAGCATCTGGTTCACCAGATTCCTTGACTGCCTCACCAGCAGATGCGTCGGCTTCCTCGTCGGATTGCGGCTGGCCGATGGCCCCGGCGACATCTCGCGAACCGAGAGAGACAAGCAGCCCCCGTGGGGAGGCCAGAATCAGCTTCTCGGTTGATCGGTTGGTGACTGGCATGGTGAAGGGGCCTGGGTCGAGAAACGCCACGGGGCGACCGTCGGTCAGGCTCAATGCGGTCAGGCGGTTCATCGGGTCGTAACACCAGAGCCTTCCACCAACCACGGCCAGAAGATCACCTGGCAACGAGGCGACCCACTTCCGTTTTCCTGTCGTCGCGTCATGGGCGGCAATGCCGACCGCATCGAGTGAGACCAGCAGCGTGTTCCCAGCAAGCATGAGCTGAGGCCGCGGCTGGTTGGCATGCAGCCGTGTTTCAAGGAGCGTCCGCCAGGTGAGACGCAGTCCACCTGGGGCATCTTCAAATCGAGCCAGTTCGCCGGTCACAGTCGCAGCAAAGACAGTTTGGCCAGTGACCACGACCGGGCCGTTGGGCTGCTGCCGCAGGTGAAACTCATGCCGCGCCCAGCCCTTCTCGGCCTGCTCGATGGCAGTCAGGTGACCATTGCGGGTACACCAGATGGCCCCGCCGGCGTAGGGTGCGGGAAGTTGTTCCACGATGCCATGGGAGTTGATCCGAACGGGGTCGAGGCTGGCTTGCTGTTTTTTTTTCGATGACGAGTCAGCATCTCCTCCGGTGGCTTCATCCTTGGCAGGTTTCGCAGGGAGCCGGAAAGGATTGGCAGGCAGCCGATAGACAGAGGCATCACGCAGTGGTGTGTAGACCCAGTCGCCGACAGGCAGGCTGCCGGCCGAGGGAGTCACGGGCAGTCGCCGCCGCCAGAGAATGGAGCCGGTGCGGGTGTCGAGTCCGCAGCAGTCCATGTTGCGGGTGGTGGTGACAAGATTGTGGTCAATCCCTGCCGGCTGTATGGGAAACTGTGGCAGGCCAAGGCTGGTCGACCAAAGCAGGCTGCCGACGGCCGGGGCTTCTGGCTGGGCCTGCTTGCCAGCGGCAGCCCGGACGGCATGAATCATTCCATCGTCTGACTGGGCCACCACCAGCCACTGGCCCACGTCGACCCGGTTCAGCCGGTAGCCGTCTGACTCAAATGGCAGCTGGACAATCCATTCACGGGTCAGTCCAGCCCGTTCGGCCTCCAGCTGATCAGCAGCAGTTCCACTGAGGGACACGGCCCAAACGGGTGACACCAGCGCGGTGGTACATCCGAGCATCACCAGGCTGAAGCGAACCAGGGATTGCAGGGGAGACAACCGGGACATGGGCAGACCTTTGTCGAAAAGCAGTTTAGATTCCGGAGCAGATGGCACGGTCAGGCCAGTCGCTGGGCGTCTGGCCTCGAGTCGCCTCTTTCAAGGCTAATCAGGCAAGATTCACGACGCAAAAATCGCCGAAACCGCAGAACCGGCCTCTCCGCCGGGAAAACAGCCCACCCCGCTGCGGGATGGCCAGCGGCTGGTAGGATGAAGGTTTCGTGAAACCGGCCCGCTCAACTGCGTTTTTCCCGGGGCATTGTCGTCCTGGCTCCAGTCGTTTTGATGTCTAAGGCTTCTTCACCCGCTGATTCTGTGCCTGATCCGCTGGCCTCCCTGCTGGGGTACCTGAACTTTTCAGCCGGCGCGGTTGATGCTGCAGCCTGGCGAGCGGTCAGCGACTTGTTTGCGCGGTTTGAGCCCGCGGCAGATGACGGAACGATCGTTGAGCGCCCGGAGACCGCCGCCAAAGTGGCTGATCTGCTGCGGGCCGAGTTAGGCCGTCTGCAACAGACTGACCCGGCGTTTCGCGACGTTGCCCAGGCGGTTGGGGTCATTCGGATCGTGTTCGACTGCTTGCTTCCGGCCTACCGGCAGTTTCATCGTGATCTACTCGAGCATCAGCCGGCGGGAGCCTTGGAACGGCCATTCTTCATTGCAGCTGCGATGCAGGCGGTGCTGGCCACTGGTGGCCCCTGGGAAGGGGCTGATAGCGAGGTGGCCGATCGCAGCATTCGCCACCTGAACGACTACATGGGCTGGCGGCCGGTGGCTGTCCTTGAAAACGGCCAGCTGTCAGAGCCGTATCCGCACGAGCGGGTACGGCCACTGCCCCTCTATGTTGATGGCGCTGGTGCCGCTCACGGCCGCTTTGCCCGACTGGTGGAGCGGGCGGTTGCCATCCTGTATGAGGCGCCCGCCGACCTGCTCCGGCAGGCTGACTTTGACCCACGGCTGCTCAATGAACTGGCCATTGACCCGCGTGCCTTCGACTTTCTGCACCCGGCGGCGAGCCGCCCAAACTATCTCTTCGGCCTCTGGGACCCCGCGCTGATCGATGACAACGGCTGTTATCGCCGGCTGGTGATTCAGCAAGCGACCCTTGAAGGCATTCTCTCGTGGGCTGAGGCGCCGCAAGCCCAGGCCCATCGTGCGGAAGCGGCTGAAGAATCGGCTGCTGTTCTGGCCGGTGTCATGCTGATGGCGTCGGGTTTGTCGGGGCATGGGCCGGGGGCCGCTCAGGCGGGCATGTCCCTGGCGGAGTTGCTGCCACGGATTGCCGCCTATCGAGATAACTTCTATCGCTGGCTGCTCACCCGGTTGCCGTCTCAACATCGGCAGCGCCTGGAGGCAGAAGCCGCCACGCTGCAGCAGCCCTTTGGGGGCGTTCGCCGCCACATCAACATTCTGCTGGCTGACCGTCGCGCCCGGCAGGTTGGGAGCGTGACCCTGGCTTCGGTGTTGGCCCGACTGGGTCGGGCTGAGGCTGCCGAGCGACTGGCTGGTCTGGTGCCTGCAGCCAGCGCCCGGATGCTTGCTCGCATCACCAGTCGCATCGTCGCGGCCCAGCTTGCGGTGCGTCGCGACGATGTCACGGCGTTGGCGGCGGCCCACGATACGCTTGATGAGGGACGCAATCTCTTGCTGCGCGGCATTGCCTGTGGGGCCTTGGTTGACCCTTGGAATATCCTCGGGCTGGCTGGCCAGTTTCCCTTGCATGAACCGGGAGGGGAGGCCCTGCCTGACCCTCGGGTAGATGACCTGATTGGCACCGTTGGCAATTTGCTTGAGGCCTGGTGCATGGTCTGGCAGCGGGCCTGCCTGGAAGGGGCGGAAGAAGTGGCTGCCCGCGCCGGTGAGGCCGTAACCGAGGTGGCGGCCTGGTGGGATCAGTTTGCCACCACAACGGTGGCGGGCATTCCACACCTCTCCGGTCGCGATACGCTGCAGTCAGCCCGTGAGGTGATTGCGGTTCTTGAGGAACGCCGGGCGACAGCCCCGGCGCCGCTGCCGGCCGGTTTCTGGCGGGAAGCGGTGGCCGAGTTTTCTTCGGCCCGAACCCATGCCGCAGCGACTGAGGCCCTGCTCCGCGAGGGCGACTTCGATGCAGCAATGGGCCTGCTGGTGCACTGGGTGTCGTTGCTGGAAGGGGACGAGATTGATCATTCTGGCTCGTCATGGTTGCTGGCCGCGCATCGTTGGCTGCGGGCAGCCCTGGCCGACCTCAGTGAAACCGGTGGCCATCGGGTGCGACGGTTTCTTGAACTGGTGGAGGCCAATACCGCAGGCGTGGCTGAGTTGATTGAACTCGCTGCAACCGGTCGCGAACTGTCCATTCCGAACGAGCCAGACTTGGCCGCTGCTGATGACAGTGATGATGAGCAGTTCTCCACTGACGAGAGTGTGGCGTCTGCCTATGAGTCGATGGTCTGGCAGGACTCGGCAGATGATGGCACTGATGGTGGAATGCTCGATGTTGATCTGCCCGGAGGTGGCGGTGGCCATCCGGTGGTGGCCGTTGAGGAAGCGGCCGATTTTCTCACCGGGGTGATCATGATGCTGCGGCAGACGGTGGCAACGGGCTGCCTCGATGCTGCGGCCGGACGTGTAACATCAACGCCGGCAGAGATTGACTCTTTGTTGGGCTGGCGGCAGACCCTGAGGCGGCTTCGGCGGGCCATGGTCCGAGCCGCCACGCATATTGTCAGCCGTGACCAGAAGCCGGCCCCGGGCATGTCTCCTGCTGAGTTCGATCGGCTGCGGTGGCAGCGAGATGCTGCTGCTGAGCGACTCATCGAGGCGGCGCTACAGACGGGTGAAACCATCTGGATGCTGTCGGCCCGCTTGGCCTTGGCCCGAGGGCAGGTGCGGCCTTCGGCTCGGCCCGAGGCAAGTGAAGCTGGTCGGCAGCATCTGCCCAAGCCCGCTGTTGGCCGGCTGCTGGCGGCGGTGTTTGTGGACGACCAGGTGACCATTGAGCAGCAACTTGAGCGAATCCGGCGGCACCTGCGTGGCCGGACGGTGCTCTATGTGCCGCTTTCAAGAGGTGGCCGGCCAGACCGCATTATTGCCGCAAGGATGCGGGAACGGCTGCTTGAGCGGCTGGTCACGATGCTACCGCGGCGGGGTCGGGTTGAGGAAACCATCGGCCTGGTACGGCTGGCCAAAAGTCTGGAAAGCCAGCGGCCGCCAGGGGCGGCGAGTGTCAGTGAGTTTGATCGGGTCTTTGAGGCGGCCACCACGGCATTGGTCGGCCGAATCGTCGCCAGTGCACCAA
>Ga0181592_10004627_pt1 | contig 11358 bp, 9 predicted proteins | sample 071ome_20_FD_133755 | JGI IMG/M metagenome (GOLD analysis project Ga0181592, IMG submission 133755) | Coastal salt marsh microbial communities from the Groves Creek Marsh, Skidaway Island, Georgia - 071412BT metaG (megahit assembly) | ecosystem: Environmental > Aquatic > Marine > Intertidal zone...
ACGCCCCCTACACAGGTGGCTGAAAAGAAGATGCCGGTCCCACCGGCTGACGCCATGCCGGCCCCGCCCGAGCATCCTGCCGAAACCCCGCCATCCGCCGGGCAGTCATTCGCCTGGCAGTCATTCGCCGGGCAGGTGCTCAGGCTGAGCGCGCTGCCGATGCCGCCACTGCCGGAGCTGCGGGTGGCAGCGGCCGAGAGCCGGAAGCCGCCGGTTGAGGAGATCCAGCGCCAGGAGAGCCCGGTCGAGCCCCGCCCTGTTCCGCAGGTCACGCCATCGCCGGTGGCAGAGCTGAAGGTACCATCGGTTTCGGCCCGGCCAGACCCGCTGCCGTCGGCCCCGGCAAGGAGCGAGCCAGAATTGGCGCCAATCACCCCGTTGGTCCCAGCTTCGGCAGATCTGAAGCCGCTGGCAGCGACACGGCTGGCAGCGACACCGGTGCAACCGTTGCCGGCGCGACAGTTTCCGGTGCAACCGCTGCCGGCGCTCGAAAGACCGCAGCCGTCGATGACGCCGAAAACAAGGCCGCTGGCGCCAAAGTCAGATTTGACGCCTTTTGCAAAAGCACCGCGCGGGGCATTGCCGGCCAGCTCCGGTGCCGACATCATCCCGCTCCGCCCGGCAACAGGGAAGGTGCCGGATCAGAGGCGGATGCCAGGCTCCACCCCGCCGCCGGTGATGCCGATTGAGGTGGCGACGGCGGTCAGCGCGCGCCCGGCGACCGCAGCAACAAAACCACAGGACATCCGCCCCGGGGCAGTCGACCTGCAAATGGCGGAACGGCTCATGGACAGTCAGGAACAAGCGCTGTCGCTGGAGTTTCTCTGGCCCGCCGACCGGCGCAGCCATTCCCGAATCTATGCAAATCTCACGCAATGTCTTGGTGTGGAAACCGGTGTCATTGACAGGAACAGAAGGGTGCATCTTGGTGCTGGTGGTGGCAGAAGCTTCAACACCGCCTTGCATTCGCCTTTCATGCGGCTTGTCGATCAGCCGGTCGACCCGCGGGAGAACCGGATTATCGAACGTCTTCGGACCGGTCAGCATCTTGATGCCGGTGGCGGCATGGCGGTGCGTGTTTTCAGGCGCGCGCATGACATGCGGCTGCTGGCATCGCTGAACCGGGCTTTCGGGGGACTGCCATCAGCAGGTCGTGTGACGGCCGAATATGAAATGGAGGGAAACAGCCTGTATCTTGTCAAGCTGACACTGGACGGCAGACCTTATGATGGCCGTGTGCGCCTTGGTCGGGACGGATGCGCGTGATGCCTACTGAAAATCGGCAGTCTCCGGCTGCCGTGCCACCACGACGCCGATGCCGCTTCCGGTAAGGCGTTCGATATTGGCCCTTGTGACTGGACCATCCGGCGTTTGGACCAGGTTCTCGAACCATTTGCGCCAGCCGAAATCAGGCCGGTCCGAGACCACGGCATATAGCGTCAGACCATCATTTGTGACCGGGAAGGGTGGTGTCTGGAACCTGTCGCCCGGCGGTAGGTCGGCGCCGCTGCGGAACTGGACTTCCGGTGCGCCGGCGGCCCCTTTGCCTGTCACTGCAAGCCATACCCGCACCTTGTGGTCGAAGCTGTTTTCCACCGTCAGCCGGACCGGACAACCGGTAGCCGGCAGCATCGGAAACACAGTCTCTATACGCTGCCCGGCAGCAAGCGAATCCCGGCATGCCTGTTCCGTGTCCGGGTCAATAGTGGCGTGTGCCGCCGGCTGCTGCGGGGTGCTGTCCGTGCTGATTGTGATATCAAGTGCCTCGGCCAGCTTCTGCGACCGGCCACCGAGATAGAACACCTCGAAGAAATAGAAGGCGTTTGTGACGACCCAGTTCTTGCGGGCAAGATTGGTGCGGATTTCCATCAGCAGCGCCCGATGTTGTCCTGCCTCTTCATAACTGATCGCGTTTTTCAGTGCCTGAACCGGAAGGTGATAGGTGATCAGGCCAAGCATCGCCGCGCCAAGGCCGGCGCCAATGAACAGCCGCCCGCGTCGCCGGCCCGGCGGCTGGGCTTTCACGGTCATGGTGGCGGGTGGCAGGGCAATCTCGATATCCATCCCGGCGATGGCGTCATGCATGGTGTCCGCGGCAATGATGTTCCAGTCTTCCGGAACCAGATCAGCGATATCCTCGAGATTGGATGGATGTAGCAGCAGGGTGATGCGTGTGCCACCATCATGCATATCCTTCAGCAAGGCACAGGATTCATTGAATTTCTGGCGCATGTGATCGACCGGCCGGATGTCGAGGGCGGGCGTCACTTCACCGCTTGCCCATACTGCCGCTGCTGCTGGCAGACCAATCCGCCTACTGGCAAGCCGATGTGCCGCATCCAGAACATGCGCCAGCAACAGGCCGAGTTGCCAGCTATCTCCCTGTGTTATCGGCTTGTCGAGATCGGTGCGATATGACCCCTCGCCAAGAAGTTTTTCGACAACCCCGGTTGGTCGGCGAACAAACTGGTCATAACCGGCACTGACCGGAAGCGCCTCGAAACTACCTTCGATACACAGCACCGAGCGTATTTCTGGTGCTTCCTTTGTGATGGAGAGGATTCGGGCAGCACCTCGGGTTGTGGGGATAAAAACCTTGAAAGGGTTCACCGGATAAAGAACTCCGTTTCCGGGTCGCGGAATGCCTGCACGATATCGTGAGACTGGTCTAGCATGATTTGAATGGTGCCATCCATCACTTCGGGCAGGCGCAACACCGTGAAGTGGCCGTCGCGGTCGGCGAACAGCATGCCTGGCACCGACCCGTCATGCGCGGTCTCGTCGCTGCTGAACCCGGTCTTCGCCAGCGCATGGAATTTCAGCTGCAAATAGACAATGCCATCATCCCGCGAGGAGCGGGACATGATGAGGTCGAACATCGGGCCCGGCCGTGTTGTCGGCCCGCCACTGTCGTGTGATGCGGCCGCGGCCTGCCGGCCTTGATAGGCCACCGCCACACCGCGCATGATGTCGCGGAATTTGCGGCGCTGGTTGAAATCCTGGGAAATGCGGTTGAGAAGTTCCTGGGAGTCGCCGTCGAAAATGCCGGTCGCCAGCTGATGCATCACGCGGAAGGGAACCGGGGCCGGGTTCGCGCCGGTGTCACCATCCTCGGCTGCTTTGACAAGCGCGGCCTGCACCGCCTCGACGGATAGCTGGTTGGCGAGGCGCTGTTCGGCTACATCGCGATCAACAGGTTGCATATCGGAAGATGTGGTCGGTTTCATGCTGAAGTCTCGTGAAGCTGGGAAAAATGTCTTGTGAAGACCACCAGATCGTCCGCGCCGCGCGATTCAAGCGCCGGATCGGGCCTGTTCAGGCTTGCCAGATGACGGGCCAGCTTCAACAGTCGGTCACCGCCACAGGCCAGCGCATGCAAACGGTCCGTGGCAGCCTCGGTGGATGCGGCGTCGTCAGCCCCGGTTTCTGTCACCTTGTCGGCACTTCGAAGCCCCTGCCGTCGATAGGACTGGGAGACACGCTTCATATTCTGGCGAGTACGGGCGGTCGGACTGTCGGACGGCAGATTGTCGATACGGGCCAGTACCCTCTCGGCCAGCTTGCTGACCGGCTCCTCGTCCGCATCCTCGCCAGCCATCTGGCGCTGTAGCTCGGCTGCGATGGCCGCCATCTCCTGCCTTGTGCTGTCATCACCATGTTGCGCCAGATACTCAAAGATCACCGGGCTGCCAGCTTCCCAAAGCCTGAAAAAGGCGGTCGTCGCAACATCCCCGACGGTCACCTCGAGCGCGCGCCACTCGTCCAGAAGCCCACCATAGCTGTTGTCTCCCAGGGCCGCGATCTCGCGGTCGATGTCATCATTGTCAACGCGGCCGCTGCGGCTGGCCTGGACAAGCCTGTTCTGCAATGGTCCAAAGGCCGCAAGCCGCAGACATGTTAGCACAAGTCCCCGGCCGGCGCTTCCCGAAAGGGCTGGTACTGAAAGCTTTGCCAGTTCGGTCTTGGTGAGGAATTTGATATCACTACATGGCGGGCGTTGCAGGTCGGCAAGCCAGCTGGTCGGGATCGGGGCGTCGCCCACAAGCTGGCCCAGATCCGGTGAGGTGGCACCGTCATCCTCATCCGGCGCGCTGCTGATCGCAAGGTGCGAGAGCCTGTCCAGATCCTCATCCTCATAGGTTGTTGTCAGTGACAGAGGGACATCGAACGCATCGCTGCGCGCATGAATGAGATTCTCCCGAAAGCTGAGCCAGGCCCGCGCAGCGGTACCAAACAGCCGGAAGGACAGGGTGTCATCGCCGCTCTTCTCGATCCAGAAATCGAGGATCAGCTGGTCGTCGATATCCTCGGCGACAAATCTCGGCGCCCCGATTTCGGCCTCAAGGTGATCGGCCAGCAGGCGCGCCATGTTACGTTCGGCCACCTGCGGCAGATGCTCGCCAAGAAAGGTGTAAAGGCGGGCCGAGAGATCTTTTGCCACCGTCTTTCGCCGCGCGCTGCCATGATCATCTGCCAGCTCATTGAACCTATTGTGGAGGCATTCAAAGCCCAGCGCCTCGACGAGAAATTCGAGGCAGGCTGTCGCCAGCGGCACCTGACGGCTATGCAGCTTGAAGACTGTTTTTCCCGAGGTCGGCTCGGCGAATTCGAGAATGCCGTCGCGCGCGCCAAGGAAGCGTGATGCCGCGGCAGCTTCGCTGAACAGAAGCCTCCTGGCAGATCGCGATGTCAAAGGCAGCTGGGTGACAAGAAGCTGGTCAAGCCGAAACCCCTGAATCGCTGCCGCCGACATCACATGCACGGTGCGGAACAGCAACGGGCCATAGCTGCGACCGGCGATTGTCGTGATCAGCTGGCTGATGGTATCCGGCAGGTAGGCAGGCTCACCATTTCCGGCAGTGGCTTCGTCAACAGCGCGCAGGCAGTTCAGCAGATATTCCGATGGCGGCGTCAGAGTGAACTCCGCCCAACCGCCCAACACCTCGGTCGGATCTACCATGCGGCGCAGCCTGCGCCGCGGGTCGCCAAAACACAAAATGCGATGACCGCTGACCGGACATGAAAAAGCTCTGACAACACTGTCTCCGTTCGCGAATGACCGCCTGGCGCCATCCTCACCCGCTATAGAGGCTACCCTGATCACCGGTTTGCTTTCAACCAGTGACGAAAGGCCCGCCGGTTATCCTGAAGCTTGCCGACAAGATCCCGGGCCGGGCTGGCGGTACCCGTGACCAGTGTCACCATCTGTTGATCAGCGTCAAGGCTGGCCTGTGCCGCGGCAAACCAGAAATCAGCCTCTTTCAGATGCTTTTGCCACAGGGTGGTTCCGGTGCGACGGGGCGAGGTCACGGTTGCGGGGATCGCTGAATGGTGGGCCGTCCGCTGTTCCGGTGATTTTGATGCCTTGTGGCTGGCCTGATGGAGTTTGTCGGAGGCGGGTGCCGTGTCCATGCCCGCCACCTGGTAGGCCTGTGCCGCCGCCAGAACCTTCAATACATAGCCGCGTGTCGCCGGAATGATCTTCGGTTGCGGGCCGGATGTCACCCGTGAGCCGCCATTATAATGTGACAGTGCCAGATCGATGCGGCCATCATAGCGGTCGATCAGCTGGTCAAGAAAGGTAACACCGGCGCGGATATTGATAGCCGGGTCGAACAGTTCTGTTCGGCTCAGGTCAAACACGTCACGACCTGTCCGCGGCATGATCTGCATCACGCCGATGGCACCTGCCGAGCTTACAACATGAGGTCTGAAGCCGGATTCGATCCTGGCAACCGCCAGCGCTATACTGGGGGTGACATTTGTTGTCTTTCGGGCCTCGCTTACGATCATCTCCTTCAGCCAGTCCTTGGAAGGCGTCTTGGCCGGTGCGGTTTCAGGCTGGCCAGCGACGGTGGTGCTGGCCGATTTTGCGTGTGAGTCGACGGACTGGAAGACGGCCCCGTGACACGTCAGAGCGAGGATCAGAAGGATCCGGGAAGCAACGCGTTTCATTGGCTGACCTCACTTGCGATGGGGGTGTTTGCCATGGCCGCAAGGCGCGACTGCCAGTCTGGCGTCAATTCTGCGATTTCCACCCTGAGATGGGGGAACTCGCGCTGAAAGCCGGTGATCCGCGAAATCGGCATCTGCTGTGATACAGCGAGGATGACCGGCTGCTCCGGATCGATCGCGGCTGGATCAAGCCTGTTCATATCCTTGTCGAAAAACCCGCTCTCGCTATAGATGACCAGCTGCCGTTCCAGATCGTCGGAATTCTGGGGCGCTGGCTCGGTGGTCATTTCAATGGTTGCAGGGCTGGCCTCGGTGCCATCGGCCTCTGGCGCGTTTACCATTGCGAACAGCATCAGGATCATCAGACTGAAAAAGGCCATGGCCAAGGCCAGTGCCACTTCCGCGAGGGGGTTTGCGCCATCATTGATCATCACTGTCTCCCGATGTTCGGCTCTTCAGGGGACATGAAAAAATCTGGTCTGTTTTGGCTGGATGGTGGCGGTTTTTGACAGTCAGTTGAACTTGACCCGGTTGCCCGTCGTTCCCTTGCGATTGCCTGTTGCTATGCGGCGGATATCGATACGATTACCGGTCATCACGAACTGCACATCCTCGCCCACATCAAGCCCGATCTCGGCAAGAGAGACCATGATCCATTCGCCTAGCCGGTCGAGCTGCGCAGTGGTGTGATAGCGCAATCGCTGGCGTGGGCCGGATGTCTGCGAGCGTGTGATGTCGACAAAGCCGGGGAATTCGTTGCGCATCAGGTCGAGAAGCTGGACCCGCTCTTCCGCGCTGAGATCGATGAGTTCCACCTCCAGGATAGCAATGGCGCTCCCATCACCGGCCAATGCGCCGCCCGGCTCCTGCAGCAGGAATATGAGGCTGTCGCCGAGCGTGTCGGCCATCCTTTCAACCTCGGTACGCAATGTCATTGCCTGACAGGCCGCCGCACAGGGCGAGGGCGGGACAAGGGTGGTGTTCGGCACCGCCCAGCTGGCGACAAGCTGCTGGCTTCCGGGTTCATAAATTTCGGAACTCAGACGGATTTCATACCCTGGCGACCGATTTCCGGTCTCCGTTATCTCGAGATCGACCAGCACGATGATCGCCTTGCCGATGGCGGTCATGATGTCATTGCCTCGCATCAGCAAATCGGAACGCGAAACCACAGGCCCCATATTCAGCATCTGAAGAAGCGGATCCGGCGATGCCACCCGGTAACCGGCGCGGCTGAGGCGCGATCCCACGGTGACGGCGGCATGACTTTGCACATCGCTGTTCACGGTTGGAATGACGATGATCGTATCATCGGCGCTGGCGGTGCCAACGGCGACGAATGACAGGGTCAGCAAGGCGCAAAGGGCCTGCAGCAGACTGTGGGGCAGGTATCTGGCACAGCAGACCGGAAGCCTGTAGAATGAAAGATAGGTCAACATGGCATCACCCGTCACATAGCGGAGAATAGATTTTATGGGACCGATCCTTCTGGACACGGATGCTGGTATCCTTTGCAAGGATCCTCAAGGAGGCGTGGGGCGCGATGCGATAGGACACCATGAGCTGTTCCAGCCATTTCTGCAAACGTTGTGCTGTTGCGGTGCTCCGGTAGACATAGACCGCAAAGGTCGGGTTTGGCGCCTTGACCAGATCGATCGAGAGAAATCCCGGAAACTCCTTTTCCATTTTGGTCAGAAGGTCCCGTCTTTCACACAGATCAAACCCCTCAAGTGAAAGCCGGAATTCAGTCGTCCGGCCGCCCCAGGGCTTTCTTGCGGCTGCGGAAAGAACATATCCGTTCTGTTCCAGTTGCCTGGCAAGTGCGCGCGCAAGGGCCGCTGCCGAGGCGTCGATTTCCAGCCAGTTTTCAAATTCGATCATCGGAAGCGTCGAGGTGCGCGCAACCAACCGCCCTGATCCGACATCGATCACGGACGCCGCCGGAACAGGCAGCGATTCAGGGCCTGATGACATCAGCAAATCCACCTCAACGGCAAGCAGTCGGCCGGGCTGCTGTTTCGCAATCTGCCGTAGAATGCCCAGAATATCGGTGGCGTTCTGCGCGCCGGGGGGTGCGCCAGCGGTGTTCGCGGATGTCGGTATCGTCATGAAATCAGGGTCAAGAGGCAGGACCCCGATATCCATCATGGCTTCGCCAACGGCAAATTCGAGGCGTTTTTGAAGTGGGTCCTCATTGGCATCAATGTCGGACATGGCGGTCGGCATGATAATGACGCTGTCGATATCACTGCCCGCCGCGTTGGCGGGCATGTTCATCAATGCCAGTGCCATCAACAGACTGACCATGATATGCCAGAGGGCTTTTGAAGACTGTCTTGGAAACGCATACATCATCATTCTTCCGGTTTGTGAACTTTACAGGCTACTGATACGAACGGGTGTCAGGCCCTGCGCCAGTCCCATTATCGGGAATATGAAATTTTCTGGCTGAATTTTGCATGGTAGTGAGTGTAGTCGGCTTTGGCGACAAACCAAGGCCATGCTTGTTGGGACACGCTCATGTTGCTACTATGTTGGCGGGGGAGTGTCACATTTTAGACTCTGGTGGAAATATGCGCTCTTATCCTTTTTCTCATTTGTTTTCATTTTGTGTGCGTTACGTGCCGACAAGGCATCTGCATGCGTTGGTCTTGACAATGGCCTTGGTCACGTTTGGTGGTCAGCAGGTGCTGGCGCAATGTGTGACGGATCAGCCTTTCTATGGATCAGTTGACACAGCCTATACGCCAAAGAGCAATTTCAACAACAAGCCGAAGCCGGAAGACATTGCAAGTGCCGAGGCACAGGCTGTGCAGAATGCCTGGCAAAGCTATGTTGGCAGCTGCATGGGCGCCGGGCGTATGCAGCAATATCTCGCGCAACAGAATGATATTCTTCGCAATCTTGACAGCTACCTGATCAACAAGCAGGTCGCCCATAAATTCGACAAGAAGTCGAAGACAATCACCGCCGAGGCCCTGTTGATGGTCAACCAGCCGTTGATTGACGGCATGTTTACAAGCACTTCGGGCGGGGGTGATGGTGACGGTGCCTATATGGTGTGGATCTTCGCCGCCAAGCAGGCCGGCTACACCAAGGAAAGTGACGTCACCACATATGACGCCGACGTATCAAGGCAAAGCAGCGCCAAGTCGCTGAACTCCCAGGAAACGGTGTTTGCCGAAGATGACACCACGACGGTGGAGAGCACGCTGACCGAAACAAAGTCGAAATCATCCAGTGGCGGGGAGACAACCCAGCGTGGCGCGGAGCGTACCGCCGTGATCCGTGAATTCGATCTTGTGCCGACCATCGATTTCAACACCAAGTTTTCGGAAGTGATGGCGCTCAACAACTATGAGCCGACCGAGTATCTTGATGTTCTGGATGCCTGTGGCGGCGAGGAGCTCGAGCTTGTCGAGGAAGAGCTGGCCTTTGACGGAAGAATGAGCCGTGAGACACGCCGTGCGGTGGTAACCGGCGTCCGGGACTGTGACGTGACCTACCTTGCGATCGGGACGATCGAGGTCAATCAGCCGAAGGTTTCGGCGGTTGAAGGCTATACGGTCACCGTATCGATCACCGGCGAGGTTCTGGACGTCTCGCGCCGCCTGCCAAAGAAGGTGGCGGCGATCGGCCCGGTTCTTGGCCAGGCCGGTGGCGATGAGGACAATATCGCCGTGAAGAACGCGCTGATGATTGCCGGCGATCTTGCCGCCAAGGAGATTGTCAGTCGCCTGAACGCCAAGGGCGTCAATTAACGTCGATTCAATGCTGATGCAGGGCGCCCGCGCGGCGCCCTGACAGGAGTCTATGAAATGTTCGCAGTGATGATGCATCGGAGAGTGACGCTTTCCTTCCTGCTGGGGGTCTTGATGGTGGCGCTCTCCACCGTGCCATTTCCGGCACAGGCGCGAGGCGGCGTCGAGATTGTGTCCGTACAATCGCAGGGGCTTGGTATGACACAGCGTGACGCGATCCTTGACGGGGTCCGTGAGGCCGTATCCATGGTCAATGGTATGGCCATGGCCTCGCAGACCTCGCTGGCAGAAATGACCACCGAGGTCACGACTGATACCGAGTCCGCTTTTCTGATGTCGTCTGCCTTCATGGAGCAGATCAGCACTGCCACGAGCGGCATTGTTGATGGCTATGATCTCCTGTCCAGCAGTGAGGATGCCGCCACCGGGCTCGTCATGGTGGATCTGTCGGTTCGGGTGGCACGTTACACGGCGTCGAAACAGCTTGACCGGTTGCGTATGGCGCTCAGTGCCATGCGGATCGATAACGGCGTTCAGGACCTGCGGGCAGCGGCGGAATTTGCCGAGGATTTGCAAGACGGGGTGATTGATTATCTGACCCAGACACGACGCTTCGCGATGATCGACAGGCAGTTGATGGCCGAGACACAGGCTGAGTTGAATTATGTTGCCACGGCGGATGTGCCGACGCGCGAACTTGCACGACTCGGTAATCAGGTCGGCACGGATTACCTTGTCGTCCTGGAACTTCGGGATCTCGTCACCACAGTGACTGAACGCAAGATGGCGACCACCAACCGGATCCGCCGCAAGACAATGCTGGCAAGCGAGGTGGGTGTGCGCATCATCGATGTCGCGACCTCGCAGATCAAGTTTTCCGGAACTGTCGACACTCGTGGAAACAAGGATTACCGCAGCCTGGCGCGAGAGGCCAGCCGTGCCATCGGACGCTATATCCAGAACGCGATCTACCCGGTGCGGATCATCGCCATTGATGGCAATGTTCTGACCCTCGGGCAGGGTGGCAAGACAATCGAGCGGGGGGAACGCTACAGTCTCATTCGCCTTGGCGAGAGGCTGTATGATCCCTACACAAAGGAAAGCCTCGGTTATAAAGAGACCACTGTCGGGTCGGTCATCATCACAACGGTTCGTGCGAAGCAGTCAAAGGCTGAAATCGAGACCTTTGACGGGGCAGATATGGCAGCCTTGACCGGCTATGAATATGTTGTCCGCCCGATAGAGCCCGCCGCAGGTGCTGAACTGGAAGCGGCGCGCGAGCGGGTGAAGAAAGCAAAAGATCAAGTGAAGTCGCTGAAAGACAAGTTTGACGAGTAGTGCTGCCATGCCCTCGGCGGACCGTTTATCTTGCAGGATCAGCGTTTCCGGCAATCTGCTTCAACCGGATGTATCGCCAGTTTCCGGCATCGCCATATAGGCCTCGGCGGCCTGTTCCATTGCGGCTTCATAGCGCTCAAGAAGCCCGGTGTCGGTCACATTATCAAGACGGTCCTGAAGAAGCTCATCACGTTCAAAGCCAGCATCGAGATCGCCTGATTTGAGAATGCTGATGACTTCGTTCACCAGCATGTCGGGATTGTCCGTGTCTTTGAAAATGGCGCGGTAGCGCCGCGCCGCGTTG
>Ga0181592_10004629_pt1 | contig 11357 bp, 10 predicted proteins | sample 071ome_20_FD_133755 | JGI IMG/M metagenome (GOLD analysis project Ga0181592, IMG submission 133755) | Coastal salt marsh microbial communities from the Groves Creek Marsh, Skidaway Island, Georgia - 071412BT metaG (megahit assembly) | ecosystem: Environmental > Aquatic > Marine > Intertidal...
CACTGCATCTCGACATAATCCTTGGCATGACCCCAATCACGTTTGGCATCCAAATTACCCAGATATAAACAATCTTGGAGTCCGAGTTTAATTTTTGCAAGGGCTCTGGTAATTTTTCGAGTCTCAAAGGTTTCGCCACGTATTGGAGACTCGTGATTGAATAAAATGCCATTACAGGCATAAATCCCATAAGCCTCACGATAATTCACTGTAATCCAATAGGCGTAGAGTTTAGCAACTGCATAGGGGCTTCTTGGATAGAATGGTGTATTTTCATTTTGTGGCACTTCTTGAACCTGGCCATAAAGCTCAGAAGTTGAAGCTTGGTAATACTTGGTTTTTTTTTCTAACTTAAGAATTCGAATTGCTTCTAGAATTCTCAATGCTCCCAGTGCATCTGAATTTGCAGTATACTCTGGCTCCTCAAAAGAGACTGCCACATGTGATTGTGCAGCAAGATTATAAATCTCATCTGGTTGTACCTCTTGAATAATTCTTATTAGTGAACTGGAATCGGTAAGATCGCCATGGTGCAAAATAAATTTCTGTTCTGACTCATGAGGGTCTTGGTAGAGGTGATCAATACGATCGGTATTAAAAAGAGAAGATCTTCTTTTGATACCATGGACTAGGTAGCCTTTACTCAATAAGAACTCAGCAAGATAGGCTCCGTCTTGTCCAGTTATTCCAGTGATTAATGCTTTTTTCATTATTACAACCTTTAATCTTTTTTTTAAAAATTACTTAATATACTATCTATAGACCTACAAGTTTTGTTGAGACTCTGAAATAAGAGATTTGCTATTTTTCTTCCCATGCGTTTAGACGCAAGTGGCAAATCCAATCTGCCACATTTTTTTCAGCAGTCCAGCCTATCGCTTGCGTTTTATCTGTTATGACATCAGCCGTCATACGATTCCCACGACGCTGAGGCAACATAACAATTTCCCCGCCATACATTTTAGCAATTTCGAGTACGGAGAATGCTTGTGAACTACCTATTCCAAAATCATCACCATAACCTTGTTCGCCAACAAGTTTTAATGCGCTTACAATGTCATCCACATGCGTAAAATTTCTTTTTTGTGTGCCAGGACTTACCACAGTTAATGGCTCGTTTTTACGCATCTTCTCTGCAAACAATGCAATTAAGGTAGCATATTTTCCCTCTCTAATCTCACGAGAGCCATAGGCATTATAAAAATAAGTAATTGCATAAGGCACATCAAACCAATCACCAAAATTCTTGACTAGCTCTGTATTACTTGCCTTGGTCCAACCATAGGGACTTTGAGAACGCCCCAAGCCTCCATCGCCAAACTTAGTGCTACTACCAGCATAAACAATCTTACAAGCATGCTTACGGCAAAACTGAAGCACTTCAAAGGTTCCTGCCTTGTTATATTCCCAGACAGTCTCTATATCGTCAAAAGATTGTTCAACTCGAGAATACTCCCCAAGATGATAAACAATGTCGGCGGGGAAAGATATTAAAGAATGAATGTCTTTCGTCTCACCACGGACATATTCAACACCTGGAACATGATTAGCTTCACTGCCTGTTGAGTAGTTATCGAGAGAGACAACTTTGTTAGACGAATCTTTGGCTAACGATTCACAAAGATGACTTCCAATAAAACCTGCCCCACCAGTAACTAGAATAGTTTTAGACATAGTTTTTCATTTGATAGAGAGGAAGGTGTGATGTTACTTAAAATTATTATCTTTAGTTTTGATTATTTATAAATTTAAAGCCATTTTATCCTTAAGGACTTAGTATTAAGGTCAAATTTGAACCTTTTTTTTATTATGCATTCAAAGAAAATATCCTATAGTTTTCAGATGAAATAATTTTTGCAATAAAAATAAAAATAAGAGATAAACAAAAAAAGAAAGGAATAAACAAAATATCAAGTTTGATGCGATAGTTAAATCAACCAAAAAACCACAGATTGTCAATACAAATAATGGTGTGCAAGCCCCAATAAAAATAATTAAACTTCGCAATCCAAATTTTTTTACCTTCATCTTTGCAAATTTTACATAATAAAAAAATATCAAAAAGAAATGGCTTATCGAAGCAATTAAGATACTCATGGAAATTTCCATTGGTCCATATCCGAAAATCAGATTGATATTAAGAATTAAAATCACAATTGAGATTATAGAAAATAAGAAAACGTGGCGAGGCATCCCAAGCCCCTTGAAGAAGCTTTCAATAATTCCCGTAAAAGAAGCAAATATCCCCGCGATAGATAAATATGGAATCAAACTAGCAATATCTTGCCAATTTGAGTCAAAAAATACATGCACAAGTTCATTTGAAAGAATAAATAGAGTTGTTCCAATTGGAATATAAATTAAACAAGCTATTTCAAAATTCGTTATAAATATTTTATTAACAACCTTAATGGAACTTTGATACTTCGAAACAACTGGAAAAAGAACTCTTAATTGAATAAAAGAAATTGAATCCCTTGCAAAAATAGAGACAAATAACGCAAGTTGGAAAATTGCTAATTCTTCTATGCCATCGAATTTAAGTATAAATAACTCGTTAATTCTAAACATTAGATAAGTAGCAACAGAATTTAGAAAAATCCAGAAACCATAATTTAGAATTATCTTAGCTTTCATGATATCTAATTCAATTCTGGGTCTAGAGTTCGATAAAACATAAGACATTATAAATATCGAAAAATAGCCCAATAAGGTCCCATAAACTATACCCAGAAAGCTTTCTAAATAAAGTGACAGAAACAAAGTAGCGAAAAATTTAACCAGAGTGCCTGAGAGCTCTAATTTGAAGACCTTGTTAAAATCAATATTTTTATCAAATAAGACAACACTAATATTTTTACATGAATCAAATACTATCATTAGCCCAAGAATTCTTATTGCCTTAACAACCTCTTCACCAGACTCAATCGACATAAGATCAATATAGAAAGGGGCAAAAATATATATCAACAAGTAAATTATTAAGCCGCGCAATATCTCTATAGTCCACGCAGTATTAAGATAACTACCAGGGCTCTTATTGTAAATTAAGGCTTGAATAATGCCCGTCTGTGTTATTGCTTGGATAAATCCAATAAATAATAATGCAGATCCATATATTCCAAATTCATATGGAACCAGTATCCAGGTTAAAAGAATTCTTAAAGTTGATTGAGCAAAAGCATCAAGTATTTTTAATGCACTTAGCCATCTAGCGCCAGAACGTATTAAGGTGCCCATAAGAAAATATTATATTACTTGCCTCATTGTTTACTCTCAACTCATTCTAATAAGCAAATAGTTACCATTTCTAGAATTTATTGTTATGTAAAAAGTAAAAAATAAGAGCTTGGAAAAAGTTGCCTATCAAAAATAAAAAGAAGAATAGCCCAAAAAAAAATAATTTTATAAATTTCTTGTTTCTATAGTACTCCCCTAGAAAGCTTCTGTAATGTGCAATCAATGACAAATTAGAGAGGCCGGCAAATCTTCTCATAATGTTATGATTTTTACTTAAAACTTTCCTTCTTTCAATAATATGTTTTGGGAAATTATTAGACAAAGAATTTTCAACAACGCGATAAGAAACTAATTTCTCATCAATTAGAATTGGGCTTGATAGTTGTGCGAGTCTAATCCATAAATCCCAGTCCTCTGTTCCATGTAAAAAAGGATCAAATATCAATTTACCTTCATTAGTTAACAATTCTTTTGATATGCAGACTGATAGTGTGGAGATATAATCATGAACAAGAATTCTCAGAGAGGGATTATTTATTTTAAAAGGATTATTAGTTGGATTTAATTCTCCTGTTTGATAGGAGTTCTCATCAACTAAATGTCCAGAAGTATATGTAAATTTATAATTATTTCTTTCCATTAGTGAAATTTGAATTGAAAGCTTATTTTTATTCCATAGATCATCTGAATCTAAAAAAGCTAAATATTCGCCATTTGATTTTTCTATTGCGTAATTTCTAGCTGAAGCAACCCCTGAATTTCTTTGTTTGTAAATTTTTATTCTAGTATCGATAAAGGATTCTGCGATTTCCAAAGAACTATCAGTTGAACCGTCATCTACAATTACTAACTCCCAATTTACATAGATTTGGTTTACCACAGACGCTATGGATTCTTTGATAAATCGCTCAGCGTTGTAAACTGGCATTATTATTGAGATAAGTTTTTCCTTATTTTTCATCAATAAATTTTATTTCCACTTCTTGATGGACACTATTGTTAGGAAGGTCTTGGAAGACTGATATGTCAATATATTTTTTCTTGTTCCATTGACTTAATAAGAAATCTTGATGATAGTTACCAAATGAATTATCAAACTCGTTCTGGACCCTATTAAACGGAAAGTTAACTATTGTTGAATATTCATGACACACACCTAATCTTTTCCTAAAAAGAAACTTGAAAATCTGAAGTTTATGCTCAAGCGAATTTGGAGCCTTGAAATTAACAGACTTGATAAACTTTAAGATCTCATTTTTATGAAAAAAATGTCCATCTAATGAAATTATATAACGCCAATCATAAAATGATTCTTTCCAGTTCCACGTTAAAAATTTACCCTCTTTAAAAAATTCTGGCAAAGGTTGAATAGAATTACTCATCAATGAAAAATTTAGATTTTTTCCCATTCTAAGACTAATAATATTCTTCTTTAGATCGATTGCCTTCAATTTGTCAAAATCTATGTTTCTGATAAAAATAATATCATCAACTAAAAAAAATATCCTAAAACCATTTATATGTTCGAGCGTTTTAACCAGTAATGATTTTAGATCTCGGGATTGTTTTATAAACCTTAGACTCGGGCGATTTGAATATATTTCAATTAATTCTTTATATCCTTTTAAATACTCTGTAGAACTTGTAGAGAAAATAATTATTAATTTGCATTGTCCTTTTTTGTTGAGAATAAAAGAGTCGATTAAAGACTTCAATTGCAGTGGTCTATCTTTTGAAAAAACAATTCCAAACGTTTTGTTGGGTAAAACTTTATCCTCTTGAAAAAAAGATAGCAGCAAAAACTTAACTAATGAAACAATAGTTCCAAATTTAAATGCTATTTTGTTTTTTATCTTCTTTAAAGAATAATTCTTCATAGTTATTAAAAATCCAGTCTTCGGCACATTTATATTGTTGAACTTTTTTATAATTTTCTTTAACAGCATCAATTCTTTTCATATAATCAAATTCATCTAAACCCTGAACAAGCAGTTTTAATTCTTCAATACTTAAATCATGAATTTGTATAATTCCATCTTTATTAAAAAAATCTCCTATGTTTTCTGCACCAATATATATAGGAATCGTCAATGCTTCAAAACAATTACATATTTTTTCTGTGAAGTAATATTTTGAAATTTGATTTTCAACAACAATACTGTAACGATATTTAGATAAATACTCCTCATGAGCAACCTTTTTTCCTCGAATATGAAAATCTCCATAACAATCAACTAAATCACTATTCAAGAAGTATTTTGCAACATTGAGTCTAAATCTATGCAATTCGCAGGATTTTTTATAGGATGAAACTATAGAAATATTTTTTTTCTTTTCCTTAATTTGTGAATTAATGTTGTTTTTATGAAGAGAATATTGAACTCCGCCAACAATGCAATATTTTGCGTTACTTAAAGTTGTCAATAAGTATTCATCATGGGTAAATACAGCATCAAAAAGCTCAAGCTCTTTAAGGTGTGAATCCACCCTTCTGTAAAAATCTGGCATAACACATCTAGCCTCGTATAGCCAGGCAAATTTTTTTGCTGTTATATTATCTTTCAAAGAAAAAATTTTTTCATGAGTGTAAAAATGATTCTTAAGTGAAGAATCATCTCTATCCCAATATATTTTCTTTGGAACTCTCTTTGCTGTTGCAGATAGAGGCGAGTGTATAAAAGTATCATCAGATAAGTAGAATCTCGATTGATCTATTAACTCAATATCTATGTTAGATTTTATTTTATTTATGTTATTGTAATTGCGATGCCTTCTGAGAAAATACTTAAACTTCGAGGGTAATGAAGACTTAATTATTTTTAATATAAACTTTAAAGCATCCATGAGTCTAATTTTCAATAAATAGAGAATTAGTTTCTACCAAAGAATTTTTTAGATTTAAAGTTTCTTGTTGCTAAGTGGGATTGAATTTTTATAAAAATTGAATAAAGAATTCTGTATTTCTTAAAGTAATAGAATTTTTTAGCAAGGCTTTTAAAAATTTGTATTGAAACATTGTCACTATAGCGATATTCATGGACATCTTCACTTAATCCATTATTTTCTGTTGCAGTTGATTTTATATTGCTTAGACTTCTATCAACCTTAAATGCGATTATTGACTCGAAAACCTCCATGGACCATATTCTTTTTTCTTCATATCTAGCATTAAAACCTCCAAAACGTTGATTGATGTTGTCTAACATTTCCTTACAAAAATTAGTAAAAGTAAATTGCTTGGGCCCAAACCCAGACATATATGAAGTATGTGTGTCCTCAACAACAAGAAGACCTCCGTCATTTATATTATCAATCATTGATTCAAAAGTAATTATTTGTTGGTCATAAGTATGTCCACCATCGTCAAGAAGAATGTCAATTGGGCCAATTTCATGACGAATTTCTTGCCAGAAAGCTTCATCTGACTGACTTCCAATGTAAATTTCAAAGCCATATTCGCTCCACTTTTTCGCTTTCTCATTTAAATCAATGCCAATTATTCTTGCTTTTGGACCAAAAAATTTTCTCCACATAAACAAAGAACCACCTTGAAGTATTCCTACTTCAACAAATGTTATATTCTTATTTTTATATTTCCTAAATAAATAATCATAGACATGAAAATATGAATCATGTTTCATACTCATGTAGGGGCTATCCATATAGGCTTTATAAGATTCAGAACTATTAAGAATATTTTCGTTTTCTTTCATAATAAAACTATTCCCACTCAATAGTAGCCGGCGGCTTGCCAGAAACGTCATATACAACACGGGAAATTCTTGGGATTTCATTAATAATTCTATTTGAAACATGATCTAAGAATTCATAGGGTAATCTTGCCCATCTTGCTGTCATAAAATCAATTGTCTCTACAGCCCTTAGTGCAATAACATATTCATAACGTCTTTCATCGCCAGTTACTCCAACAGATTTAATAGGCAAGAAAACAGCAAAAGCTTGATTAACCTTGTCATACAGATTTTCATTGTAAAGCTCTTCCATGAAAATATTATCAGCACTCCTGAGAATATCGGTAAACTCTTTTTTAACTTCACCTAAAATTCTCACACCCAGACCAGGGCCTGGAAATGGATGTCTAAATAACATCTCATAAGGAATTCCTAATTCAATTCCAATATTTCTGACCTCATCTTTAAACAGATCTCTAAGAGGCTCAACTAATTCAAAGTTTAAATCATCTGGAAGTCCTCCAACATTATGGTGGGATTTAATTACTTTCGCTTTTCCAGTTTTTGAACCAGCGGATTCAATAACATCAGGATAGATAGTTCCTTGCGCCAAAAATTTTATATCTTCAAATTTTTTAGCTTGTTCCTCAAAAACTTCTATGAAACATTTTCCAATAATCTTTCTTTTTCTTTCAGGGTCAAACTCATTAGACAATTCAGAATAAAACTTTTCATGGGCATTTACTCTAAACAAATTTAAACCCATATTTTTTGAAAAAGTCTGCATTACTTGGTCACCTTCATTCAACCTTAAAAGACCATTGTCAACAAAAATACACGTTAATTGATTTCCAACAGCCTGATGCAATAAAGCAGCCACAACAGATGAATCTACTCCTCCTGAAAGACCTAGTAATACATTATTGGAACCAATTTGACTTTTTAATTTAGAGACAATATTAGCGATTATGTTTTTTAGATGCCACTCTTTTTGGCAACCGCATAAACTGACGAATCTTTCAAGAATTTTTTTACCTTCTAAAGTATGGGTAACTTCAGGGTGGAACTGTAAGCCAAAAAAATTCTTTTCTGGATTCTCCATCACTGCAATTGAACAATTGTCACTTGAAGCGATAAGATCAAAGCCTGAAGGAACTGACGAAACTTCAATACCATGACTCATCCAAACATCTAAGGACTTATTATCTTGAGAATGATTCTCATTAAGGAAACTTAGTAGTTTTGATTCATCTGATAAGACATTAATTTTGGCAAAACCATATTCATGTTTGTTTGCAGATTTTGCCTCCCCTCCAAGTTGGACAGCCATTATTTGCATACCATAACAAATTCCAAGGATCGGTATATTTAAGTCAAATATTTCTTTATCGACTCTAGCTGAATCAACATCAGTAACTGAATCTGGACCTCCTGAGAGTATTATTCCTTTAGGATTGAAATCTTTAACAAAATCAGAACTAACATCGCAAGAAATGAGCTCGGAGTAAACGCCAATTTCTCTGATTCTTCTTGCAATTAATTGAGTATATTGGGAACCAAAATCAAGAATTAAAATTTTATCTTTTTGGATGTCCGACATTTCTTTTTCAACTTTATATCTTAAAAATCTCTTGATTGAGATTATACATTTTTATTAATGATTGCTTCCAAGGTGAGAGTTTAATTTTGAAGTAATTTGAAATTTTATTTATATCCATTGCAGTCATCTTGGGTCTCTTAACTTTTGACTCAAATTGATTAGTCGAAATGGGCTTTATTTTGCAATTTAAACCTGTTACCCTAAAAATTTCTTTTGTAAAACCATACCAGCTTATTGCACCTTCATTGGAGTAGTGAAAAATTTCAGACTTGAAAGTCTCTTTATTGAATTTTTTACTTTGAATAATCTTTGTAATAGCATCTGCTAAATCTCCAGCATAAGTTGGAGAGCCAATTTGATCAGATACTACATTTACCTCCTCTCTTTCTTTTCCAAGTTTGAACATATTTTTTACAAAATTATTACCGTATTCAGAATACATCCAGCCTGTTCGTATAATTAATGCATTGTTATTCATTGCAGACTGGATGGCAAGTTCAGCTTTAAATTTAGTCTCTCCATAAACATTTATTGGTTTTGCAGTATCCGTCTCAATATATGGTTTATCGCTTTTTCCATTAAAAACATAATCAGTAGAGATATGTATAAATTTGATTTTTTTCTTATTAGAAATTTCAGCTATTTGCTTGACAGCAATATGGTTAATTTGATTTGCTATATCAGGCTCAATTTCAGCTTTCTCTACATCCGTATAAGCAGCACAATTAACGATAATATCGAAAGCAGAGTTCGTATTAAAAAAATTATTGATGTTTTCGATATTGCTCATATCAAACTCATTCCTTCCAACAAAAAGAAAATCATGACTTTTTATGGAATTTAATCTATTTTTAATGGATTTACCTAATTGACCATCTTTTCCAATGACTAGTATTTTCATAGTTATTAAAACAAATTTTTGATATCTTTGAATAAGATGTGATTACTGTCTTTAGTAGATACTATTAAATCTTCTTTGGGAAGCTTCCAATCAATATTCAAATCCAAATCATTAAAAGCAATACCGCGTTCATGTTTGGGTGAATATCTATTGTCTACTTTGTAGAGAAATGTTGCACTTTTACTTAAAACTACAAAGCCATGAGCAAAACCTCTTGGCACAAAAAGCTGGTGCTTATTCTTTGAAGTCAATTCAGCAGCCACATATTGACCAAAGGTCTTACTTGCTTTACGAATATCGACAGCGACATCAAGAACAGAACCCGCAATAACCCTTACTAGTTTTGCTTGAGCAAAAGGAGGTATCTGAAAATGTAAACCTCTCAATACTCCTTTTGCAGATTTTGATTCATTATCTTGAACGAAATTTACCTCGTACCCTAAATATTCTTCTAATAGATCTTTCCTGAAAGTTTCAGAAAAATATCCACGCCTATCAATGTTAACTGATGGTTTAATCAAGAGCACGTCGGGTATTGATTGACGAGTAAAATTCAAATCATCTCCTCTGCACGTTTTAATAAGTATTTGCCGTACCCACTTTTAGGCGCAGATTGAGCCAAAGCAAAAAACTTATCTTTGTTTATAAAGCCTGATTCAAACGCAATTTCTTCAATGCAGCCAACCATCAATTCCTGCCTCTTTTCAATGGTTTCAATAAAGGCAGATGCTTCGAGAAGACTTTCATGAGTTCCTGTATCTAACCATGCAAACCCCCTACCCATTAACTCGACATTTACTCTATCTTCATCTAAGAACATCTGATTAATGGAAGTAATTTCTAGCTCTCCTCTCTCTGAAGGCACGACCTTTTCAGCCTTTGCAATGACATCATTTGGATAAAAATACAGTCCTGTAACAGCATAATTACTTTTAGGTCTTTTAGGTTTCTCTTCAATGCCTATTACTTTACCATTGCTATCAAAATCCACTACGCCATACCTAGCAGGATCATTAACATGGTACCCAAAAATAGTGGCTCTTTTATTTTCTTTGGCGCTTAACACAGATTTGACAAGCATATTTGTAAGACCTTGTCCATAAAAAATATTATCGCCAAGTATTAAACTTACATCCTCATTGCCAATAAAATCTTTTCCAAGTATAAATGCTTGTGCCAAGCCATCAGGGGATGGCTGAACTTTATAACTAAGCTGCATTCCAATATTTGCACCATTACCTAATAACTGCTCGAATCTTGGAATGTCTTCTTGAGTGGAAATAATAAGCACTTCTTTTATGCCTGATAGCATAAGTATGGATAAAGGATAATAAATCATAGGTTTATCATAAACGGGCAACAACTGTTTGGAGACACACTTGGTTAGAGGATATAGGCGAGAACCAGAGCCGCCAGCTAAAATAATTCCTTTCATTGCTTGATTATCCCAAGTCTTTCACCATGATAATTTCCATCCCTTACATTGTTACACCATGATTGATTTTCCAGATACCATTTAACTGTCTCTCTTATTCCTGTTTCAAAAGTTTCATGTGGTGCCCAATCGAGTTCATTGGTAATTTTTGAAGAATTAATTGCATATCTCTTGTCATGTCCAGCCCTGTCATCTACATAATTAATTAGCTGCGCATATTTACTAATCCCATCAAACTTACTTGGAGATAATTCATCGAGAATATTACATATATAATTCACAACTTCGATATTTTGGAGTTCGTTATTACCACCGATATTATATGTTTCTCCAATTTTTCCATTCAATGCAACATGAATCAGCGCCCTAGCATGATCCTCAACATACAACCAATCACGAATTTGTTTTCCATTTCCATAAATTGGCAAATTTTTTCCAGAAAGCGCATTCAGGATCACTAGAGGGATTAATTTTTCTGGAAATTGATAA
>Ga0181592_10004630_pt1 | contig 11357 bp, 18 predicted proteins | sample 071ome_20_FD_133755 | JGI IMG/M metagenome (GOLD analysis project Ga0181592, IMG submission 133755) | Coastal salt marsh microbial communities from the Groves Creek Marsh, Skidaway Island, Georgia - 071412BT metaG (megahit assembly) | ecosystem: Environmental > Aquatic > Marine > Intertidal...
GCTCCACTTGGGTCTGGATAGCAGTTAATAGCAGTATTAGGATATCTCCTTTTGATTTCATCTGCTAATTCAAATGTATTAGCATTGTGTAATTCTATTTCATCTATAATGTGTAAGCCTTGTGGTGTTTTTACAGCCACTACACTTGTACAAGGATTTATATTAAAATCGTTTCCAATTTCTAAAACTTTAGGTATATCGCCTTGCCATTTTTGTACATTCAATTCATTAAATGCATAATAAACAAGTCCAATATAATCTACCCAATCAGCCAAATATTCCTGTCGCCAGGTTCTTTCATCTAAATCTCTTTTGGCGGCTTCTATTTCGTCAGGATCTACATTGCCGCCATCTGCTGTTGTGTATTTCCAAGTACTCCAATCATCTTGTGATTGTGCCCAAGTATATAAATCATAAAAGTGATTGCCTTTTCCCATAGGTGTGCTCAGCCACATAGCCTCACCGCGTGTAGTTGCTAATGTAGGTCTCATTACAGTCCATATCTCAGGATTCATTATAGCGTACTCATCAAATACAACGTAGTCACAGTGGATACCTCTGTGTTTTTGGGGATCATCAGCTGATCCTAAAACAATCTTACTGCCATTCAAAAGTGTGATAGTTAAGTTTGTTTCATTGATTTTGTTGATCCATCCTAATTGTGATAATCTATCCTTTAAAGGTTCCCACATAATACTTCTACACATTCTGTATGAAGGTGCAAGGTAATATATAACCTTGTTAGGTTGTCTTGCATAGTAGCACATCTGTCTCATACTTAAGAACGATTTTCCAAAACGTCTGGCGGCACATACGATTTTAAACCGCGAAACATTATTCGCTATCTGTTGTTGTGGTTCCGTTAGTCTCATCTTTTTCTTTTTCTTCTGCTTCTACCCAAGGTAATACCTGATTTGTGTCACTGTTAAGTGGACTTTCGCTCTGCGAAAGTATATTTTTGCCCAACCATATAAGCATAGTAGCATTTCCTTTAAGAGCCAAGTCAATTTGAGCTCTTCTTAAGCCTTGTTTCGTTTCACTACGCCCTTTTGCAATCAAATCACGAAAGTTGTACTTTAGTGTTTCTACGGGCAATTGAAACCAATCTGCTATTTCTTGATAACTACACCATAATCTTGCTAATTTTAGCACTTCATCTGGTGGAATTACCTTTTTATTGTCGCCTCTGCCAATAATTAGGCCTTCTTTTTCCATAACACCCCATTTTGGATCTTTTCTGGCGTGTTCTGTCTTTTGAGTTTGGGTATCACTCATATCTTTCTCCCCTTCTCCCTCTATAGGTCACATAAATTACTTAGAAACTTCTTGCTTCACATACAATTCTAAAAAATTTACGCTCTGTTTGACTATCACTTGTAACGATAGTGTTTCTTACTGTGTAGATATTGCCTGGTGTTCCGCCTGTAAGTGTTACATTACATTTTACATCATCTGTAATGTTACTACCGCTACGAACTAATTTTGTTACAGGATCATCACCACTTATATCATCAACTGTGAATGTACTTGTAGTTATTGTTTCACCTGAACCTAACCAATTTGTCCAATCCATTGTGTATTGTAGTGTACTTTCTGGATCTTTATCAATATACAATCCATCAATATCTCTTTTATAACCTGTTAATGTTGCCATTAATAAACCTCCGCTGGTTGTTGTCTTGTTTCACTTTCAATTGTTCTTGTTCTACTTTCATATCCTACTGGATATACTCTTGTTTCTCCATTTTCAATAGCGAAAGTTCTATTGTCTGGATCTTGAGGTAGTGCATAAATCCTTGTTTCACTTGGCACACTAAAAGTTGTGTGTGCAAAAGGTGGTTGCATTACCGCCGCTAATATGCTTGTGCTAAACACTAAATTACTTGAAGCAACGCCACCGTGTCTTAGTGTAGCAGTTGCACTTGCACTCATAGTTAAGTTTGCACTTGCAACTCCACCGTGAATAAGTTTTCCTGTGCTACTTGCACTTATAGTTAAAGTTGCACTTGCACTACTTTGTTGTCTTCTTGTAGCAGTTGCACTGGAACTTAAAGCAAGTTCAGTAGGACCAATTCCTGGTGACCATCTACTACTGGGCCAAGTAGCCCAAGTTCCACAGTCTGCCCAAGTAATAGACCCACCTCGTACAATTACACCAGCAGTATCATCAAAATAATCTGCATCAATATAATCCGCTACTACATATGGATCTGCCACTTATTGCTCCTTAGTCTAACGAAATACTCAAGTTGCCAGAATTAATAACCATCTGATCATTCGTGTCAACTGTCTTATGCGTACCTAACTCTTGTATCAAAACAACGTTTCCACCACCACTGTTTTCAGCACCAGTTCCTGATGCTAATAAAATGTGTGATACTGTCCCATATGAAGCAGTTGCAACAGGAAACTGAATGTCTGCTGTTGTTGTAGTAGTGCCATCACTTGATGCACCCCAACTACTTGCTGGAACACTTTGTCTTGCATAACCACCACCTGTTACTTCTGTAAAGCTGGGAGTTTCTGCGTCTGTAACAGCAGTACAAAGACCTACATACAAACCACCACCTGTGTAAGCAGTTTTGCCTGTAACGTGATCAAGTAAAGCGTCTTCTATATAATTTGCTCCTGACATATATGTTCTCCTTTATTAAGCAATTTTTGTAAATTTAATTTTCAAACCATCTCTTGGGTCTGCACTGTTTGATGGTGTATAATCTTTATAATCAAATGCAAATTGATCAGTGCCATTGCTTGTAAACACTGTGTTATTCAATCCCAATTGTAAACTTTGATTAGTAGTACCTATTTCAACTGGCACACTTGAAACTACATTACTTGCAGTAGTAACATTTTTAAAATTTAAAGCAGTTGTATCTGGATTAAACAAGATTAATTCGTGTTCCATAATATAAGTGCCACTTGAAAGTGTAAATCTATCACCGCTTGTAATAGTACATAAACTGCCGCCATCATAGTGTTCACTTATATTACTATAAGTTCCACCTGTGTCAGCACCCATCTCTAATACAACTGTTTGATTACCAACTGTAATTACACCACTTGGAAAGAAATCAATAATGTCATTTACATTATCAATGTTTTGTTTTATTTGAGGACGAGCCTGATTTGGATCGTCTGTTTGTGCATCTAAATGTGTTGTAGTTGCTTTAGTTGTAGGCCACGCCATATGCTATTCTCCTTACGCGGCTGTTGTTGCTGGTTCGTGTGCTAACTTCCAGTTTGAGCCGTCATAGAATACCAAACATTTTGCAACTGGACCAGCACCTGCTGTGTTATCAGTTACATAAGCAGTATTACCTTCTCTTGCAGGAATATTGCTTAAAGTTGAAACTGTAAGCACAGGCATTTGAAAACCACCTGCGTTGTAGGCACTTGCGTCTGCTGTGTTACCATAGAACGAGTATTCATTAGTAAATTCACTTACGCCTGGGTCATTATTATTACTTGCATAATATAACCCATACTGATTTGTGATTGTTACGGCACCACCAGCATTAGTATTAATGTTTGGCTCCATATTAATACATCTACTATCACTAATAGTTAAACCACCTGTACTACTTGCTTTTGCTTGTGTTGTTAGTGTAAGACCACGCTGTTCTGATAGTGTTGAAGCGGCATTGCCTGCATCACTATTTGATGTTAATGTAGATGAAAAGATCCCTGATTGACCTTTACCAAAGCCTGATTGCAAATTATCAAAGCCATCCATTTCTAACATACCTTCAAAGTAGTTCATTCTCAATCTACCGTTTTGAGTACCAGCATCTGCTGTCATTACTACTTTTGATAGTGTAGGATTACTGTGATATCTGTTTGATGGTTGTGTAGTTTTATCAACTTTTACTACACCATATACTCTACTTGTTTGATTGAAACTGTCAAAATCACTTGCACTTGGACTTGCTGTATTACCTAAGATTTGATAGTTTCTACTATCATCTTTAATCATATTACCGTTTTGATCAAAATCTACGCTTAAAGTAGGATCAGTTTCATCATTAATAACTGGTTTATCTACGAAACTTAAAACACCACTACCGTTTGTTTGTAATATTTGATTAGCACTACCGTCAGTACCTGGAAAGTTAATACTGTTTAATGAAAGTGTTCCACCGTTTGTTGTGACATTTAAGTCATCACCTGAATTTAGTGTGCCAATTGATCCTGGTTGTATGTAAATAATACCATTTGTACCACTGTCTGTACCAGGTCTACCAATTGTAAAGTTTTCATATGCTGTTGTTTCACCATTTGCTTTTACAATAAACTGATTTACATTGTTTTTATCACTTACTGATAAAATTGCAAGTGATCCTACATAATCTTTGTCACCTGCTTTGATTCTAAGACCTAAGCCTTGTTCGTTCTGGTTATCTACTGTTATGCTGTAGTCAGCGATGTTTTCGTCAATTTGAATTCTTTTTTCAAAGTCAATGTATCCATTTGACCCGTTGTTGCCTATTGCTTGATCATTTGTGTCAAGCGTGGCATCCATAGGATTTTCTAACTTATCATCATTTAGTTGAATAAGGTTAGAATCCATTTCTACGTGGGTTAATGCAGATCCTTTAGCACTTGTATCTGCAGGAACTGTAGCCGTTGTAGTGTTTCTTAATGTTAATTTGGACATTAAATTCTCCTTTAAAGGGTATTATTGTGTATGTTATAACATAGTTATTTATCTATAAAAGAAAAAAGGGCTGACCTAAGCCAGCCCTTTGATCTAAACTAAACGAATATTAGGAAAAACAAATGTCTGATATAGGACCAGATATATGTTTAAGTGATAGATTTTTTAGCGTGTATGCTTATACATATAAAGTAGCTGAGCACCAGCTCTCCATAGAAATAAAGTAGTACAGAAATCTATCAAAAAACTGTAGTACTTAAAATAGTTAAAACTGAGTGTTTAGATAATCTGCGAGGAAATATAAACAATAGCTTTATAAGAGAAATTATGATGCTTAGGAGTAGAACAACTTTTAGAAAGGTGGTCTGTCCAATCTCTGTTTTAACTATAATTATTTATCAAAGTTTGCAACGTACCAATAAAATCTGAGTCAGTACTTCAGCGTGTATTTGACAGGCTTTGTATCTTTCTACAGCCATTTTTGTAGTCATAAACTCTGGGTAAAATATATATACATACTCGTTCATATAACTATTTACTATTCATTAAGAAAGTTAATATGTCGTATTTTAATTCTTCTGTATGCAATTCATTTGTTAAACTTACACCCATTACAATTTCGTTTTTGCCATCTACAAACTTTTGAAAATCCAATAAATCTTTTGTGATATTGTGTTTTTCTAATAAAATCATAAATCTATCAAACTCATCAGTATCTACAGTTACATTCATAAAATCATCTATGAATAAAGGACTTGCAAAATAATACTTTGTCACTAAAGGGTGTTCTTTTATTCTCATTTTATATCTTTCATTATATACGACTTCAATGTCTATGTCAAGAAAAACAACGAAAGTTTTTACGAAGTAAAAACTTGAGTTAGTTCTACGAAGTAGAACTTTCAATGTGTTTCTCAAGTAAGAACATCTACTCGTTACACTTCGTAGATGTAAAACAAAACTCGTAAACTCGTTTTGTTTTGTTTTTTCAATTTAATTGATTGAAACTTGATGTAGATATTTTAGTCAGAATCCACCATACAGGTGGATCCTAAAAAAAAACTTGATGTGAGTATCAAAGTCTTTCATCCAAGTGCCTATTCAGTATTTGGGGGATCATACTAACCCTATGGGCACCGCTTTTTTTACTGTAGGTAGTGGTCAGCCTACATACCAAATACTATTGAATTCATATCACGATAATAGCATAATCGCTTTTGCAGTTCGTTACCAGTTTCCGTCACGATTACTACAGCGGTATCATATCTGGCCCGCCAACCTTTTGTGCTATTTGTTAAAGTTTGCCTTTTATATATCTGCCTTTAGATCTGCCTGCACGTTTGTCTTTGTTTGAGCCTTTGTTTGCCTTGATGCCTGTGTATCGTGTTGCTATTGTTTCTAATGCCTTAGGGGATAGTGTTTTTAAAAATGCCTCATCTTGCCATTTGTTATACATAGTTATCTCTTTAGTTTTTTGCCTATAAAAAATCTGAATCTTGCTTAAATACTGTTGCATAATCTTTTTGTGCTATGCAGATTGAGGGGCAATCCATACAGTGAGCCCCTCAATCACCTTTTTAGTGTCTCGTAAATAACGGACTTGTATATACTGTTGTTAAAGTTGCAATATTTTTAGGTACATCATATCGCTTGTTTGCCATAGGTAGATGAATACCGTATATGTTATTAAATATCTCTCTAACACTCATTATAAATTTCCAATATAACCATTTATTTTTAGTAATATCTAATACATTTCTTAATTGCTTCTTTTTAGTCTTTTCTTTTTCAACTTTATATGTATCTAACACCTCTACTACTCTTTGTAAGGTGTCTTGATGCCCTTTCTTTTGTTCTAACATTGTAGCATCACATTGACTTACTTCAAATATAACTTCAGCCATTTCTACTAAATCGCTTTGTGTCCATTTGTGTAGGTGTTTTTTCCAGAAGGGGTTCCAAAATTTTTCTATCTTGCCCCACATTTTAACTTCATCATTCATATCCTTTACAGCATCGCTTAATCTCTCTATACTTGGATACAAGTGACTTAAATCTTTATTTGTCATTTTGTTTTCCTTTGTTTAGTTTTTTTGAGCCTTTAATAAACTCTTTCATAATATAATCTTGACATAGTAACCCTCTTTCGCCTTTTACTATGTCGTGTTTTGCATTGTAACCGCTTTCTCTCATAAGATCTTCAAGTTCAAAGAATTCAACTCGTTGTTCATACTTTAGATTATTAAATCTATCAGCTCTTTGCTTGTCAGTTAGATCATTAATGTCTTCAATTTTTTTAGGCACTTCTTCAGGCCTGACTACATTGTAAATGTAGCAGATTCTCATAGCGTCAAATAACTTGCTATTAGGATATGTGTAAGTAAGATTTTGCTTGTTAGCCATAGTTTTCTCCTTGTAATTATTGTTATACTATTACATTCCCTAAGATGCAATAATAAATTATTCTCTCGCGTATGTATTTAGTATATACGATTACAAAGCCTATGTCAATCTGAATCTACTTAACTTCAGACGGATGAAAATCAGCACTTTCATATAAAGATAAAAAGGATATTTGCATATCAAGATCTTTAGCGAACCAAATTCTCCATTTAAGTGTTCTTACAGTATCATCTTCATTTGATACCCACTTTTCATTATTTTTAAACAGCGTTTGTAACCCTTGTAAAAAGTCTATATCATACCATAAAGGAATAGTACTTAAAGCAGGTGCAGTGTTCCAAGGCTTGCCGTTTGCATTATTATAGCGTCTAAGATATGATCGTTTATCATTAATTAATCTTTTAAGTTTTTTCTCAAAACGATTAACATAACGTTCTAAATCCATCTTGTATTCTTTGTTACCTACTTTTACAATAGTATTAGGTTTTGTATAAAAGAAAAAGTCCATAGATGCTTGTAATATATTCTTAAGAGCTAAATCCTGCTCTTCTTTTTGAGGCTTTCTATCATCAAGTAAAAAATCATAATTAATTTCATTATTTAAAGTTGTATAAGCTCCAAGATAACGCCATAATTGTACTTTGTCTTTTATAACCGCTGGCATCATTCGTTGCCCCTTATTTTATAAATTTGATTAGATTTAATAGCCTCAGCTATAGGTTTCCAAACATTATAATTAGGTATAGGACCTACATCAATTAAACCTTTTCTAATAAGTTTAATTTCTTCTTTAGTAGGTTTTCTACCGTAGCGTTTTTTAAAGTTTTTTTTGGGTTGTTTATGTGTCTCAGTGTAGACATTTTTGTAATGTGATATCATATATCTTTCTCCATTTATTAGTTTGTTTTTCCTACAATAAAAGTCGTTTAATCTTTTATTGTTCTATACAGTATAGCATCTTTCATAGTACTTGTCAAGCATAAAAAAACCCCCTAATTATTGCTAATTAGAGGGTTAAATTGGAGTATAAAAAACATTTGGCTATACAATCAATTGTGCTAACGACACAATTGACATATAAACAATAACTGAGCGAATACAATTAAGGATTCACTTATGCTTTTTTGCATACATATTCACTTATAATAGTTCTTGGGTGCGACCAAACATCTAAAAACGACATATGAGAGCAAATGTATGCAAAAGTATTTAGTCTTATAAAAATATAAGGTGTAAAAATTGAATCTATAGATTTACGCTACTTGCAAACCAATGTAACAGTATCCATATAACCAAACACCAAAATAAAATTTTGTACATTAAGAAGTTGCAATATTAGTGTCACTAATATCTAATACTTTCCAGTTACTACCTGTGTATACTGCAATACAAGGATTACCTGCATCACCATCACTACAATAAGCAACTGATCCTGTTGCAGGACTACCTATACCTGTTAGTTGTGCTGTAGTTTGAGGTGTTAATTGTAAAATGTTTTGAATCTCTACAACGTCAGTTGAAGGATCTAAAACTAAATTACCGCTTGAAGTAACTAATGTACTTGGCAGTTTAGTATTTGCAATTTTGCCACTACTGTCTAAAGCGGCGATACCGCTTGTTTGATCATAACTTGCAATAATGTCTGATACAGCGTCTATGCTGTCTTTAATTTCAGTTCTTGCACTTGCTGGACTATCAGTTGCATTGTCTAAGTTATCTGTTGTTAATGTTGTTGAGCTTGGAAAAGCTGGCATAATATTATTCCTTTATGTTATTTATCGTTATACTTCTGCAAGTTGTAAACTTTCTGTCACTATAAATTTTGTGCCACTTTTTATAATTCTTAAGATTTTTTCAGCATCGTGTGTTACAGTTACACCTGAACCATAAGCAACGTAATTAGCACTTGTCTCATAAAGAATTTCAGCAGTTTGACCAGTATCACCTGCTGTACAAGTTATGTGCAAATACAGTATATCACCGTCTGCCATATTAGTAGGTGCATTCATTACTGTAGTCTGAGCTCCAATGGCTGAAGTTAAATTTACTTTTTGTAATCCACCATTGCTGTAATCAATATCAAAATCAGTGGCTGTATTTGATATTGTGCCTATGCTATATGCGGAACTTACACCAATTGAATTACCTTTAATGTGTCCTGAGTTATACATTGTAGCATTACTATCAGCACCATAAAAACTATAATGTCCTGTAGTACCTAAGTTAGCACTATTAGGCCCGTCAGGTGCGTTATAATAAAAGCCATAAAAGTTTGTAGCACTTGAATCTGGTCCTCTACAATAACCTTGCACTTCAATACCAGCCATATCTGTAATTACAACGTCATTGTCATTATCAGTGCCACCATTGTCAATTTGAGTAGTTACAACTAACGCTGTTTGTTCTGTTAAATTACTTGTTGTTGAGCTAACACTGTTCGTTGTTAACCCAGATACAAATACAGAATTTTGACCGCGACCAAAACCACTTACCGTATTATCATATGAAGCCAAATCATATATACCTTCTATATAATTTTGTCTTATTCTTCCGTGATTGTTTGTACCGCTGGCATCTTGACTTGCTTGAACATAACTTAATCTTGGATTGCTGTGAATTCTATCTGTTGTAGAAGTAACTTCACTTACTTGTACTACTCCGTGTACCCGCTGTCCTGGTGTAGTTCCGCTAAAACTATCAAAATAACTTTTCAGTGTAGTTGTGTTACTTTCATTACCTAATATTTGAAAGTTTCTTGAAGTGTCTGTAATCATATAACCATTTTGATCAAAGTCAGCTGATAAAGGACTACCACCACCTGTTGCTGTTTCTAAAACAATATATCCTGTACTATGATCATAAGTCAATACTTTGTTATCATCACCTGCACCAGGAGTGCCAATGTTAAATGTATCAATAATTGCATTTTGATTTGTTATTGCTTGATTGATGTCACCACGAGCACCACTGATACTATTTGTATCTGCGGCTGTTGTAGTTGCACTTGCTTTAGTACCTGAAGGCCAAGTAGCCATTATTTAATACCCCACCATTTTTTGATCCAACAGTGTAAGCACCATTTACAATTTTTTTTCATTTTGTTTCCTTGCCTTTGTTAATGTTTCTAAGTCTTGTTGAATTAGTACTGGCACCTTAGTGCCATTTTCTCCACCAAAACTATATAACCATTCTTCATATGGTCGTTGTTCATTTAACCTGTGGTGTATATTACATAGAATACGACCACTTGCCCTTGCGTGAATATGTACCCTTGCTACATATTCTCCTAAAGGCTTTATATTCTTTTCGCCTGTCCATTTTACTATGTCTATCTTTTGTGCTTTCCAATAACCATAACTCCAAGGACAAACGCTTACTATTGAAGCGAAATATTCGCTCCAATCAATATTATTTCTTTTTGCCGCCTCTTTTGCCACCGCGTTTTTTCTTTTTCTTATGCATTGCCATAATACGATCTCCTTCTTAAATTTAATCTTGTTTTTCTACAATCATTTCAAAGCCTGCACTTACACTACTTGTAGCACTGGCTTTTGCAAATACTTCAATATCTGTTTTTTCATTTATTACTAAAGGTAATTTAAAAGTTTTTTCTGTAAAACCACCTCTTGTTGAAATAAACGATTTTGTATTCCAAACATTTCCATTTGCAATATCTTTTGTTCTTAGTACAACTTCATTTTCTAAATCTTTACTACTGCCTATATCTAATTGTATCATATATCCTGTATAACCTGCAGGAACAGTATAAACTGCCATTAGTGTTTGACCATATGTAGGTAGTATTTTTGCTACAGCAGTTGAATCAACTGTAACTGTTAGTGTGCCTACGTTACTGTTACCTGTGTTTGCAGTTTTCAATACAGCTCTAAATACTCTACTAAATGTTTGACTACCTGCACCACCGCCAATAGTTAATGTTTCATCTACTAAATTATAAGAATCATCTAAACCAAATACTTGCACAGTACCTGTATTATCGTCTGTGTCATCACTTGTTACCGCGGCTGTTCCTGGTGTGCCTGCATATGCATATACGCCACCGCCGTCCCATATAGTTTCATATGCACTACTTCCTACAGCACCGTTGTATCCAAATTTTTGCACATTGTACCAATTGTTTGATAACGCTGGTGGTGCCATTGCAATTCTTTCACCAAGTGTTGATCCAAACAAAACATCTCTATTTTTTGACATAATTCAATCCTTTATATTTTAAAATTAGGTTGCCAGGCTCTGAGACTCCAGTATGCAGGACTCAATGTCTTTTGTCCTTTTA
>Ga0181592_10004634_pt1 | contig 11348 bp, 10 predicted proteins | sample 071ome_20_FD_133755 | JGI IMG/M metagenome (GOLD analysis project Ga0181592, IMG submission 133755) | Coastal salt marsh microbial communities from the Groves Creek Marsh, Skidaway Island, Georgia - 071412BT metaG (megahit assembly) | ecosystem: Environmental > Aquatic > Marine > Intertidal...
AACTCGGTTTACGCGCACGCCCCACTTACCGGTGGCTTCGTCCAACACGGCACGAAGTGCTGCGTTGATCTCTTCTCTTGAGGTCAGGGCGTCTTCTAGGTCCAAGCTTCCAACCTTGTTTCGCAGGGTTGTGACGGTTAGCTGCTCGATACCGAGAACGAAGTTGGCAATTTCGTAGGTGGCGGACTTGGGGTCGGTCACCTGGTAGTAGATAACAGTGTCGATCTCGATTACCAGGTTGTCCTCGGTGATAACCGACTGAGGCTGGAAGTCAACGACCTGCTCTCTTAGGTCAACGGTCCTTCTAACGACGTCGATGAAGGGAAAGACCAGGTTCACTCCAGCCTCTAGGGTCTTGTGGTAGCGACCAAGTCGCTCAACTACGCCCGCTGTTGCCTGGGGGATGATGCGGATGGAGCGGATCAGTAGAACGGCCACCAGAATCAGGAATATGGCGGTGCCAACTCCTCCAAAATCAAAACCTCTTAAAAAGTCCATCCGCCTACCTCACAATCAGTGTTGCGCCATCGATCTCTTCGATGGTTACTTTGGCACCCTTCATGCGGACACCTTCTCTAACTCTTGCGCTCCAGTCTTCACCCCAGACCTTAACAAGTCCTGAGTCTTCGGTAACATCCTGGGTCACGGTTGCCTGCTTGCCGACAAGGGAAGCGACATTGGTCATGCGCTCTGGGTGCTTTCCCTGCCACTTGGCAATAAGTGGCCTGACATAAACCAGGGCGACTATGGCCGCCGCCAAAAAACCAGCCCCCTGCAACCACATCGGTGCGCCAAACAGCGAAAGCACGAGAGGCACGAGAGTCGCGACTGCGAGCGCCGCGAAGTAGAGGCCGTATGTCAAAAGTTCAATAACGATCAGTGCCGCCAAGACTCCCAGCCAAATAAATGTCATTTCGCCCCCTTAGAGCTTCTTCTAGCCTAAATGGAGCTGGCGACATTACAACCAGATAGTAAAGACCCCGAATCAACAGATCCGGGGCCTTTACTTGCCGATCATCTTAGGCGTTAGGCATTTGCCTCTCGCCATCTAAGGAAGGTCCCATGTGACCGCGGTGCTTACCACCGCGGAGACCTGGGTGACCACGCTCCCCGCGCTCTTCAGCAACATCGGCGCTGAAGTTAACAGAGAGCGGGTCTGATGAAGTAGCGGTTGCATTGCCCTCGGCATCTACGGTGATGGTCACTAGCACGGGGGAGGTGCCGTCAGATGGATAGAGGGCCAGCTTGGTTACGCCAGCTTCAGTTGGTGCACGAAAACCAAGAAGTCCAGAAAGAGTCCCGTCTTCAATTTCGGTGCGAGTTGGGGAGCCAGCATCGAGGGTGATTGGCCGAATGCCGATTCGCCTGCCATCCTCTGCCGGCTTCGTGTCTGGAACTGAGGTTGCGTCGCTGTCAAGGAGGTAAACAGTGAAGTGGGCGCCTTTGTGGGCATCCCTTGCCTCAGTTACATCTTCTGGAACGCCAACTATTGTGGCGTCCATGGTTACTCGGTTGTGCTCCTCCGTTGAGTGAGCCTGACGGCTCTCGCTAGAGGAAGCGCGCTCGCCTCGATCATGCGCAAGCGCTGGCAAAGCCAGCCCGAGTGAGCCGGTGGCAACGACAGCGAGAGCTGCGATGCCGACCTTGGCTGTTTTGTTCATTCGTATCCTTTCGTGGATACGAATCAAGTTAGAGAAGCTGAAGATTTCAGGTGGCCAAAATCAGCATCCTGCTATGAAGCTCGCAGGAAGCTCTCAGCCTAGAAAAGCCTCCAGGGGCTGAGCTTCCAGCCAAGTCGAACCGCTGCCAATCTGATTCCAACCATTGCCACCGCGGCAATTAGGACATCGAGATACTCCGGGGTCTGCAGCTGGGAAAGCAGGGCCACAAGCCAGCCTCCGGCGAAGGCGATGACCGCATAAGGCTGATGATCATGAAATGCCCTTGGGACCTCGTTTACGAGCACGTCTCTAAAGATTCCACCCACGACGGCCGTTATTACACCCATAAGAACCGAAATCATCGGGCTCTGGCCAGTTTGAAGTGCGATGTGGGTGCCTCCCGCGGCGAAAATACCCAGTCCAAACGCGTCGGGAACCATCATCGCCTTCTCGGTAAATTCAATATGTCTCGCGCGGAAGAAGAACGGCAGTGCCAGACCCGCAACTATCAGCGCCCAGACCCATGCCTCTTGTTCAACCCAAAAGAAGGGTCTTCTGTCGAGGAGAACGTCTCTCAGGGTTCCGCCGCCAAATGCGGCTATGGCGCCAATCATGACAACGCCCACTAGGTCGAACTGCTTACGGGCCGCCTCAATAATGCCGGAGAGTGCGAAAGCAACAACACCCAGTGCCTCGAAGAAAAGCAGGAAGCTGTCGAGGCTCATTAACTCTCTCCTTTTATAAGTGCGCGAGGCGGGACTTGAACCCGCACGTCCTTGCGGACACTGGCACCTGAAGCCAGCGCGTCTGCCATTTCGCCACTCGCGCGATTAGTGGTTGAAGCCGTTAGAGATTAGCAGAGAAGACCCTTGCGAGTAAGGGGCGGGATTAGACTTACCTAACCCACAGCGACATCTCGAAAGTAGGCGAAATGGGCCTGTTGGATAAGGCAGAGCAGCGCATTGAAGGTGCAGTGAGCTCGCTTTTTTCAAAGCTCTCCAGAGCTGAGCTACAGCCGGTGGAAATCACTCAGGCAATTCGCTCGGCAATGGACCTTGCCGCTAAGGCCGACTCGGTTGGGTCAACGGTCGTCCCCCATCGCTACCTGCTACTTGTTCACACCACCGATGCCCAAAAGATAACTCCATCGATGCTCTCTGCGATCCGGGCCGAGGTCTCAAAATATGCTTCCTCCAGGCAGTATCGCCTTGTTGATTCAATTGACATCAACCTCTCTGCGGACGACAAAATTGGCAAGGGAAGAATTCGCGTTGGTTCGCAGCCGGTCGACACATCGGTCGCCTGGAGGCCTGTGCTATCGGTTGGGAATGCTGAATTCGAACTGAAGCTGGGAACATCCACGGTCGGTCGAGATGAGAAGGCAGACATCTGCATCGATGATCGCGGGCTTAGCCGCATCCACTTCGAGATTGCGTGGAATGGAGAGGTAGCGGCGATTCGGGACCTGCAGTCCACCAACGGCACCTTTCTCGATGGCGCTCAAGTAAATGAACTGGTTCTCATTTCTGGAAGCACGATTGCTGCAGGGCGAACAGAGTTTCACTTTCAGCTCCTAGCACTGGCAGGTGAGGCCAGTGAGTGAACTTGCGCTATTTCTGGTTCGCATCGGGTTTGTGGCGGTGCTCTGGATTTTCGTGTTGAGCCTCCTCTCGGTAATCAGAGCCGATCTTTACGGCCGCAGGGTAATTAGCCGACTTGCCAAGCAGAGCGCTCCGCAGCTTAGCCAAGCCCCCGTCGCGGAATTAGATATTGACGATGGCGATATCTTCGAGCCGAGCAAGATTCAAATGCTTACAGGCCGAAGTGCGGGTAACAGCCTTGAGCTGGGAGAGAAGAAGGAGGTCACAATTGGCCGCTCACCCGGTTCAGATCTAGTGATTTCCGATGAGTTTGCTTCTAATACCCATGCCAAGTTGGTCTTGGTTGGCGACGAGTGGGTGCTTCAAGACCTTAGCTCGACCAATGGCACCTTCATTGACGGTAAACGTGTCACAACACCGGTGACCATGACTGCTGGCGCCACCATCAGAATCGGAACCACAACCTTCGATTTGAGGTCTTAGTCTCTTGGCCATCAAAACCGTCAGTTATGCGGCTTCCGACATAGGAAAGCACCGCAGCTCAAACCAGGACTCAGGCTATGCCGGTTATCAACTGTTTTTTGTGGCAGACGGCATGGGCGGGCACGCCGGTGGGGATATCGCCAGCGCGATAACCAGCCAGCGAGTGGCGCTTACCGACAATAAGTACGACAGTGCTGAAGAAGCCATTGAAACCCTGAAGCAGGGGGTTTTGGAAGCCAACGGCATGCTCTCCGAAACCGTGAAGGAGCACCCCGAGCTCGAGGGCATGGGAACCACCTTCTCTGGGATGCTGATTCACGGCGATCAGATCATCACCGCCCACATCGGGGACTCACGGATTTATCGGGTGCGCGATGGCGAGGTCAGCCAGATAACCAACGACCACACCTTCGTTCAAAGGCTCGTAGAACTTGGTCGGATCACAGCCGAAGAGGCCCTGGTCCATCCGCGACGCAGCGTCTTGATGAGGGTCTTGGGCGATGTTCAAGAGGATCCTGAGCTCGACATTGCCCTCTTTGATGCCCAAGTCGGTGATCGCTGGATGCTCTGTAGTGATGGCCTCTCTGGGGTCGTTCCAGAGGAAGTCATGGAGCGAATTCTTTCAAGCAAGGTTCCTACCGAAGAGGCGGCCGAACTCCTGGTTGGCGAGGCACTGGAGTTTGGTGCTCCTGACAACGTGACCGTGGTGGTGGCAGACATCATACGCTCAGGCACCCAAGTTGACTTCGAGCCGGGTGCGCAATTTGTTGGTAGCGCTGCCAACGAGGTTGTCATTGAGGAGCGTCGCGGGGGCAAGATCCTCCAGCTTCTGAATCCTCGGAGCCTTATCGAACTGCTACAGACCCCAGAGGATCCTGCGGAATACCGTCCAGAATCCGAAGAAGTACTCGAAAAGATTTTGTTGGAGACCAGGAGGAAGATTCGCTGGCGGGGGGCCCGAACAATCCTTGGCTGGGTTCTGCTTGCCGCCGCTGTAATTGGAATTGGCTGGCTCGCCTACAGCTATACCCAGACCCGCTATTACGTTGCGGAGTATCAGGGACAGGTAACTATTTATCAGGGGATCCGAGAGCAGCTGGGGCCATTGAAGTTCTCGCAGCCCTATCAAGTGAGCGAAATAGACATTGAAGACCTATCTCCTTTCCAGCAAGAGCTGATTGACAGGTCGATTTCTGCAGAATCGCTAGACGATGCCCTAAGAATCTTGAGTCAGCTGCAGGAGAGTGTGGATGAGTAGTCTCAGCCTCACCAGTGCCATACCAAACCTGATTCGAGCAGTTCCACGCTCGCGGAACTTTGAGGCGATGCTGATCTTCTGGGTCTCGGGCATCCATGCTTTTGCACTCGCTCAGATACAGCTCTCTGTCCTGCAGGTAATGACCTGGGAGATGCTTCTCTATTGGGCTCCCCCGACCCTTGCGGCCATGATTGTGCACTGGGTGCTCAGAAAGTATGCGGTTAAGGCTGATGGCCTGATGCTGCCACTTGCTTTCTTGCTAAACGGTCTTGGCATCGCGATGATCTACCGGCTTGACCTAGCGGAGCTTGCCGCCGGGGGCAGCGACCTCTTTGCCCAGCGACAGGTGTGGCTCAGCTGTTTTGCAATGTTGATTGCGGCGGTGGTAATTCGCTTGGTGCCGAACCACCTAGCACTTCGCCGCTTTCCCTTTATTTCTGGGCTTGCGGCGGTAGTGCTGCTGCTTCTTCCCGCGGCGCCCGTCATTGGGAGAACCGTCAATGGTGCGACCTTGTGGGTTGGGACTGACGAGCTGAGCTTCCAACCCGGCGAGCTTGCAAAGATTTTGCTCGCGATTTTCTTCGCGGGCTACCTAGTTTCAAGACAGGGCTCGTTAGCTGAAATTGGTTCACGGGTTCTAGGGGTGAAGGTGCCAAGAGCCAAGGACCTAGGCCCTATCTTGCTCTTCTGGTTTGCATCGCTCGGGGTTCTCATTGTCCAGCGCGACCTAGGCACCTCAATTTTGTACTTTGGACTGTTTCTCGTCATGGTCTACACAGCCACCGGCCGCGGCTTCTATATCGGCGCCGGTCTGGTGATGATGGTAACCGGAGCCCTGGTGGCATCGAGGTTCTTTGACTATGTCGAGAGACGCTTTGAGGTTTGGTTGGACCCTTTTGCAAACTCCAACTACAGCGCCATCGGGGGAAGCTACCAGCTCGTCCAGGGCCTGTTTGGCATGGCCAACGGCGACGTTATTGGCGCCGGTTTGGGTGGTGGCTTTCCACAGTTGATTCCCCTTGCAGAAAGCGACTTCATATTTGCAGCCCTTGGTGAGGAGTTGGGACTCGCAGGGGTCTTCGTGATCCTCGCGGTCTACCTCCTTCTCGTCTACAGGGGCCTCAGGATTGCGAATAGCCACCCGGATGACTTTTCTAAACTCCTATCACTTGGGTTGGCATTTGTTATCGGTCTGCAGGTATTCGTCGTCGCTGGCGGGGTAATGGGGCTGCTGCCGCTTACCGGACTTACCACGCCGTTCTTGGCTGCCGGCGGATCCTCGCTGCTTGCAAACTGGTCAATAATTGCGCTGCTTTTAATTATTAGCGACTCTTCGCTCAGGAGCAGTAAATGAACCGACAGGTAAGAAGAGTCGGTCTCATCCTCACGATTATGTTCATCGCTCTTTTCGCAATGGCCAGCTCAATCCAGGTCATCAGAACTGGAGAGCTTTATCTGGATAGTCGCAATGTTCGCGCGTCATATGAGACCTATAAGACCCAGCGAGGGGCAATTCTCGTTGGAGGCGAGGCAATCGTTACCTCAACGCCAGTAAATGACGACTACCGCTTCCTAAGGGAGTATGGAAGCGTCATTTACAGCCCAATAACCGGCTACTACTCAGTCTTCTCAGGAACCACCGGCATCGAGCGCTCGATGAATAGTTACCTTTCGGGCCAGTCAGGGGCGCAATTCTTTGAGCAAATTAATGCCCTGCTAGATGGCACTCCAGTCACCGGCGCTGCGGTTGAACTAACAATCGACCCGGACGCCCAGCGCGCTGCCTGGGATGCTCTTGGTAATCGCAAGGGCGCGGTGGTTGCAATTGAGCCTGCAACCGGAAGAATCCTCGCACTGGTTTCAAAGCCAACTTTTGATGCGAACCTTTTGGCTTCTCATGTCTACGGCGAAGTCGTTGACTCCTATCGCAACTATTCCGAGAACGAAGACGAGCCACTTATCAACAGGGCTATTTCCGGAGACCTCTACCCACCCGGTTCCGTGTTCAAGCTCGTTGTTGCGGCAGCAGCTTTGGAATCAGGCAACTACACCACACAGTCAAGTTTTGAAAACCTGAGCGAGTATGTGCTGCCCGGCACTACAACTGCAGTTTCCAACTCCGGAGGATCCACTTGTGGTTCCGGCGAGGCCGTGACTTTAGAAACTGCGCTGATTCGCTCCTGCAACATCCCCTTCGCAATGCTGGCGGTTGAGCTCGGACAGGACAGGGTCAGGGCTCAGGCAGAGCTCATGGGTTTTGGTGACGAACTCGAGATTCCCATGCCCGTGACACCGAGCGTGTATCCGGAGAACATGGACCTTGCCCAAACAGGGCTTAGCGGCTTTGGGCAGTTCGATGTTCGGGTGTCCCCGCTGCAGATGGCCTTAGTGACTGCTGCAATTGCCAATCAAGGCGTGATCATGAACCCGCAGCTGATTAGCTCGGTAGTTGCAAGCAACCTGAACATCCTCTCGCAGCCGCAACCGACGGTTTTCTCCTCCCCGATCTCGAGAGAAACCGCAGGCTTTCTGACCCGCATGATGGTGGACTCGGTTGAGATTGGGGTTGCCGGTAGGGCTGGAATATCCCAGGTTGCAGTTGCTGGAAAGACTGGAACTGCAGAGAATGGGCCCGCTGAGCCTTACACCCTTTGGTTCACCGGCTTTGCGCCGGCGGAAAAGCCTCAGGTAGTAGTGAGTGTGGTCGTCGAAGATGGCGGAGGCATTGGACAGAACGGCACGGGCAACCAGTTGGCCGCTCCCATCGCAAAGGCCGTCATGGAAGCGGTGCTGGATTGAAGCCGGCAGTTGGGCAGCTTTATGGTGATCGCTATCGCCTGCAACTTCGCATTGCCATTGGGGGCATGGGTGAGGTTTGGCAGGCCGAGGACGAGCTCATTCTGCGCCAGGTTGCCATCAAGATCCTCAAGGAGGAATACCTTTCAGACCCACTCTTTATTGAGAGGTTTAGGACAGAGGCAAAGTCTGCTGCGCTGGTCGAGCACGAAGGAATCGCAAACGTATTTGACTATGGCGAGGATACAAATGCCGCCTACTTGGTCATGGAACTCGTGCCGGGTGAATCCCTCTCTCGGGTCATCGAGCGAGAAAAGAAACTTCCGGACACGAAAGTTCTTGACATCATGGCCCAGACCTCTAGGGCGCTTGGGGCTGCCCATGCCAGAGGGCTTGTGCATAGAGACATTAAGCCTGGCAACCTGCTAATTACCCCGGATGGCAAGGTCAAGATCACGGACTTTGGCATCGCCAGAGTAGGCGATCAAGTTCCGCTTACGAAGACCGGTCAGGTGATGGGGACGGTGCAGTACTTAGCTCCAGAGCAGGCCACCGGTAAACCTTCTACACCCGCGACAGACCTTTACTCCCTCGGAGTGGTGGCATATGAGGCGCTAAGTGGGAAGAGACCCTTTACAGGCGAGAATCAGATGGCCATAGCTATGGCCCACATCAACGAGATGCCTCCAGCGCTGCCAGAGTCAATTGATCCCAGGGTGCAGAATCTCGTGCTCAGCTGTTTGGCCAAAAAACCAAACCAACGTCCCGAATCCGCTACCTCGCTCGCCATCAGGGCGGAGGCACTGCTCAGGGAGAAAAAGGGCAAGCCCACAATCAGAAGCATCAAGGAGGTGGAGGAAGATCCGGTCACCGAACTAATCACCACCGACACCGCTCCGCTTCCACGAGCACCGATTGTTTGGCCCTGGATTGCGACCTTGGGTCTCTTGGGGCTAACGGCAGTGGTCGTGATAGTTGCCATTCTTTCTGACCCAAACGCCGAGGAAGTGGTGCAGACTCCCTCGCCCACTCAGACCCAGACGCAAGAGCCCGATCCTGAGCCGACTGCAGAGCCTGAGACCTCGAATGAGCCTCGCAATATCCTCATCCTGCGTTCGGACATAATCGAGAAGAACCTAAGTGATGTCACGGCGAAGCTGACCGAGCAGGGATTTGTAGTTAATGCCATTCCTGGTGAACTTATCCCTGGCGATGACCCACGGGTTCGCACCGTTTATGCCGTCTCACCAACTGGAAGCATTGTTCAGGGCAGCACTATTGATGTCACCTACTACGTAGGTAACTTTGCTGAAATTCCCGTCGAGATTCCAGAGCCTGACCCCGTCGAATCTGAAACCGCTCCACCCGAGGAAGGTGAGTCCGAACCAACTACTGACGACACGGCTACAGAACCCGAGCCAGAGACGCCGGTCGAGGAGCCTGTACCTAGTGATGAGTAACAAGAATGTGACCGAGTTTGTAGGGGAGCTGTAGCTTGCAAAAACTAGACTTTGAACCAGTAGAAAGAGCACCGTGAACGAAAACGAAAGACTGATTGCCGGGCGCTACCGCATCGGTCAACTTGTGGGTCGCGGGGGCATGGCCGAGGTTTACGAGGGCTATGACACCCGGCTAGGGAGAACAGTAGCAATAAAGCTGCTGAAGTCGGACTTGGCCAACGACGCCAACTTCGAAGCGAAGTTCCGTCAGGAGGCCCAAGCCTCTGCTCGCATGGCTCACCCCTCGATTGTTCGCATCTATGACGCGGGGGAAGAGGAGAGTACCGACCAAAACGGCAATGTTGTGAAGACCCCGTTCATCATCATGGAACTTGTCAAGGGGCGCTTGCTTCGGGACCTGATTCACGAGGGGAAGGTCGAAACTGCTCGCGCTGTGAAGTTCATTGCCGGAATCCTCGGTGCCCTAGAGGTTTCTCACCGGTCTGGAGTCATTCACCGCGACATCAAGCCAGCAAATGTGATGGTCGGGGAAAACGACTCTGTGAAGGTCATGGACTTTGGCATTGCACGTGCGGTCTCTGACAACTCTGCCACCCAAGCCGCAACGGCCGGAATAGTCGGAACCGCTCAATACTTTTCCCCCGAGCAGGCCCGAGGGGATGCGGTGGATGCCAGAACCGACTTGTATTCAACCGGAATCATCCTTTACGAGCTTCTCGCCGGGAGGCCACCCTTCAAGGGTGAGAGTGCGGTCTCGGTTGCTTACCAACATGTGAGCGAGGAGGCGCCTCTGCCTTCAACTCACAACCCAAGCGTCTCCAGTGAGCTAGATGCGGTTGTTGCAAGGGCCATGGCTAAGGATCGCGACGAGCGTTACCAAACGGCGGAAGAGTTTCGCGAGCACCTGCTCGCAGCTATGACTGGCTCTCCGCTTACCGAGAAGATTGCCAAGCCGGTTCAGGAAATGCAGCCGGTGGATGTTAATGCCACTGAGCTGATTACCGAGCCGGAGTCGATGCCCACCTCTTTGCTCGAGGGTTTTGAAACTGCGCCGAGTCGCCAGATATCAACAACCAACAACAAGATTGGTGCTGGGGTGCTGTGGGGTCTGGGCACCGGGGTTGTGGTGATTTTGGTTGGGCTCTTGTTCTGGGTTATGAACCTGGGTTCCAGCCCGTCTCCAACCGCCCCATCCAGCGGTATTGAGGTCGCGAACGTTGTTGGCTCGCTCTACGATGACGCCCTTGGCACTTTGGAGGGTCAGGACCTTGTGGTGCTGAGGGTCTATGAGAAGAGCGAGACAGTTCCGGAGGGTGTTGTCATTCGCCAGGAGCCAGAGTCGGGAACAGAGGTTCTAAGCAATACACCCGTAACCCTTTATGTCTCCTCAGGGGCGACCGAGGTGACCGTTCCCAATGTGGTGGGAGCTCTGGAGGCAGATGCGGTCAAGCTAATTGAGGACCGAGGGCTAAGTGTCGGTTCGATAACCGTTGTCGGATCGCCATCTGTGGCCGAAGGCACCGTTATTGCCTCCGACCCAGTCACCAACGCAAGGCTTCCCTTGGGGAGCATTGTGAACCTAATACTCTCCGATGGAACCGTACAGGTTCCCGATGTGAGAAACCTTGAGGTGCTAGAGGCCAGGGGGATCATGACCGACCCTGCCATTGGTTACACAGTTGCGGTGGAGATTTTGGATGCCGAGATTTGCACCGGCACCCCGGGCAACGTTGTGCTTGAGCAATCGATCCTCCCCGGTGAAGCAAAGCAGAAGCAGAACATTGTGCTTTACGTTGAGTGCATTGGTGGGATTGAGCCCGAAAACCCAGATTCGCTAGCTCCAGGCGAAGAGACCATGGAGCCTGCCCCTACAGAGGAACCGGCTCCCGAGGGCTAGCCAACCCGTGGGGAGAGGTGCTTGGCCTTTTCCCTCGCTCCCTCAAGCCCTAGAGATTCAAGCCAGTTTGCGAGCATGGTGTAGCCACCCTCTGTCATGACCGACTCTGGGTGGAACTGAACGCCAAAGATTGGCTTTTCCTTGTGTTGCAGGCTCATGATTACCCCGGACTCGGTCTGACCGGTAATGACC
>Ga0181592_10004640_pt1 | contig 11343 bp, 6 predicted proteins | sample 071ome_20_FD_133755 | JGI IMG/M metagenome (GOLD analysis project Ga0181592, IMG submission 133755) | Coastal salt marsh microbial communities from the Groves Creek Marsh, Skidaway Island, Georgia - 071412BT metaG (megahit assembly) | ecosystem: Environmental > Aquatic > Marine > Intertidal zone...
AATGTCGAGTATTCGGGCGTTGTATCGTTCATAGAAACGCAATTTCAGCGTTCTAAAGACCGAAGAATGACTGATGAGACACGCTGGCTAGACTCCTATCGTAATTATAGGGGCTTATACGGCCCTGATGTGCAATTTACCTCTACAGAGAAGTCAAAAGCCTTTATTAAGGTTACTAAAACAAAGGTTTTGGCGGCATATGCGCAGGTAGTAGACGTATTATTTGCAGGATCGAAGTTTCCTGTGGGCATTGAACCACGAATGAACCCTAATAATGTCCTAGATGCAGTATCTTTTGACCCAAATGAGCTAACAGAAGACAAAATTAAAGATAAAGTAGGCGTAGATTACAAACCTAAGACCTCTATTGTTCGCCCTGATATTGCCAAGGATTTAGGCGTATATAAGGAAAAATTAGCCCCTTTAGAGGGCAAAATGCAAGCAAATGCGGGTACAGCCGCAGGTTCTATCACCTATGAGCCTGCTAGACGTGCTGCACAGCTTATGGAAAAGAAAATGCACGACCAGCTAGAGGAAAGTAACGCCTCTAAGCACTTACGGAGCCTTGCATTTGAAACCTGTCTGTTTGGTACAGGTGTTATTAAAGGGCCATTTGCTCATGACAAGGAATACCCACGTTGGGACGAAGAAGGGAACTATGACCCTCTATATGAAACGATCCCTAAAGTAGAATATGTTTCTATATGGGATTTCTACCCTGATCCTGACGCCCGTAACATGTCCGAGGCGGAATATACTGTACAACGCCATCGTTTAAACCGCTCTCAAATGAGAGCATTGAAGAAACGCCCACATTTCCGTGAGGAAAGCATTGAAGCAGCTATTGAATATGGCTCAAGTTATGTAAGGGAATATTGGGAAGATACTCTAGAAGATAATGCCAATACAGACGCAGTAGAGCGTTTCGAGGTGATGGAATACTGGGGTATTCTTGATAGCGAACTGGCAGAAGAAGCGGATATTGAAATTCCCAAGGACTATCAAGACCGTGATCAAATACAGGTTAATGCATGGGTATGTAACGGTCAGATTCTTCGACTTGTTCTGAATCCTTTTACGCCAATGCGTATCCCATATCACTCTGTGCCATATGAACTTAATCCCTACAGCTTTTTTGGGATTGGAGTTGCAGAAAACATGGAAGACACGCAGCTATTAATGAATGGCTTCATGCGTATGGCTGTAGATAATGGTGCCTTATCAGGTAACCTGTTGATCGAAGTAGATGAGACTAACCTAGTCCCAGGACAGGACATGGAGATCTATCCAGGCAAAGTGTTCCGTCGTCAGGCTGGCGCACCAGGACAAGCTATCTTCGGGACTAAGTTCCCTAACGTCTCACAAGAGCTTTTGATGATGTTCGACAAAAGCCGACAGCTTGCAGACGAAGCTACAGGTATTCCGTCCTATAGCCACGGACAAGGCGGTATTACAGGAGTTGGTCGTACCGCCGCAGGTATGTCCATGCTTATGGGTGCAGCCGCACAGAATATTAAGGCTGTGGTGCGAAATATAGACGATTATCTTTTGGCCCCTCTCGGCAAATCATTGTTCAGCTTTAATATGCAATTTAACTTTGACAAGGATATGGCGAAGGGTGACCTAGAGGTAAAAGCCCGTGGCACAGAAAGCTTGATGCGCAATGAGATCCGCTCTCAGCGTCTATTGCAGTTTATGCAGATGGCACAGAACCCTGCAATGCAGCCCTTCGTAAAATATGACTATATTCTGCGTGAACTAGCAGCGTCTATGGATCTCGACGAAGACAAGATCCTGAACGATCAGCGTGAGGCCGCTATTCAGGCAAAAATGATGGCGGAAATTCAAGCATTGCTACCGCAGCCGCCACAAGGCCAACAACAGCCGCCACAGGGTGGTGTACCTAGTCCTAACGACCCAACAGGAACAGGGGGCGGCAATATAGCACCAGGAAATGCACCAGAGCCTAATGCAGCAGGCTTCACAGGCGGCGGTGGTGGTGACAATGGGGGAAACCAGCCACAACAGCAGCAGGCTCCTCAACAAGGTCCACAGCAAGGCTAACGTATGGATCAAAAGCAGTATCGACAGCTTCTTCCTCTGGTCAACGATAAAGATCAGATGGACAGACTAAATGATTACGTCACTGCACGTATCAATCAGCACAGAGATAATCTTGAAGGTCAAAAAGATCATCACCGAATTTTAGAAATTCAAGGTGCGATTTCTGAACTCAAACGTTTCAGAACACTTCGGGATGAAGTATTAAAGGGAGCCGAGTAGTGGCAACTCTAACTGATAAAAGAACAGTCAGAGGAAAGCCTGTTTATCTTAATGAAGAAACAGGAGAAGAATACTCTGAAAAAACAATTACAGTACCGTATGGTGATGGCTACGTCGTTATTCCAAGTGTGATAGATAATGGCGTAGAAATGTCGGAAGACGATTTATACGACTATGTTCAAACATATGGGCCATACGATGTTGTAACAGGAGAAAAACTTCCTGTTCATATGGATATAGAAGAAGCGGACAGATACGCAAAGTGGCGGTCAGATAATCAATTTAATGAAGCTATTTTAGACGATAACTATTGGCACCGTGATGCTGCTATGCCTTACTATGCGGATACAGATTCCACATATAATGAAAATACTCCTACGTTAGACGTTTATCGCCCGTCTTTTAGAGACAATGCCCGTAATAACATTCGTAATACATTAATGGGATTTGGCCTTTCTGATGGCGTATCAAGAAAAGTAGCCAAGGGGCTTGCAGGTGAAGAATACCCTACCGATGGCAGCACTGGTATGGGCCTTTTTGATTTTACTCCTTTGGGCATCCCTATGGGTATACAAGAGGCTAAAAGAAATTTTAATCGTGCATCAGAAAATGATGATATGCTGGGGATGGGAATAGCAGGGGCAGAAAGCGCCCTAACTCTTGCAGAAGCCATTCCGTTGACAGGTGTTCTTGCTAAGGGCGCTGGAAAAGGCATTAAAAAATTATCCAATATGCTAACCAAAAATTACGACCCTTCTATGGCGGGATCTAATTTAGGAAATATTTTTGAAACGTCTGCAACTACTGAAGCAGTCGATACAGTGATAGAAGAAACACTTATTGAGCCTGTAAAAGAAACAGCACCAAAAACTTCTGTAACAGCCTATAAGCTTTTTCGTACCAATCCCGATAAACCAGAAGAACTGTTTCCACTATTTGTAAATGCCGACAAAGGTGTGGAGACAGGTAAATGGATAGGTGCTGAAATTGGTCCGTTAAATGACGGAGGAAAGGTCAAGTCTAAAATTGGAGCATTGGCTTTTCGTCCTGGTTGGCACGCAGGTGATTATATTGCAGCAACGCACATCGGCGGAAAATCCACACCTGATATGAAAAAACCCGACTACCGACCTGCCAATCAAGTTTGGGCCGAAGTGGAAATGCCTGATGATGTTGATTGGCAGAGCATAGCTAATGAACGAGCAAGAATAAAAAAAGATGGCAGTCCTGATGTAAAAACCGCCCACATAACCGATCAAATTCCTGAAGGTGGGTTTTACAGATACAAAACCAATTCAAATATGCAAGGAAATTGGTTGATAGGCGGCTCTATGAAGGTCAACAAAAAATTAGATCCTTCAGAAGTACGTAAGATACAAGAAGAAACAGGTATCTTTGATCTCCCTCTTCTTCCCGACCTTATAGAGCAAAAAGGTCTTTCTTTGAATGAGCTAACACAGGCCGCACAGAAAGAACTTAAAGATTACTATCCCGATATCTATGAGAAAATGAAAAATGCAGGTTTTGCCCTCGGCGGACTAGCAGAAGCCCGTAAGGGTATCACTACTCAGGAAGGCAAAGAAATGGCTAAGAAAAAGTTTCAATTGGACAAGAAAAAGGCTGATTTAGACGGCGATGGAGAATTGTCAAAGTATGAAGAAACTCGTGGTGAGGCCATACAAAAAGCCAAAGCTGACGACCCTGAACAAGACGAAAAGTATGGAATGGACTGCGGTGGAATGATGGAGCCTATGTACGATGAGGTTTCAGGCAACGAAATTCCGATAGGGTCTACTGCAGAAAATGTGCGTGACGATATCGATATTATGATCAGCGAAGGCGAGTATGTACTACCCGCTGACGTGGTTAAGTGGCACGGACTTAAACATATTATGGACATGCAGAATGAAGCCAAAATGGGGCTTATGGGCATGGCTATGGATGGCCTCATTCAATACGTCGATGAAGAGATTGAAGAGGAAACCGAAGAAGCTAGTGAGGATGAAAACGTACCTTCCGAGGACGTTGAAGTAGAGTACCCAGCCGTAGAGGTTGAGGATGAATTGGACGAAGAAGGGACAGGAGAGGAATATCCCGAAGAGTCTGAACTACCAGGAATGATGAAGAAGCAGAAGTATGCGTTCATCGTTGCTTAAAGGGCCACCTTCACTTTTGTGAAGCCCCCTAGGAGAAAAAAATGGCTAAGTATAAACGAGCAGAAAGCCTAGAAGACGAATTAACCTATAGCCAAGAAATGGCTAAACAACAGCCACAGAAAGAACCTGTGCCTGAAAGTCCTGCAGAAGCAACTTACCAAAAAAGGTATGGAGATTTACGACGCCATACTCAAAGTCAGCTTGCAGAAAAAGACCGACAGCTTGAAGAACTAAAAGCACAGCTAGAGGATGCTGCAAAAGGTCAAATCAAATTCCCTAAAACTGATGAAGAAGTAGATAAGTGGTCACAGAAATACCCTGATGTGGCTAAGATCGTTGATACTATCGCCCGTAAACGTGCAAGTGAGGCACTAGAAGAGGGCGAGCGTCGTATGCAAGGGCTAAGACAGCTTGAAAGCAAGATTACCCGCAAAGAAGCGGAAGTGCAGCTAATGCGCTTACATCCTGATTTCAACAAAATACGTGCTTCTAAAGACTTCCATGATTGGGTTGCTTTGCAGCCTACGTATATACAGGATGCTCTTTATAAGAATAATTCCGATGCAAAAGCAGCCGCCCGTGCAATCGACTTATATAAAGCCGACAAAAGACAAAAGCCTAATACTCAAAAATCTGCAGCACAGTCGGTAGGCCGCACTTCTTACAACGCTCCTGCAACAGCAGGCAACAGAAAATGGCGTGAAAGCGAAATAAACAAAATGTCTGACGCAGAATATGAAAAGAACGAAAAAGATATTCTTGAAGCAATGCGTACAGGTAAATTTGTATATGATATGACGGGTGCCGCACGTTAAGTGTTATAAAACGCCATTTAGTTATTGACTAAATTAAAAATAACTATATGCTAGGGCTGTCCCGCCTAGGGGCAGGTATATAGGCAATAAGTATTGCTTTATATCTGCCACCATGCTATAATGATCCTATGATGGAATCCTATCCATATAGGTCATTTCAATCATAGCAGTTGGCCCTTCCGCTAGGAAGCTACCCAAACCGCTATTCCCCAAAAACAGAAGATTTAAGACGAATAGTCCACCAGTATGGCTTGGCCTGCGTATGCACCACCCAAGCATTAATACTGCCACTTTGTAGTCCCTTCTGATCTGACTGTTCCTTTTCGGAACTATGCCATTTCAAAGGAGAAACTATCATGGCATTCGCACAAGCATCAGGTTATACAAACCTGAACTCAGGCAACTTCTCTCCAGTAATCTACTCCAAGAAAACGCAGTTGGCGTTTCGTAAAAGTTCTGTTGTAGAAGATGTCACAAACACTGACTACTCAGGTGAGATCGCAAACTTCGGTGACTCTGTTAAGATCATCAAAGAACCAGATATCACAATCAATTCTTATGCTCGTGGTACAACACTAGCAACACAAGATTTGACAGACGCTGACTTCACAATGGTCGTCAATCAAGCAATCTATTTCCTGTTTGCCATCGTCGACATCGAAGAGGCACACTCTCACATTAACTTCATGGATCTGGCGACAGATCGTGCAGGTTATAAACTACGTGATGAGTTTGACCGTGAAGTTCTAGGCTACATGTCTGGATGGAACTGGAATGGTTCTGCATGGGTACGTCGTACAGCATTGGATACAGGATCAACTAAAGCCGACAGCACTGCAGGTAATGACGAATTACTTTCTGGGAATAAGTTGGACATCACTGACTTCGGTGGTAGCGATATCGGCGGAGAAGCAGAGGTAACCTCTATTCCACTAGCAGCAGACGGCGGTGCAGGTGCTATCACTTCACCATTAGCAGTCTTGAACCGTATTGCACGTCAAATGGACCAAGCAAACGTTGATACTGATGGACGCTGGATTGTAATTGATCCTGTCTTTGCAGAAGTGTTGATGGACAGTTCATCTAAATTAATCAACGCCGACTTCGGTGGCGGGGATGAACTTCGCAACGGACGTATGCCTGGAACCATCCGTGGCTTCCGTGTTTATAAGTCTAACAACCTTCCATACGAAGGCACAGGCCCAGGAACAACAGCATCTGCAGGTTCTGAAGCAAACTACGGTGTAGTGGTTGCAGGTCATGACTCAGCGGTAGCAACTGCAGAGCAGATTGCAAAAACTGAGTCTTTCCGTTCACCAGACACATTTGCGGATATCGTTCGTGGGATGCAACTTTATGGGCGCAAGATCCTTCGCCCAGAAGCGCTATTCACAGCGAACTACAACTTAGCCTAATGGCTTAAAGGGGCTGGCCTAACGCTGGCCCCTACTATTTATCGTAGGGTAGTCTGATGCCGTCCACGTATCTTAATTTATGTAATCAAACACTTCGCCGTCTTAATGAGGTTGAGATAGCGGAAGATGACTTTGCCAATGTGCGTGGGGTTCAGGCTCTTGTTAAGGACGCTATTAAGGCAGCTATAGCTCGTGTTAATCAATCTGAATTTGAATGGCCTTTTAATTCAGCACAACACAACGTTACTCTGGTAGTAGGACAGACAGAATATACATGGCCTGATTTCTATAAAGTAGCAGACATGAATACCTTTCAGATAGTAGCTGATAGCTCTCTGAATGTGAATTACAAAACCTTAAAACCTATAGACAGAGATGAATGGTACTCAAAGTACCGTGATGATGATTACAATGCAGGTGTCACTGGTAGAGGTGTCCCTGAATTTGTTTTTGTTACGCATGGTAACGGATACGGTATAACCCCTTCCCCAGACAAGACTTATGCCCTCACTTTTAGATATTACCTGAATTATTCCGACATAACCAACGCTACTGATGTAACTCGTATTCCTACCTCATTTGATACCGTCCTCGTAGACGGTGCTCTCTATCATATGTACATGTTTAAGGATAATTTAGAAAGTGCGCAGGCTGCTTTCATGGCGTTTGAAAGAGGTCTTAAAGATCTTCAAACTTTATATATTAATAATTTTGATTACGTGCGTGATACCAGAGTGAGGTTCTGATGCCTGATAGGATAGAGAGCCTTAAAATTATATCGGCTGGTGGACTTAATTCCAACGAAAACCATCTCAGTTTATCTGATAATGACCCAGGAGTCGCTACTCGGTTGGTTAATTTTGAACCATCGTTGTTTGGCGGCTATAGAAGAATAAACGGCTACCAAGCGTATAAAGAAGACTATGCCGAAGTAACGAATACTACCAACCCTGCAACAGGTCCAGTATTGTGTGTGGCAATATTTAGGAACGACTATTTAAATACCACTCGCATAATAGCTGCACGAAAAATAACAGGTACTACGACTTACGGGTTTTATCAGTATGTACCGCTAAATGGCTGGCAATTAATTTCTGGTGCGCCTACCCCCTCTATGTCTGATGGCGTTTTAGATGTCTCTAAAGTACGACATGTACAGTTCGATTTTGGTGATGGTAACAAAATTATCTTTGTAGACGGTGTAAATAACGCCATCGTATACGATAGCCAAAATTGGTACACGTTAAGCCCCACAGGTTCTGGTACTACAAGTTCTCCTGGTGGTAATCAAATATTAGCAAAACCCGCAGTAGTAGATGTTTTTGAAAATCATATATTCTTATCTGGCGCAGTGGCATCCGATGCTGTTGTTTGTCATTCTGCCGCTAATGATCCTTTAGACTATACCGTAGGCGGCGGTGGTGGTCAGCTTACGGTAGGCACAAGCGTTGTAAATATTAAACCTTTTAGAGATCAGCTTTTTGTTTTTGGCTCGAATGCTATTAAAAAAATTACTTCTGACGTTGCCACAGGGAATTTTCTTACAGAAAATGTGACATCTAATGTGGGCTGTCTTGCACGAGATAGTGTTGTAGAAATTGGTGGTGACTTGATGTTTCTGGCCCCTGATGGGTTTCGCCCTGTTGCGGGTACAAGTCGGATTGGTGACGTTGAATTAGAAACAATATCAAAATCTATCCAAGGGGCTGTCGTTGATCTTATTGAAAACTTCGACATGTCCACGGTTAATTCAGTTGTTATACGATCAAAATCTCAAGTAAGGTTTTTCTTCGGGGATGATACCATAGCCGCTACAGATAGCGTTGGAATTATAGGTGGATTATCCGACTCCTCTGGTTCTATTGAATGGGAGTTTGGAACTCTTTTAGGAATCCGAGCTAACTGCACAACATCTGGATATATTGCGACAGAAGAGATTATTCTACACGGAGATTATGACGGTAAGATATATCAGCAAGAAAAAGGTAAATCCTTAGCTGGTCAGGATATGATTAGCATATATTCTACCCCATACCTTGATTTTGGGGATGCTGGTGTACGAAAATATATACGCAAAATTAATACATTTATTCGGGCAGAAGGCCCAGTAGAAATCAACCTAGCGCTAAGTTACGATTGGGGCGACTATAATACTGCAAGACCTTCTACATACACCCAAGCTTCCGCAGGTGCGCCTACTGCATATGGGGGCAGAAATATTAGATATGGCGCTGCAAACATCATCTATGGCGGTTCCGAAAAGCCCATTATGGCAACGGACGTACAAGGGTCTGGGTACTCAGTGAGAGCAACATTTGTGACTGTGGGACAGTTTGATCCATTCTCCGTACAGGGTTTGGTTATCGAATATTCTGCTGCAGGGAGAAGATAAGAAATGGCAGGTTATACTAGGCAGTCCGTAGCCGATATTATCAATGGTGCAGAAATTACAGCACCGCCGCTAAATGCTGAATTCAATCAGCTTGTCGCAGCATTTAATGGTACTACAGGACATACCCATACTGGTGCAACGGGCGATGCCCCTAAAATAAATCTTGCAACTTCTGTATCAGGAATTTTGTCTGCCGCTAACGGCGGTACAGGCGGTGCCAATAAGATGGATGCAACAACCGCTCCTGTAGCCGCAAATGATAATACACAAGGGTACGCCCCAGGATCTTTGTGGGAAAATGTTTCTAATGGTCGAGTATATATTTGTGTAGGTAATGCTACAGGTGCCGCCGTTTGGCGTGAGCTTGTTACAATCTTTACCAACAATAAAATTGAGCCTGCAGGACATAATACTATTGATTTAGGAACCAACCTCATACGGTTTAAAGACCTGTTTTTGCAAGGTGGTTTGGTTTCTGCAGGAAACTCGTCACTAGGCGGTACACTTTCCGTCACAGGCGCATCCAATTTAAGCAGTGCAACACTTTCCAGTAGCCTCGGCGTAACAGGTACAGCGACCCTTGCAACTGTTGATATTAATGGTGGCAACATCGATGGCACGATCATTGGGAACTCTACGGCTGCTGCAGGGACATTTACCACAATAACAACCACAGGGCTGGCAACACTCCCGACAGTGGACATAAATGCAGGTGCTATCGACGGCACAGTAATTGGTGGCTCTACTGCCGCTGCCATAACAGGTACGACCATTACCGCAAGCACAGGCTTCACTGGGACGCTTACAGGTAACGTAACAGGTAATCTCACAGGAAATGTTACAGGTAACGTATCAGGGGATGTAACTGGCGACCTTACAGGTAACGTATCAGCCTCAAGCGGTAGTTCGACATTCAACAATGTGACAGTGAATGGCACTTTGGACGTCACTGGCACAACAATCGCAAACGTGACAGATCCTGTGAATGCACAGGATGCAGCGACTAAAAATTATGTTGATACGGCGGATGCTCTGAAGCTTAATTTAAGCGGCGGCACGATGTCTGGCGACATCACAATGGGTGGTAATACCGTCACGGGTTTAGGCACTCCTAGCGCCACCTCAGACGCTGCTACAAAGGGCTACGTGGACACAAGTGTTGCGAATGTAATTGATAGTGCTCCTGGTGCACTGGACACTCTGAACGAGCTTGCAGCGGCCTTGGGCGACGACGCAAATTTCAGCACGACAATTACCAACTCAATTGCAACTAAGCTGCCTTTGGCTGGCGGAACTATGACAGGCGATATTGCGCTGGGTGCGAATAAAGTAACGTCTACAGCCACTCCTGCAACGAATGACACTTTAACTCGCAAGGGCTATGTTGATACGCAGGATGCCACAAAGCTGAACCTATCAGGCGGCACCATGAGTGGTGCCATCGCTATGGGTACAAGCAAGATTACAGGCTTGGGTGATCCTACGGCAGCGCAAGATGCAGCAACAAAAACCTATGTTGATACAGCCGATGCAACGAAGCTGAACCTCACTGGCGGAACCCTCTCAGGCAATCTGGCGATGGGATCTAACAATATCACTGGCCTCGCCACTCCAACTGCCAATGACCATGCCACAAATAAGTCTTACGTGGATGGCATTCTCGGATCAGCCACCAGTGCAGCAACTTCTGCCACGAACGCTGCGAACTCTGCCACCGCAGCCGCATCGTCGGCAACATCTGCAGCGACGTCAGCTACAAATGCGGCGGCGTCCTACGATAGTTTTGATGATCGGTATTTGGGTGCAAAATCTAGTGCGCCATCTACTGACAATGATGGGGATGCGCTTGTTACAGGTGCATTATACTGGAATAGCACCAACAACAACCTCAACATTTGGGATGGTTCGGCATGGGCGGACGCATCGTTCGCAGATGCAAACCTTGCCGCCTTCGCAACCGCATTCACGCTCCCCACCTCAGATGGCTCCGCCAATCAGGTACTGCAAACCAACGGTAGCGGCACCATCTCGTTCGGTACAGTTTCATCTGATCTTGTAAATGATGGCTCTCCTCAACTTGGCGGCGGTTTAGATTTAAATAGTAATAATATCACTGGCACAGGCAACATTAACATTACGGGAAGTGTCACAACTTCGGCGGATTCTTCTCTTAACGGCGTCACTGTTGGAAACCAGTCCATATATCGAGGTAACGGAAACCTATCTTTAATTGCTGGTGGTCCACAAACTTCACGGGCTTTGTTATATCTTAATAACAATGG
>Ga0181592_10004643_pt1 | contig 11340 bp, 1 predicted proteins | sample 071ome_20_FD_133755 | JGI IMG/M metagenome (GOLD analysis project Ga0181592, IMG submission 133755) | Coastal salt marsh microbial communities from the Groves Creek Marsh, Skidaway Island, Georgia - 071412BT metaG (megahit assembly) | ecosystem: Environmental > Aquatic > Marine > Intertidal zone...
ATGATACGGAATTTAGGCGATATCTTACAGGTAGAACAACTGTAAAACCTTTACCACCTAGCAGTGATAATTTACAAATTTCATTTGGATCTGAAATCAATAAAATAAAAGCATTAACTGATGAAATAATCTATCATCCTGTAAAATATCGTATTTTATTTGGTGATAAGGCTGATATTTCTTTACAATCTAAATTTAAAATAGTAAAAAATCCTGAATTGGTTTTAAATGATAATGAAATTAAATCACGTGTAATCACGTTAGTAAATAATTTTTTTGCATTAGAAAATTGGGATTTTGGTGATACGTTTTATTTTTCAGAATTAAGTGCATACGTTATGCAAGAAATGGCACCTGATATTGTAACAATGATAATTGTTCCATCTCAAATATCACAATCATTTGGAAGTTTGTATGAAATAAAAAGTGAAGTTGATGAAATTTTCATTAACGGAGCAACAGTTAATGATTTAGAAATAATAGATGCAGTAACTGCTACAAGATTAAGAGCATCGGGTTTAGTAGTAACTAGCACTAGTTCAACAAATACTGGAATCCAGAGTTCATAGTAATAAGGAAATCTTTAAATGGCATTTGATGATAATCAGCAAGAACCGAGTTTACCAGCAGGTGACTCACGTGGAAAAAGAAAATCTATAAATCACCTACCAAAATATTTTAGGACTGCATTTAATAGTAAATTTCTAGAGGCCACATTAGACCAATTAAATCAACCAGGAAGTGTTGAAAAATTAAATGCATTTTTTGGTAGAAAAATTGCAAAAGCATATCAACAAGGCGACAATTATATTGGCGATACTACTAAAGAAAGAAACGATTATCAACTTGAACCGGCTGTAGTTATTGAGGATCTTTTAGGAAATGTAAATTTTCATGCTGATTATAATGATTTTATAAACAAGATCGAAATATTATCAGGCAAAACCAATGATCATAGCGTTTTAAATGCTGAGGAATATTATGCTTGGAATCCTCACATAGACTGGGATAAAATTGTAAATTTTAGAGAATATTTTTGGCTAGCAAATGGTCCTGAAACTGTAACAGTTATTGGACAAAGTAGAGATATAGAAAGCACTTATTCTATAAATTTAAATGATAATGTTGACAATGTAACGTATATATTTTCTCCAGATGGGTTAACAAATAATCCTACACTTACATTGTACAAAGGACAGACTTATAGATTTGAAGTAACAACCGATAATTATCCTATTGCATTTGTTACACGGATTTCGTTTACTCCTGGTGTGTCACCAGACGACGAGACTGAAAACACATCATTATTATATACTAATGGAATAACCAAATACGATTTAGACGGAAATATAATAGATCTTAATTTTATTTCAGAAGGTACAATTGAATTTACAGTTCCAGACGAAGCACCTGAATCGTTATTTTATATATCAGAATCTGATCCTAACTTATCAGGACAAATAAAAATTTATGATATTATTGAAAATACAGAAATAAATGTTGAACAAGAAATAATAGGAAAAAAAACATATAAAACAAGCGCCGGTTGGAGTTTTTCAAATGGATTTAAAGTACAATTTGCAGGCAATGTAACTCCTGTTGAATATGGTTCTGGTGAATGGTATGTAGAAGGTGTAGGCGATAAAATAAAACTTGTAAAGCAAGACGATTTACGTGTAAGTGGTATTTTCACAGACGATATTACAGTTCCTTTTGATACGAATGGGTTTGATTTTTATCCTTTTAGTGAAGCTTTAGGGTTTGCTACTAATAAAGATTATATTGTGATAAATCGAGGAAGCAATGATGGAAATCTTTGGAGTAGATATAATCGATGGTTTCATAAAAGTGTAATAGAAGAATCTGCTAGATTAACACAACAAAGTGTAAGTTTAGATCAAAATTTAAGAGCTAGTAGACCTATTATTGAATTTGAAGCTGGCCTTAAACTGTTTAATTTTGGAACAAAAAGCAAAGTAAATGTAGATTTACTTGATGATTATACAGTTGATGTTTTTTCTACTATAGAAGGTTCTCTTGGCTACAATATTGATGGAGTAGACTTAACTGAAGGACAACGTATATTGTTTACTGCGGACCCTGATACTTTTGTTAATGGTAGAATTTATAAAGTAACATTTGTTACTATAAACAATAGGGTACAGATAAGTTTAAAAGAAGAAGAAGATTCTATACCGTTAGAAAACGAAAATGTATTAGTTACAAGTGGCTTGAAAAATAGGGGAAAATATTTATATTATAATGGAACGACTTGGAATATCGGTCAAGAAAAACTATCCGTTAATCAAGCTCCATTGTTTGATTTATATGATAAAAATGCTGTTCAATTGACAGATCCTACAGTTTATGAATCATCGCAATTTACAGGAACAAAGATTTTTTCATATGTAATAGGTGAAGGTATTAATGATACCGAGTTAGGATTTCCAATACAATATAAAAATATACAAAACACAGGAGATATTGTATTTCAATTCGACTTAGTGCAAGGTAAATTTACCTATGTAAGTGAAAATAATTTGTTTTCTTTAGAAACTAAGAAAACTTTCCTTAGGAAATATAAAAATAGGACAGATTTTAATCTAGAAAATGGATGGTCTAAAGCAAATAAATTAAGTCAACAACCTGTTTTACAACAATTTATCGCAAATGGTCAAATTAATCAGTTTGTGATTAATGTTTATGATCAAGTAAGTTTTAATGATTTTAAAATTAAAGTTTACAGAAATAATAGTTTAGTTGCAAAATCAGATTATACCTTACAATTAGATTTAACTGGCAATGTAAATCTAACCTTCCGTGATGTTCCAGCAGATAAAGATATAATCCTTACAAAAACTTACAGTTCCGCAGTAAAAAATGAAAATGGCTATTATGAAATTCCTTTAAATTTAGAAAAAAATCCTTTAAACAATAATGTTTCTACTTTTACACTTGGAGAAATAAATGACCATGTTTCGTCAATAGTAGAAAATGTAGATCAATTTAATGGAATATATCCAGGAGTTAGTAATTTACGTGATATTGGTCCTGTGTCTAGTTTTGGTACAAGATTTGTAAAACATAGTAGTCCTTTATTCATGTCTTTTTATCATTTTTTGGATAATGATGCAAACGTAATTAAATCTATTAAATTTGCAAGACAAGAATATGCTAAATTTAAAAGAACGTTTTTTGAAACTGCTGCAAATTTAGGATATAATGGCCCAGTTAAAAATTTTGTTGATTTGATATTAAAAGACATTAATAAAGATAAAATGATGTCGCAAGCATTTTATTTTTCTGATATGGTGCCTACTGGAGGAACAGTTAGTACCCAATTAGAAATAGAAGATACCGATCAACAATTTGTACAATTAAATAGTGTATTTACCCTAGATACTAGTAGTTCAAAGGCTGTACAAGTATATCAAAATGGTACTCAATTAATTAATGAAATAGATTATGTTTTTAATGCAGAAGGATTTGTAATTATTACTGCCCCAAAACAAATAGGAGATATAATTGAAGTTTTTGAATATGAAACTACAAATGGTAGTTTTGTACCAGCAACACCTACTAAATTAGGACTGTATCCAAAATTTTTACCAAGATTTTATATAGATGACACTTATAAAGTAAAAATACCAGAAAATCCTTCAGGAGCGTATAAATTTTATGGTTGTCAGCAAGGAAGTCCGACTAGTTTACAGGATATTGGATGGTTTTTTCCGTTGTATACAACAGTACAAGAAGCTAAAAATCATGATTTAGGAGAAGGTGGCGTCGGTGAGTTTTCTATAATAAAATTTGAAGGTTTGAATCGAATATTTTATATGCCTTTATCAACGCAGAATTTTGCAGTCCAAGACAATCCTTTATATACTGAATGGACCGAAGGACAACCTATTATACAAGGACATGACGGCAGTAAAACTTTAGCTTTTAAAGATTATAGAGATGATTTGTATTTAGAATTAGAAAAACGTATATTTAACAATTTGAAAGTTGTTTATGATCCTAGTATGTTTGATATTCATGATTTTATACCCGGTCTATTTAGGAGTAATAGAGTATCTAGGACAGATTTGAATAATTCTCAATTATCAGATTTCCTTGAATGGACTAGATTAGCAAATGTAGAATATACTAATCAATCTTATTATGACGGTCAAGATACATTTTCTTTTAATTATAGTCAATCAACTACAAATACAGAAAAATTGCCAGGTTGGTGGAGAGAAATTTATAGATATGCGTATGACACCGATAGACCTCATACACATCCATGGGAAATGTTAGGGTTTTCTTTAAAACCAAATTGGTGGGAACAACAATACGGATCTGCTCCCTATACTAGTAATAATCTTTTATTGTGGAAAGATATCGAACAAGGTATAGTTAGGCAACCTAATTTTAAAATTATTAAAAAATATATTAGACCAAATTTATTGAATCATTTACCAGTTGATGAGCACGGTAAATTATTAAGTCCAAATGATAGCAATATTTTAGGAACTTTACCATCTGCTGGATCTATTAGAAATAGTTTTGAGTTTGGCGATGGTGCTCCGGTTGAAAATACTTGGAAATCATCAAGTGAATATCCATTTAGTTTATTATCTAGTTTTATTTTAACACAACCGGCAAGAGTTTTTGCTACAGCTTTTGATAGAATAAATCAAATTAGAAATTCGGTTGGGCAAATAATTTATAAAAATACAGAAGATCATTTTTCTAAAATAGATATTTTGTATCCAACTAATAACAACGATATTATACAGTCTTTTACAAGTGGCTTAATTAATTATATAGCTGATAATTTAAAAAGTTCTTCTGAAAAAATTTATGCAGATTATAAAGATAATATTGTAGATTTAGATGTCAAATTAATTTTTAAAATTGCAGGGTTTACTGATAAATCTAAATTTAAATTATTATTAGATAGTAGAACTCCACTTAATCAAGGAAATGTTTTTGTTCCAGATGAAAATTATAAAATATTTTTGAGTAAAAGTCATACAATTAAAGAAATTGTTTATAGTGCTGTTATAATTGAAAAACAGCCCGAAGGTTTTTATATATTAGGTTATGACGAAAATTATCCAGTATTTGAATATAAGTCTGTACAGAAATTAACTAATGATAAAGAAATTACAGTAGGCGGAGTAACTGAAAGTTTTGCCGATTGGAATACAGAAAGGACATATGTCAAGGGATCTATAGTTAGATACGAAAACAAATATTACCGAGTTGTAGAAACACACTTGTCTACAGAAAATTTTGAAAATGATTTTTTTGTAAGTATTGCACAAATACCTGTTGTAGGCGGAATTCGCGCAAAAATAAGATCTAATTATAATAAAACCGTTTCTAAATTACCATATGGTACATTATTAACAAGTCAACAAGATGTAGTAGATTTCTTATTAGGTTACGGAAAACATTTACAAGATTTAGGTTTTACTTTTGCTAATTTTGATTATCAAAATTACGAATTATTAGATTGGTTATCAGTTGTAAGGAAATTTATGTTTTTCCTTACTCAAAACTGGGAAGCTGGTACATTTATAACAATTAGTCCAGCTGCAAAGCAGTTAAATTATAAATCAACTGATGGAATTGTTGGCAATATTTTAGAATCATTTTATGGCTATAGTATTAAAAAATCAGATGGACGGAACTTAAAATTTGAAAACGTTAAAATTAGTAAAGATAGTGATAATAATTTTTCATTAAAATCTGTTAACGTAAGTGATGGAATTTATGCAGTTAGATTGCCAATTGTAACTTATGAGCATGCCGTAATTTTGGATAATAAAACAGTTTTTAATGATATAATTATGATAGAGAACCAGGGTATAGGCAAGAAAGAATTAGAGTATTAGGTTATCGGACTAGTGATTGGAATGGATCTTTGAACATACCGGGTTTTGTATATGATGATGTAAAGATTAATGAGTGGAATCAATATACAGATTATAATGCAGGTGATATTGTAAAATTTAAAGAATTTTATTATTCGGCCAAGCAAAAAATTATTGGTAATGAATTATTTGAGTCAACTAAATGGAATAGATTGAACGAAACACCGGGCTCTTCGTTATTACCAAATTGGGATTATAAAGTTAATCAATTTGCAGATTTTTATGATCTTGATAGTGATAATTTTGATGTTGAACAACAAAGGCTAGCACAGCATTTAATAGGATACCAAAAAAGGAATTATTTAGCAAACATTATTAATGATGACGTAAGTCAATATAAATTTTATCAAGGCATGATATTAGAAAAAGGAACAAGAAACAGTTTATCTAAATTATTTGATGCGTTGTCTAGTGCTGATAAAGATAGTCTTGAGTTTTATGAAGAATGGGCAGTTAAAGATGGACAATATGGAGGATCAAACACATTTGACGAAGTAGAATTTATTATTAACGAAAATAAAGTTAGACAAAATCCACAAAGTATTTTGTTAACTAATCAAGTTTCAAAAGATGATATTGATTTAATTTATAGGATCCAACCGTTTGAAGTTTATTTAAAACCAAAAAATTATAATCACAAACCATTTCCTACAAAATATATTGATCAAGGAGTTATTCGAAATGCTGGATTTGTAAATCCAGCAGATGTAAATTTTACTGTAGGCACTTATGACGATATACTTAATCTTAATATAAAAGAAATTTCTAATAAAGATTATGTTTGGGTTGGTAATGTAGATAAAGATTGGTCTGTTTATCAATACAATGTAGCAGATTATATTATTGAAGGAATAGCACCTGGACAAGCAAATAATACAGTTGATATAAAGTTCCAAACTAATATAAAAAACGATTTTAAAGTAGGTGATGTATGCGGTGTATATGAAATAACAGTTGTTGACTACACTCCACAAGATTCTTCACATTTAGCAGCTGAACAAAAAACTTCTGATTTTTTTGGTTTTTTTAAAATTGTTGATATTTTGCTTAATACAATTACAGTTGAAGCACCTGGTTTAACAGGATTAGTTACACAAGAATTTGAAAATTGCACTGGAGTTTTTACAAAATTTAGATCGGTTAGAGTTGATAATTTATATAATGCTAATAAAGTAGCGGAAACTAGTATTGAAATAAATGATAAAATTTGGATCGACAATGATTCAACAGATAGATGGTTAGTTATTGAAAATCAGGCAACATATTCACAAGAATTAATTATTAGCAATAATCAAGATTCGATACAATATTTTTACTTTTTTGCCTATAACGACATCAATTATTCAATAAATTTTGTTGCTGAAATTTCTACAGTGTTAACAGTATACAAGGATATAGATGACGGAACGTTGGAAGATAGGTTTGCAGGATCAATAACAGGAAATAGTGGGTCTATACCTATAAATGACTTTACGGGCAATATATACATAAGATTTTCAACAACTAATAGATTTGTAAATTTTTGGGTGTCAAGCGATCAAGATCCAAGAATCCTAACTGATACGTTAACATTGATAAAAGGAGGTGTTTCTGAAAGAGAAGCAAAGTTAGTTACTTTTAATAAAAAATTACAAGTTAACACAATTGGTCAATTTGCAAAAAGTATCACTGTTGATGATAGAAATGTTTATATGGCAGTAGGTGCTCCAAATGATGGCGATGGTAAGGTTTTTATTTATTTTAGGGCTGCTGAAACTTTAAATTGGCAATTACAAGAAATATTATTGCCTGATCCTGAGATTGCTATACCTGGACAAAAATTTGGATATAGTGTTAGTTTTTCTGGGGATGCAGAATATTTAATTATTGGTTCACCTGATGCTAGTTATGTCAAAACAAAATTTAAAGGAGATTACGATCCACCTGTTGATTATAATACAGGCGACATTGTTCGTTATCAAAATAGTTTTTGGGAAGCAAATGTTTCTTCATTAGGACAAGAAAATAATATATTGTTTCCTAGTTTTGTCAATTATAGTCAACTTATATTTGATTTAAATTTAGACGAAGAAGATAGCGAACAAATACCATTTTTGTTAGCTGGTAATTATCCTTTTACAAATGTTACCGCTAGTCATTTTATAATCAGGGTAAGTCAGGAATTATATGAAGGTATAGATGTTGGTATTCCGGTAAAATTAAAATGGAATACTTTAACTAATGCAAATCAAACACAGATACAATTAACTTCAAGAGAACCGTTTAATGGTAATATTTCATACTTTGACAGTGGAAATATTTCTCAAGAACATAATGTTTTGTATAAAATTGATTTTATATTATATGTAGACCAAACAACTAATGTACCAGCAGTTAATTCAAGGATAACAACATCTAATGCGAGCGCTAATGTAGTATATGTTTATACAGTTGGCGGATCTACAACAATCTATATAGATCAAGTAAATGGTGAATTTTTACAAGTTGATAGTTTGTTTATTGATGGTCTTGATTTTGTAGGCGAATATGAAATAGTGCCACAAATAGAAACAAACACAGAAGGTGTTCTAGGAGGTTATTTAGTTTTACAAGCAGATTTGTATCCAATTACAAATGTAAACAGTGACTCTGGTAGAGGATTAGTTTTAGCTGATGTTAGGTTAACACCATCTGCTACAAATAGATATTACTATAACATTCTAGATTACAATACTAATGCAGTTGATAGTGAAAATACAGATCATAGTTTAATTAGAGTTTTAAGTTATCAAGGTACACCTGGGTTTGGCGGATCAACCGATCCTGTAATTTCAAGATTGTATGTAGTTAGAGCGCCTAAGCCTTTGACAGATAGCGTAAATATTGGCGATCCTGTTACAATGTATTTTAATAATTTAAAGAAAACAGTAAGCATTTTAGAAGTAGACAGACCTGTAACATTAGTAACTGGAGAAATATTATCTCAAGCAAACACTGGGGCTAGATGCACGGTTTATCAAGGAGTCACAAATTCTAATGAAATACAAATACAACAAGTATTTGGAACATTTAATAATATAGACTTTTTAACAGGAAGTCAAAGTGGAAATATATCAGCTAGACCTAATGCAGCTCCTTTAGTTGGCCAGATCGTATCGCCAAATGAGATAGGGCTTGAATATTTTATTACAAATCGTACTGATGATGTTTTTGATGTTTGGGATGGCTACATTGATTACAAGATTATAAGTTTCCTTAACGGTAACCCGTTTGAGCCATTAGCTAGATATAGATATGCGCCAGTTTTAGGATACATTTATGACTTTGGCGAAGGTCAAATAGTTGAAGATGTAACTACAGGTGCTCGTGCCGAAGTCATGTTTTATCAACGTAATTCAACTGATGTTACTATTTTTGTAAAAATTTTACAAGGACAATTTAGTAAAGGTGATTTGTTTGGTGACAATGCTGAAATTAGGATGTTACCTTTTGCACAAGGACCGCAGTTCGATGAATATGGTCGAGAAAATATTTATACTGTTCCAAGGAGTTTAGGACAGATACAAAAAACTAGCTTAGGGTACGGGCCTGCAAACATAGGAAAACTTTTAGTTTTTGATAGCTTAACTAATATAGCAGTGCCACAAATTGATGCATTAAAAGATGTTGAATACTGGTTATACTCAGTTGATGAAGAATTACTTGGAATACCTAGAGTTACTACACCACCTAGTGCATCAAATCTTAATTGGAATGAAGTTCACGTAATACCAACTGAACCAACCGGAGAATCTAGCATTTATGCAAAAGAAGGAATTGTTACTGTTTATCGTAGATTTGGTTCAAACCTAGTATTAGTAAGATCTTTTGTATCTTCAGATCGTTCTGCACAACATAGATACGGAACTGAAGTAAAAATTACATATCAAAATAATTTGTATAGGGGATTTGTAACAGCATCAGAGTCTTATGTGTATTATGATGGACCTACAAGCAATCTACAAACCGAATATAGTGTTTTAACTGGAGTGCAAATTTATAGGACTTATAATATAAGTCCTATACCTGATCCTGATGTTTTAATTGATGTTAGATTTAAGTTTGTATTAAATGGACAAGTTTTAGTCGATGTAACAGGTATTAATGAAATAGATGATATTTATGGAACAAGTATAAGTGTTGATGGAGATACTAGTTCTTTAGAACAGTTTTTACAAGGTACTGGAATCAAAACTAAACTAGAAGATAAAGAAAAAGAGTATTTTGCAGGTGATTTAAAAGGTAGCTTCCAATATTCAGTTATAGGAAATAATAGATTCACCGATAGCTGGTTTACTGTAATTGAAGATTCTTATGGTAAAATTTATTTCTTAAAAGCTGGTACAGAAAATAATAATTTTTATAATTGGGAATACGCTAAAAATAAAAGTTTCAGGGGTAATTTTTCACCGGCAATTTCATATCAAACTGGAGATATCGTTTATTTGTTAGACAACTCGCTAGGAACACTTTATACTGCAGTAACTAATATTTCTCCAGGACAGTTCAATACAGAACAATGGACTAATGTAGATGATCTTATAGATTATGTAGGGTATATCCCAAACGATACTACATTTAAAGTGTTAGATGATAGTGCTCAAGATAGTTCTTTACCTAATATTGATAATGTATTTGAATTTGGTTTAGATTATGCTGTATCAGATGATGGTCAAGTTTTGATAGCGTCGGTAGAGTATTATAATGATTCAAATGTAGTAGCAGTATATCGTTTAGATAATGGATTTTATGCATGGAGTCAAAATATTGTTTCTCCGAGGATAGATATAAGATTTGGAAAAAGTATTGCTATAAATGATAATGGTACTATGATTGCCATTGGAGCACCTGATGATGATGTAGTTGATATCAATACAGGCATAGTTTTTATATACAAACAAATTCAAGGTAAGTTTGAATTAGTACAAGAATTAAATAGTCCACAGAGAGAAAAAAGTGAATTATTTGGATCAAAAGTATTAATAGATGCAGAGACACTTATTGTGGCTGCGTTCAATGCTGAAAATTATGAATCTTTGATATTTGACAGTGGAACAACAACTTTTGATAACGACTTAACAAGATTTAAGTCATTTATACAAGAAGGTATTGATTCGCAAGGACAATTGTATGAATATGATGTGCAAGATACAGGAAATGTTTATGTATACGAATCTATAAATGATATATTTGTTTATGCTGATAACATAGGTTTTGACACTCAATATAGTGCAATATATGAGTTTGGAAAAAATATCTATTTAAAAAATAGGCATATATATGTAGGATTACCTTTAGTAAAAACTCATATTGATTATTTTGGTACTGTTGTAGATTATATGAAACCTAAGTCTATTTGGAATAAAATAAGACAACCAAAAAATGTAGTAAACAT
>Ga0181592_10004652_pt1 | contig 11333 bp, 8 predicted proteins | sample 071ome_20_FD_133755 | JGI IMG/M metagenome (GOLD analysis project Ga0181592, IMG submission 133755) | Coastal salt marsh microbial communities from the Groves Creek Marsh, Skidaway Island, Georgia - 071412BT metaG (megahit assembly) | ecosystem: Environmental > Aquatic > Marine > Intertidal zone...
ATCTTCGGTGTGACTCAGAATCCCTTCGTGATTTTCACCTCCAACATTTTTGCCATTCTGGGGCTTCGGTCGCTTTACTTCCTCTTGGCTGGAGCCATGGACTACTTTTCTTACCTTAAGTATGGGCTCTCGCTCGTCTTGGTTTTTATTGGGTTCAAGATGTTAATTTCCTTCCGATACCACCTGAACACGACCCTTTCACTGGGCATTGTGGCAGGGATCCTACTCTTTTCGGTCCTAGCCTCCTTGGTTTTTAAATCACCGAGCGCTGGTCAGGGCGGAAAGCATTAAGCATGGTGGCTGCGAAGGTCTGATTCATGACCGATTGCCTCATGTTGTTTTCAAGGCGCTCACATGCCTTGAGCTCCCCTGACTTGCATCGCTCTGGTGGTTGCCTTGTCCTGGGTTGAATCCAGGGCCTCACGTTTTTTCTAGCCCTGCCAAGGGTGTATTCAAGGGATCTATGGGGTTAAGGGGATATAGTCATTGTTGATTGGGCCACATGGCGGTATGTTGCTTGGAAGCAACTTTGAACCATGGAGTATCGCTGGCGCATAGCCCCCATCCAGGATCATCAGGTCCAATGCCTATCCAAGGCGTTTGGCTTCTCCCCGCTGTTGCTTCAATGCCTGCTTAACCGAGGCCACCGGGAGAGTGAACAGGTTGAACAATTTCTTTGGCCCAAACTCAAGCAGCTTTCAGATCCTTTTCTGCTGCCGAACATGCGCAAGGCGGTTGATCGGCTGCTGTATGCCCGAGAGCATAGGCAAAAAGTGGTTGTCTTTGGCGATTATGATGTCGATGGGGTGACCTCAACCGCTCTGATCATCGAAGTCCTTCGCGAAATGGGCTGGGTGATCGACTATTACCTCCCTCATCGTCTTGAAGAAGGCTATGGCCTCAGCCAGTCCGGGGTCGAAAACTGCCTTGCCAAGCTTCGTCCGGATCTGCTCTTGGCCGTCGATTGTGGTTCAACAGCCGTCGACACCATCACTTGGTTGGGTGAGAAAGGGCTGGATGTCATCGTGCTGGATCACCATCAAATCACCGATCCTGCGCCGCCGGCGCACGCCCTGGTCAATCCCAAGTTGGGTAGTGGTGCCTTTTGTGAACTCAGTTCAGCGGGGTTGGCTTTTAAGCTGGTGCATGCGGTGGTGAAGGCTTGCAGGGAACTCAACCAACCTCCCTCCGCTCACGATTATGACCTGAGGCCACTGCTTGACCTTGTAGCACTTGGGACCATTGCCGACCTGGTGCCCTTAGTGGATGAAAACCGCATTCTGGTGACCGCGGGCCTCAAGCGTCTGAATCAAACGCGAAGAGCTGGTTTGTTAGCCTTGATGGAAATTGCTCAGGTCCGAGATCAGCTGGGTGTGTTTGAGATCAGTTTTCAGCTGGGTCCGCGCATCAATGCTGCCGGTCGCTTGGTCAATGCGGACACAGCCTTGCGCCTGATGCTGAGTGAAGATCTTGAAGAGGCACGACAACTGGCACGAGAACTGGATGAACACAATCGCCAGCGTCAGTTGATTGAGAGGAGCATCGCTGAGGAGGCGGTCGGCTCCATACGCTCCCGTTTCGACCCTTCCAAAGATTTTGTGATCGTTCAAGGAGATGACGCATGGCATGTGGGAGTGGTGGGTATTGTCGCATCGCGAGTCCTCCGTGAATTCTATCGCCCCACCATCATTTTGGGGGGCGAGGGCAGTGAGTTGCGTGGATCCGGACGCAGCGTTGAAGGCTTTGATCTGGCTGAGGCGCTGCGATCTTGTGATGACTTGCTCGAAAGGCACGGTGGGCACGCCATGGCCGCAGGGATGTCGATCCACCCAGATAACCTCAATGCCTTCAGGAAGCGCATCAATGCCTTTGCCAACCAACAGATGAATGGCAGCTGCCCCCCACCCGTGCTCAATCTGGATGCGGATGTGCGATTGTCTGAATTCTCCATCGAACGCATGCAGGAGCTGACCTTGCTGCATCCATTTGGGTCGGGAAACCCTGCCCTCCAATTTGCCAGCCGCGGGGTTCAGCTTCGGGGCCAACCTCATCGGATGGGGCGAGACCAGCAGCATGCCAAGTTCTGGGTGACTGATGGTCGATCCAACTATGAGGTCTTGTGGTGGAACTGTGGTGATGCAGCCATGCCTCACGGAGAATTCGATATCGCCTTTGCTCCCCAGATCAATGAATACAACGGGCGACGATCGGTTCAGTTCAAATTGCTGGATTGGAAACCCTCAAACTGAGGTAACACACCCTGATCTTATCGCCGCCCAAAGTTTCGGCTCAATCATCTCAAAGGATCTGTCACCTGAGTGCATGACTACCTTGAAGCCCATTTACTTTTTCAATCGTCTCTCTGGCAAGATGGAACAGGAGGCAGTCTATGGGGAGGGATTCCTCAAGTGGGCCTATGGCAATCCACTGGGCCGCTTGACCGTGCAGGCCTTGGTGAAGCGAGCTATCTTTTCTCAACTCTACGGGTGGTGGATGAGTCGTTCTGCATCAGCCGCCCGCATTCTCCCTTTGTGCAGTCTTACCGACTTGATGCCTCGGAATTTGAAGGTGCCTTGGAAAGTTTTGGATCCTTCAATGACTTCTTTTCTCGCCGATTGCGCCCAGGCGCTCGCCCCATTGATCCATCCTCCGAGTCGGTGGTTTTTCCTGCAGATGGCAGACACCTGGGTTTTCAGGATCTCTCAAAGGTGGACCGAGTTTTTGCCAAGGGGCAGTCGTTTGATCTGAAGACGCTTTTTCAGGATGAGTCCTTAGCCGATCGTTTCCATCAGGGGGCTGCCGTCTTTTCCAGGCTCTGTCCGGTGGATTATCACCGGTTTCACTTTGCGACATCGGGCTGCCCTGAAGCGCCGCGACTGATCAATGGCCCCCTGTTCTCGGTCAACCCCATGGCACTCAGGCAGCAGCTTGCCTACCTCTGGCAGAACAAGCGCATGCTGACTCGATTGCGTAGCGAACGTTTAGGAGAGGTGTTGATTCTGGAAATCGGAGCCACCAATGTCGGCTCGATCATTCAGACCCATCAACCCAATCAAGAGGTCAGCAAGGGCGATGAAAAGGGCTACTTTCGCTTTGGTGGCTCGGCCACCATGACCTTTTTTGAACCGGGTAGAGTTGTCCTAGCTCACGACCTTCTGAATCATACCGCCCAGGGTATCGAGCTCTACGCGCCAATGGGCGATGTCATGGGGCAGATGCGCTGAGCCTTTGCCAATGAGGTTCACCGAGCTGGGTTTGGCTTCGGGTGGAAGCTTGAACCTTGAGGGGCTTCCTGATTCAATAACCCTCATGATCACAAAGAATGCCAAGCGATGCCTGATGACTCTCCTTCTTGGTTTGCTCTTGGGCCTGCAACCTGGTCTCAGGGCTCAACAGGATCAGGGCGAGGGGAAATGGATAGCCCTTTTCAATGGCCAGAACCTGGATGGGTGGATACCCAAAATACGTTACCACCCCATTGGTGAAAACTTCGGCAACACTTTCCGAGTCGAAGATGGGCTGCTGAAGGTGGGCTATGACCCGCAGGCCTATCCTGAGTTTAAGGAAACATTTGGGCATCTCTTTTTTGAAAAACCCTACACCCACTATCGACTCAGGGCCGAATACCGATTTGTGGGTGATCAGGTCAAGGGAGGTCCCGGCTGGGCTTTTCGTAATAGCGGATTGATGCTTCATGGTGAGTCCCCTGAGACGATGGAGGTGGATCAGGATTTCCCTGCTTCCATTGAGGTGCAATTGCTGGGAGGAGATGGTGAGAACAAGCGTTCGACGGGAAACATCTGCACCCCAGGGACGCACATGGTCATAGAAGGCAAACTGACCAAGCAGCATTGTGTCAATTCCAGTTCAGAAACTTACCATGGTGACCAGTGGGTTCAGATCGAGGTTGAGGTGCGGGGGCATGAATCCCTCAAGTGTGTGATGGAAGGGGTGACCATCTTCACCCTGACTCACCCAGTGCTTGATCCCTCTGATCCGCACTCTAGCAAGTTGATTGATGCCAATGGGGGCGAAGCTCGACTCTCGGGTGGAAGCATTTCCATTCAGTCTGAGAGCCATCCGGTTGAGTTTCGTCGCATTGAACTTCAACCCCTTTCTGTTGAGTAAGGACCGCAGGGGTTCTGAGCGGCGCTGGGAGTTGGCTCCATGAGGCATGGGTATCTTGGAAATAATCAGCGATTGGTGCACTCGGAGCATGATGAATTCAGGAGCCCATTAATATGGCATCGCGACAGACCTCCCAGTGGGAATTTGAGGGACTATTTGGTGGCCAGCCCAGCCCAGCCAATCCAGTCGAATCGGCTAACAAGCCCATCGACGAAGCGGTTTCTCCTCGCTCGCCTGCGCCGGCCAAACCCCCTCGTACCTGGACTGTCCAGGGTCTTACTCGGCAGATAGCCAGCCTGTTGGAGGATCGGTTTCAGTCGGTTCGAGTCAGCGGCGAGATCAGCAATTTTCGGCTTCAGGGATCGGGTCATTGTTACTTCACCCTCAAAGACCAGCATGCCCAACTCTCCTGTGTCCTCTTCCGAGGTGAAAGAGTCTCTTTTCGGGATCAGCTGGCCCAGGGGGTTCGGCTCATCCTGACTGGCGATGTTTCGCTCTATGCACCACGAGGTCAATATCAGCTGATTGTGCGAGCGGTGGAGCTGGATGGCGTGGGATCCCTTCAATTGGCCTTTGAAGCCATGAAGGCCAAGCTGAAGGCCGAAGGGCTTTTTGACGCTGCACGCAAACGCAGACCATGCCCTTATCCCGAGACTGTTGGTTTGGTCACCTCGGCCAGCGGTGCTGCGCTCAAGGACGTCTTGCATGTTTTTGGGCGACGCCATCCTGGACTCAAGCTCATTCTGGCGCCTTGCCGAGTCCAGGGACAGGGAGCGGCAGCAGAGATTGCCCGGGCTTTGGGCATGCTGAATCAATGGCATGCATCCTGTCCTCCCGGAAAGGGGTTGGATCTCATCCTGATGACACGTGGGGGAGGTAGCCTGGAAGATCTCTGGGCATTCAACGAAGAGCAGGTGGCCAGAGCGATTGCAGCCAGCCAACTTCCCGTCATTTCGGCCGTGGGCCACGAGATTGATTTTACCATCAGTGACTTTGTCGCCGACATACGTGCCGCCACCCCCAGTGCAGCGGCTGAACTCATTTCAGAAGGAGCCGTGCGTGCCTCACAGCGCTTGCACGAACTAGCTCAGCGCATGGGCCTTCTCCTCAATGCGAGGATGGATCGTTCCGGGCAGTATTTGAACCAGTTGGGGAGGCGACTGGATCAGCGCCATCCCAAACGCGTTTTGGAAGGGCATGCTCAGCATCTGGATCAGTGCCAGCAGGCATTGCATGATGCGATGGAGCTTGCCCTAGAAAAGCGAAGGCATCGTATGCAGGCTTTGGGGCATGTCATGCGTACGCTGCACCCGGCCCGGCAGATCCAGAGGAATCACCAACAAATGTGTCACCTGGCATCTCGCTGGCAGCATGGCCTCAAACAGCAATGGCAGCAAATGCTGGATCAATGGCGTCATCTCGGGGCCACACTCCATTTGCTCGGCCCTATTCAGACGCTTGCCCGAGGCTACTCGATCACCACCGACAGCCGGACAGGGAAGGTCTTGCGAAGTGTTCAGGAAATCCCGTCCATTGGGCGAATCACCACACAGTTGGCCGATGGCACCTTCGAAGCTACTCCAGGGCAAATCCAATCAGAAACGAACCCAAAATGAGGGCTGGAGATCAGGCCCACCCTCTTTCAGGTTATCTTACTGACTCACTCCAGATAAGCCATGACTGGGGCTGCTGGAATTCCACGTTGACCTGCCCTCTGGTATCCATTACTTTTATAAATCGGTTATGTGCGAGTTAAAACTCCAGGGCAATCAACCAATGGATGCCCGCCCGTTCGACTCACTCGATGGTTCAGTGCTTGCTGTGCTCGTCGTAGTCGCTGAACAGGCCTTGGGCTGCGTTTGTTGAATCAATATTTTGACAAATCGCCCACGGCCAAAATGGTCGTGGGCTTTTTTTTTAAGGTAGTGTCGCCTGGCAAAGGAGTTTGAGCTCCAGACCATCAAGCCATAACCGGCTAACAAGCCATGAAGCAAGTAAAGACCCAAGAAGCAGTGGATGCTGGCAGTCATTCTAAAGATGGCAAGCCTGACATCGGTCCCACCATGAGCGGCAGCGATATCCTGGTTGCAGCGCTTGAGCGCGAGATGGTGGACACTATTTTTGCCTATCCTGGTGGAGCCAGCATGGAACTCCACCAAGCCCTCACACGCTCGAACAAAATTCGGGTGATCCTCCCTCGACATGAACAGGGAGGTTCCTTTGCTGCTGAGGGTTATGCCAGGGCCTCAGGCAAGCCAGGGGTCTGCATGGCAACCAGTGGTCCAGGGGCAACGAATCTGGTTACCGGTATCGCCGATGCTTTCATGGACTCGATTCCGCTGATTGCCATCACCGGGCAGGTGCCTCAGGCCATGATTGGGAAGGGAGCTTTTCAGGAAACTGACTTTTTCGGGATGACCCTCCCCATCGTCAAGCACAGCTTCCTGATCACCGACATCGCGGACATCCCTCGAGTGGTCAAAGAGGCTTTCCATATTGCCACCACTGGGCGTCCGGGGCCTGTGGTGATTGACCTGCCTAAGAACATCCAGCAGGCCAAGGCCCAACCCGTTTTCCCCAAGGCGGTTCAAATCCGGGGCTATGATCCGATCAAGAAGGCCAGTGACCTGGTCTTGAATGAAATCATCGGCCTCATTGAAAAATGTGAACGCCCCGTGCTTTATGTCGGTGGGGGGATCATCAGCGCGGAAGCTCACGACGCCTTGCAGGAATTCGCCAGACTCACCGGTATTCCTGTGACCTCAACGATCATGGGTTGTGGAGCGTTTCCTGAAACCGATCCGCTTTCCTTGCGCTGGTTGGGCATGCATGGAGCAGCCTTTGCCAACTGGGCAGTCAGCGGTGAATTCAAGAAGGAAACACAGGCCGATGGAGAGGTGGTGACCACCGAGATCCATCCAGGGGCTGATTTGCTACTGGCCATGGGAGTCCGGTTTGATGATCGGGTGACCGGTAAAGTGGAAAAATTCTGTGAGAAGGGAACCATTGTTCATGTGGATATTGATGAGTCGGAACACAACAAGAACCGAAAGGTTCAGCTTCCGATCGTCAGTGATGTCAAGTACGTGCTTGACCGACTGCTGGAGATGGTGCGTTCCCGACCCATTAAGAACCGCTTTGATGCTTGGCACCGGCGCATTGCTGATTGGAAAAAACGGGGTGCCTTCCAATACAGCCTGACCGAAGAAGTGACTCAATCCATTCACATGCGAGAGCATCTTGAAGGCATGGAGGATGAAGTCATTCTGCCGCAAATGGCCATTGAAATGCTTTACGAACTGACTGGAGGCGATGCCATCATCACCACAGGTGTAGGCCAGCATCAAATGTGGGCAGGGCAATACTATGCTTATGATAAACCCCGTCACTTCCTGACCAGCGCTGGGCTCGGAGCCATGGGCTTTGGGTATCCGGCAGCTCTTGGAGCCAAGGTTGCCTGCCCGAATAAGCAGGTGGTTGATATTGATGGGGATGGCTCTTTTCTGATGAATATTCAGGAGCTGGCAACCGCCCGTATCGAGAAGATCGCTGCCAAGGCTATCATCCTCAATAATCAGCATCTTGGCATGGTGGTTCAATGGGAAGATCGCTTCTACAAGGGGAACCGAGGGAACACCTATCTGGGTGATCCCGAGGATATGAAAACCATTTATCCAGATTATGTTGCCATGGCCAAGGGCTTCGGTGTCCCCTGCGAACGGGTGATGCATCGCCGTGATCTACGAGCAGCCATTCAGCGCATGCTCGATTCGGATCAACCCTACTTGCTGGATGTGGTGGTCCCATACACCGAACATGTGTTGCCCTTCATTCCGGCGGGTCATACCGTTGCCGACATGATACTTTCCTGATTCTTTTCTTTATAAAATCTAATTCGGTATGCAGGCCCACATCCAAGGATGTGGGCTTTTTCCTGTTGGCATGCCGTAAGCTGAAGGCATACTCATCTCCAGCGGCTCAGCAGAGAGTCGCTCACAAGCCATGGCGACCCTCGTTTTCGATATTGAAACCTCAGCTCTTTCACCCGATGTGCTGGATGAGGATCAGCAGGCCTACCTGTTCCGAGAGCTGGATTCCTTGGAAGATCCTGAGGCGAAGGAAAAGCGCCGCGAGCACCTGACCAGGATGATGAGTCTCTGGCCCCTGACTTCTCAGTGTGTCTGCATTGCCATGATCAATGCCGATACCAGGAAGGGCCAGGTGCTCTATCTGGCAGACGATTTTGAAGCCGAGGAGGACTCCGATCCGCGGGTGGCTTTCATTCCCTTTCCTGATGAACAGGAGTTGCTCGGAGAATTCTGGCGAGTTGCTAAAAGCTTCAATCGTATCGTGACCTTCAATGGCCGCGGTTTCGATGTTCCCTTTATCTACCTTCGATCGGCCATCCTGAATGTACCGATCAGTCGGAAGGACTGGCTGGGTTATCGTTTTCAAACAAGCCCCCACTGTGATCTGGCTGAGCAACTATCCTTCTACAATGTGAGTGGTAGGGAGGGGGCTGCAAGGCGGTTTAATCTTGATTTCTACTGCAAGGTATTTGGTATTCCCTCACCCAAGAGTCAGGGGGTGACAGGGATGGATGTGGGCTCTCTGATGGAGCAGGGCCGTTACCGCGATATTGCCGCCTACTGCGTGCGAGATGTGGATGCCACGCGGGAACTGTTTGCCATCTGGAGTGAACGGCTTGAAGGGATCAAATAAGGATTGGATGGCTCATGAGCAAGCGCCCCCTCAAGCTACCGTTCTGGTTAAGCATCCTGCTGGGAGGCTTGCTCGTCCTATGGCTGGCCTCAGGTTTGATCAGCCAGAAATCGATCCATATTGAGGGAAAGTCCCCGAACACGCACCTGCTGAATCTTGGAGCTCCTTTGCCTGATCAGCGAGCCGCTGCCAGAGAACTTATCCTGCGGCACCCTGAAAGGTTCATGGATCACTGCCTGAAGCTTGTTGAGAGTCAGCCTACTCAAGTAGAGCGCTGGCTGGCGCGTCTGCGAGGAGCCCTTGCCACAAGCTCTGTGGGTCGCTGGGTGAAAGTGGCTCCCCCCTACTGGGAGCAGCAGACCCGACTGATGGCCTTTGAGTGTATGACGCTTCTGGATCCCTCATTCTCGCAGATTCAACCTCTCTTGGCGATCGGCATCAGGGATCCGAATCATCAGATCCGCATGGAAAGCGCCAAGTGCCTGGCCAAGCAGGGCGAAGAGGGGTTGCCGTTGCTCAAGACCCTGCTACAGGATGCGGATCCCTCCGTCAGGCATGTGGGTTTTTATGCAGCCTACAAAATGGGAGTCCATGCCATCGGTGCGGTGGATCTGTTGGTGGCTTGCTTGCTTGATGATCAGCAGCTGGAACCTGACCCTCTGCTCTACGAGGTGTTTGCGCAGTTGGGTTCCCAAGCGGTCCCTTCCCTCGGGGATCGCCTCCATCAGGCTTCGCGGCCCATGCGCTTGCGTCTGCTTCGAGCGATGATCCCTCTCGGAGCCCGTACCGTAGCCTATCAGCGATGGTTTCTGCAGGGTATGCAAGACGAATTGCCAGCCATGAGATCACTGGCAGCGCAGGCCTTTTTTGCGTCGGGCTGGATAGACAAAGAGGCCTACGCAGCGATTTTTCCTCTACTGGAGGATGAGGATCGGGCGGTTCGCTTGAAAGCTCTGGAGTTGATGGATACCCGATCGGCCTACGCGGAGCCTTCGGTGCCGTCTCTCTTGTCCTTACTCAATGATGATGACCCTGCGATCCGTCAGCGTGCTGAGCGTCTGATACAGCGCGTTCCGGTTGAGCAGGATATCACCCGGCAACTATTTAATCAGGCTGCATCCACCGGAAACGCCTATGTTCAGGAAGTGGTCACGCGCAAGTTGAACCAGATTGGTCAGATGCCTGCAAGCTGAAGGCATCCCTGTGGCTTGCTCAAAATGTGACTTCAGGTTGCATGATATGTTTGGAACGACTGGCAGCAGTCTAGTTGGAGTCATTTGTCTGAGTGATCTGTCAGCTTGCCAACGGGCCTGAGCTAGATATACCTCAAAGGATGCATGCTTCCTGGTTAGTTTGGCCTCTGTTCGGTGCGCTGATGTTGCAGGGTGCCGATCGCTTTGAATCTTCAAATTTATTGGAGCGCCTCCATCCTAGGGCCTCGGCCTGGCGTGCGGAACACCGTTTGATCGATCTGCACCAGCATATCGATAGCACCCCCGAACATCTGGCGCGGGCTGTTGCCATCCTAGATCTGGCTGGTATTGGTGTGGGGGTCAATCTCAGCGGCGGCACAGTGACCTCGGACTCAGGTAAACCCTCGGTATTCCAACAACGCAAGGAGTTGGCCGATCGCCTTTTTCCTGGGCGCTTCCTCCATTACATGAACTTGGACTATGGAGCTTGGGATCACCCTGACTTTGCGGATCAGGCGGTGGCACAGATCGAAGAGGGACACCGTCTTGGGGCAGCAGGACTCAAGGAATTCAAGCGACTTGGCCTTTACCTCAGAGACCAGTCAGGGGAACTCATCGCTATCGATGATGCCAGGCTTGATCCTGTCTGGCAGCGTTGTGGTGAACTCTCCATGCCAGTTTCCATCCACGTGGCTGACCCGGTTGCTTTTTGGCTTCCTTATAATCAGCGTAATGAGCGGTGGACTGAGCTCAAGGATCATCCCAAATGGTGGTTCGGTGATCCTAAAGTGTTCCCACCTCATGAAGAACTCCTGGCAGCCTTGGAGCGGGTGATTGTGCGGCATCCAGGAACCACCTTTGTGTGTGTTCACTTTGCCAACAATCCAGAGGATCTGGATTGGGTGGAGGATCAACTGGACAGGCACCCCAACATGATGGCCGATCTGGCCGCTCGCATCCCTGAAATAGGGCGGAAAAATCCAGAGAGAGTTCGCGAGTTATTCCTTAAACATCAGGATCGGCTTCTTTTTGCGACCGACTTTCAGGTTTATGATCGCCTGACCCTCGGGTCAGGTGGCAGCGGTCCACCCCCAACCAATGACCAGGCACAGGATTTTTTCATGAAGCACTGGCAGTGGATGGAAACCCAGGATCGAGATTTTGATCACATGACGCCAATCCAGGGCGATTGGACCATTTCGGGCATTGATCTGCCCGAAAATGTGCTCCGCAAAATCTACTTCGATAACGCTCGAGAATTGCTCAGTGCTTCCTTGCCCCCGCGCCTAC
>Ga0181592_10004654_pt1 | contig 11330 bp, 10 predicted proteins | sample 071ome_20_FD_133755 | JGI IMG/M metagenome (GOLD analysis project Ga0181592, IMG submission 133755) | Coastal salt marsh microbial communities from the Groves Creek Marsh, Skidaway Island, Georgia - 071412BT metaG (megahit assembly) | ecosystem: Environmental > Aquatic > Marine > Intertidal...
CTGGTGATACCGTTGTACCAACCGATGGATTCTTCATACGTTGTCTTCCTGAGATCAGCGTCTTCCCCGTTTTTGGAGATAAATCCATCAACCTTGTCAATCTTCTCAGATCCGGCAGTATAGTTGGCCCCGACTTTGATGCCATCATTTGTCGCCACCAGGGACCAGCAGGTATTGGCAAAACGAGGCTCATAAACGCGGCTTCCGGTCAGCGCACCACGAATATGGTTAGCGGCAACCTTGGCCTGGCTGTTGGCTGAGAAACCAGATTTTGGCATGGCCGAGGCAACAGAAGCATCACCGAGCACATAGATATTCTCATCTGCCTGTGATGCCATGCTGGCAGGAACAATCGGGCACCAGTCGCCGTCATTGACCCCCGCGGCCATGGCGATAGCGCCGGCACGCTGAGCCGGTACAACACATGCCGCATCCGCCTTGAATGTATCAAGATCGGTTTCAATTTCCATTTTTTCAGCATTCACATTGAGAATGCCGCCATGGGTATCCGGATCAAGCCATTCAATCATGCCAGCGTAATGCTTGTTCCAGCCTTCCATAAAGAGCCCCTGTTTGGAAAACTTCGGCTTCGGATCAAGAATGATGATCTTGGCCGTTGGATTTGTTTCCTTCAAAAGGTGGGCAATCATGGAAACACGCTCATACGGGCCAGGCGGGCAACGATATGGGTTGGGCGGCGGCACCATCACAAAGGTTCCGCCCTTGCGCATGTTCAGCACCTGATCGCGAAGAACCTGAACTTGCGTACCAGATTTCCACGCATGCGGCATGCGGGTCTGGGCTTCAGCTGAATACCCTTTTACACTGTCGTATTTAAGATCAATACCTGGTGAAATGACAAGCTTATCATAGGAAACAGAAGACCCTGAAGCTAAATGAACTTTCTTTGCCGCACCATCCACGGAAGATGCCCATTCATGAACAACATTCACTCCATGATTAGAGGAAAGCTTTTCATAGGTATGCCCGATTGAGCCATAATCCCGGAAACCACCAAGATAAAGGTTGGAAAAAAAGCAGGTGTAATACTGCTTGGATGCTTCGATCAGAGTGACATTGATTTCACCCTTTGAGTCCTTGGCAATATATCGAGCCGCAGTTGCACCACCTGCACCACCGCCGATAACCACCACTTTTGGGGCAGCCCCAAAAGCCAGTGATGGCATGGCAAGCATGGTCGAACCAGCCAGCACACCACCCGTAAATCGCCTTCTTGAAATAGTCATAAAATAACCTCCCTTGAGTTATTATTTACCTAATGAAAATATAATATGGTGATTTTTACAAATAAAAACGGTTAAACATGCAAATAATCACATGTGTCAATCATTCTGCAGCGGGCAAACCACCAAAATACACTGCAAGTGAGGCAATCTGCTCATCGTCAAGTCGACCAGCTACCATTTGCATAACATTATGATCAATTTCCTTGGCCCGATACCCCCGCATGATCCAAACAAAGGATGCAGGATCAAGCCCCGTAATTGATGGAATACCTTGACTTAAGCCCTGACTGTGATGGCAGGAAACGCATTCACCTGAGAGGTAATCACCATAACCGATATCAGCGCCGGCAAGCACATTTTCACTTCCCTTAGCAACACCGCCAAGACAACAGATGAAAATCAAAATTGCTTTCACACGGTAAAACAGAATGAAAATCCCCCTCAATAGTATTGATAATCATGACAAACGAGCCCCGCAAGTCAATACCTCTTTACCGAAATATAGAGATTATCACATATATATAATATGTGTGACGGAGCTATAAATGGGATTAAAAAAGTCCCGATGTCTTTCAGCAAAAGAGGAGGATGTCACAGCACCGCTTTTATCAAAAGGCCAATAGCGCTGATACTCGCAACTCCGGCGAGCCATAAGCCGATAAACCAGAGCAACTGATGGATACGTGATCTTACCATCAATGGTATCCTTCACCGGATCTGGTTTTGCCGCGGAATACCCAGTAGCTATAGGCCGTATACCCGATGATTACAGGCAACAGAACCAATGCCCCGACCAGCAGAAACCGGAGACTTTCATCAGGAGCAGCGGCCTGCCATATGGTGATCGACGGCGGTATCATCAGCGGATAGATACTTATCCCGAGGCCGATATAGCTTGTCAGAAACAGCCCGAGAGTCAGCACGAAAGGGCGATTATCGCGTTTTGAGTTCAGGTTGAGAACAAGACCAACAAAAAGCATGAAAGTCAGCACAGGCACAATACCGACATAATAAATGGACGGGCTTGAAAACCACCTTTCCATGAACACCGGATCAAGAAATGGTGTCCAGATACTGATAATCCCCATCACAGCCGCCATTGCAGGCGTAAGATACCAGGCCAGATGATAGGCACGACTATTCAGAGCATGATCGGTCTTCATGATCAGCCAGGTTGCCCCGAGAAGAGCGTAGCCTGTTGCAAGCGCGACTCCACACATAAGGCTGAATGGCGTCAGCCAGTCCCACCAGCCGCCACCATAGGCCCGGCCGGACACTTCAATTCCCTGGATAAGAGCCCCGAGGATGATGCCCTGCGATAAAGCAGCCGTCAGCGAGCCAAGAAAAAAAGACATATCCCAGGTTGTTTTCCACCGGTTGGTTCGCCAGCGAAATTCAAAAGCAACGCCCCTGAAAATCAACCCGATGAGCATGGCGATGATGGGAGCATAAAGCGCGGGCAGAATAATGGCGTAAGCCATCGGAAACACGGCAAAAAGGCCTCCACCACCAAGGACAAGCCATGTTTCATTCCCGTCCCAGACAGGAGCGACCGTATTCATCGCCTGATCCCGATGGCGGACCCCTTTTAGAAAAGGAAACAGGATGCCGATGCCGAGATCGAAACCATCGAGAATGACATAGGCCAGAATAGCTATGGCAATAAGCGAAGCCCAGATAAATGCCAGATCAATCATCATTCGTCCCTCCTCTATTCCGCTGGTTGCGGTTGCTTTTCATTTGCATGAACAGCGATACCGCCAGCCGCCCGGGTTGGAATTCCCTTTTCCAGACCGGATTCCCCGTCATGGGGTTGTTTGCCCATGAGCCGCAGGATGTAAAAGACACCTGTACCGAAGACAACGAAATACACCCCGGCAAACACGGCCAGCGAAACAGCAACAGCAGGTGCATCAAGAGGAGACGCAGATTCCGCTGTTCTCAGAACACCATAGACGGTGTAGGGCTGGCGTCCGACTTCTGTGGTGATCCATCCCGCAAGCACCGCAACAAACCCCGACGGCCCCATCACCATCGCCATCAGATACGTCACCGGCGCATCATAGAGCGATTTCCTGAAGCGAAGCCAGAGGCTCCACATACCGAGCGCCATCATCGCAACACCAATGCCCACCATCACCCTGAACGACCAGAAAACAAGAGTTGCGTTAGGCCGGTCTTCAGGCGCCCATTCTTTTAGTCCTTTGACCTCGCCATCCCAGTCATGGGTCAGGATCATCGAGCCCAGTTTCGGGATTTCCAGTGCGTATTTTGTCTCTTCATCCTCCATGTCCGGCAGGCCGAACAGGATGAGCGGAGCCCCCTTCCGGGTTTCGAAATGGCCTTCCATTGCCGCCACTTTTGCGGGCTGATGTTCCAGCGTATTCAGGCCATGGATATCACCGGCAATGATCTGGATTGGTGCCACGATCGCAGCCATCCACATCGCCATGGAAAACATGACCTGAGCGGCCTTGTTTCCCCTGTTCTTCAGCAAATGATATCCCCCAACACCTCCGACGACAAAAGCCGTGGTCAGATAGGCGGCCAGCACCATGTGAACAAGCCGGTAAGGAAAGGATGGATTAAAGATGATGTCCCACCAGTCGAGAGGGATAAACTGACCTGCCGCATTAAAACCATATCCGGCGGGCGTCTGCATCCAGCTGTTAACGGAAAGTATCCAGAACGCTGAAAAGAGGGTTCCTGTCGCCACCATCAGTGTTGCAACAAAATGCAGGCCTTTACCCACCTTGTTCATGCCAAACAGCATAACCCCGAGGAAGCCGGCCTCAAGAAAGAAAGCGGACAGCACCTCATACCCCATCAAGGGGCCAAGCACAGGCCCTGTCATATCCGAGAAGACAGACCAATTGGTCCCGAACTGATAGCTCATGACAATACCGGAGACGACACCCATACCAAAGGCCAGTGCAAATATTTTCAGCCAGTAATGGAAAAGATCCATATAAACCTGCCGTCCGGTTTTCAGCCACAAGGCTTCAAGCACGGCAAGGTATGAGGCAAGCCCGATGGAAAATGCGGGAAAAACAATATGAAAAGACACGGTGAAAGCGAACTGGAGTCTGGCCAGATCTATGGCAAGTGGTAATTCCGTCATCATCAATCCCCCTCCTGGGTAAATCAAAGAGTTTTAGCTACACCAACATTCTTTCCGGCGGTAATGGCCAGTGTTCTGATCGCATCCATATGCGATAAAAAGACCTGACCAGAAATATGCCGGGTAAAGACAATTCGGTTCAGTCTGTCCATGACAGGCCCTTTGACCTCGGACAGATGAAACTTCACGCCCATGGAATTCAGTTTTTCGTTAATGGCTTCGAGAGATTCGATCGCGCTCGCATCGATTTCATTAATGGCTGAGCATTGCAGCACCACATGCTCAACAGACCGGGACCCGGCTATACGTGATGTAATAAAATTCTCAAGTGCCCGGGCATTGGCAAAGTAAAGGCTTTGGTCAACACGGATGGACAATACATTGTCCCAGGTCCTTACATCGTGACGAAGCACATTTCTGAAATGCTCGCTGTCCCCCACCTGCCCCACAATGGCTATATGTGGCTTTGCTGTCTTCAGGAGATAGAGAAAAATTGAACTCAAGACACCCAGTGTCACGCCTACCTCAATCCCGACCAGAAGGGTGCCCGACAGGGTGAGGAATACCGCTATGAAATCTGCTTTTGAATAGATCCAGGTCCGCTTCAGAACAGAAAGATCAACCAGCGACAAGACCGCCACGATGATGGTTGCGGCCAGCGCAGCCTTTGGCAGATAGAAAAGGAACGGCGTCAGGAACATTGTTGCAAGAGCAATGCCGATCGCCGAGATGGCTCCTGCCGCAGGTGTCGCGGCCCCCGCATCGAAGTTGACAACCGAACGTGCGAACCCCCCTGTTACCGGATATCCCCCTGAAATCGATGAAGCCAGGTTTGAAGCGCCCAGCCCGATCAGTTCCTGATCTGGATGTATTCTCTGCCTCTTTTTCGCAGCAAGTGTCTGGGCCACGGATACCGATTCAACAAATCCGATAATCGAAATAAGGAAGGCGGATCCGGCAAGTTGCGCCCAAAGCTCAACATCAAAGACCGGCAGACTGATAGCTGGCAATCCTTGCGGGACAGAACCGACGATATCGACGCCCTCTTTATCAAGATGGAGCATCTTTGTGATACCGACGGTCAAAATGATAATAAAAACAGGTCCCAGTTTTGACGCCAGACCCGCAGCCCGTTCACCAAGACCAATCTTCTGCAAAACCGACTTCAGGCCTGAACGCACCCAAAAGAGGAAAACAAGTGCCGGCAGCCCGATTAATACAGTCGGCCAGTTCACCTCATTTCGCGCGCCCCAAAGGGCAGCAACCAATTCCGCAAGATTATGACCAGACGCATCAACCCCCAGAATATGCTTGAACTGGCTGAAGGCTATCACTATTCCCGATGCCGCGATAAAACCAGCAATGACCGGATGACTCAGAAAATTTGCAAGAAACCCGAGGCGCAATACGCCCATAGCCATCAACATTACCCCGGAGAGGGCCGCCAGTGCTGAAGCCGCCATGATGATTTGTCCGGGATCGGCAAGACCAAGCTTACCGATGGCGGCGGCCGTCATCAGCGAGACGATGGCAACCGGACCGACAGCCAGAGCAGAACTCGTGCCAAAAACAGCATATGCCACAAGCGGAAGTATCGAGGCATAGAGGCCGATATGGGCAGGCAATCCAGCAAGCAGGGCATAAGCCAGGGACTGCGGGATCAGCATGACCGTGACGATAATGGCCGCCACACCATCATCGGTCAGCTGGCGGGATGAATATTCTTTCCCCCAGGTCAGTATCGGGAAATAGGATGCAAATCTCTCCATTTCAAATGGTTCCTGTCACGATGCCTGCTTCCGGGGTTTAGCCATCCATTCCTTGCCCTTAAGCATTCCGTGCCAATAGAGGGAAGGCAAAATCTTCTCTTTAAGGAACCACGCCAGCCGCGTGGGTCTTGTGCCATTCAAAAGCCAAGTTGGAAATGTTGGCTGAATGCTCCCGCCATAGCCGAATTCAGCAAGGACAATCCGTCCCCTTTCCACTGTGAGCGGGCAGGAACCATAGCCTGAGTAATGCATAATCGGTGCATGACCTGCCGCGACGGCAAGCAGGTTTTCCGCAACAATCGGGGCCTGTTTTCTCACTGCTGCGGCTGTTTTGGCATTCGGTGTGTTTGCGGCATCACCCAACGACCAGATATTCGCAAAGCGTTTATGCTGCAATGTTTCCTGATCCACATCCACCCATCCCGCATCATCTGCCAGAGGGGAAGAGGCAATGAACGCAAGGGATTTCTGAGGCGGGCAGACGTGGATCATATCGAAGGTCTTTTCGACCCGTTTTTTCTTACCGTTGCCATCGGTTTCCTCAAAAGTTGCCACCTTTTTATCGCCGTCTACGGCGATCAGGTTTGATGAGAAATTCAGCCTGGCCCGGTATTTTTCCACATATTCCATGCGCGCGGGAATGTATTCTTTAACCCCCAACAGGACACCGCCCGCATTGTTGAATTCAATGTCAATATTGTTGAGCACACCAGATCGCATCCAATGATCCGCCGACAGATACATCGCCTTCTGGGGCGCACCAGCGCATTTGATGGGCATCGCTGGCTGGGTAAACAAAGCCTTGCCGTTTTTAAGGGAAGTCACCAGCTCCCACGTATATGGCGCGAGATCAAAACGGTAATTTGATGTCACCCCATTACGACCAAGCGTGTCTTCCAGCCCGTCAACGGCTTTCCAGTCAAGGGCAATTCCGGGGCAAACCACGAGCTGGTCATAAGAAACCTTTTCACCATCCTCAAGCGTCACGCTGTTCTGCTCAGGCTCAAATGTCCCGACGAATTTCTTGATCCATCGGACTCCGCCCGGAATCTGACTTGCCATGGTTTTCACTGTATCTTCGGAAGTAAAGATACCGCCGCCAACCATTGTCCAGCCGGGTTGGTAGTAATGAACATCAGACGGGTCGACAATGGTCACCTCGACATCACCTGATCTCTCCATCAGGCTTGAGGCTGTGGAAATTCCCGCAGCACCACCACCTATGATGACAACACGTGTTGCAGAACGATTATCAACCGGGAGATTTTTATCTGAACTGTCTTGCCATGCTTGGAACAGTTTTGACGCACGGTTTCCCGAACGGCAATAGGCCAGAACAGGTGTTTCAATCCCTGCCATCAAAGCGGCAAACTCACCAACCTGCCCTTCTTTTATTCCTGTCAAACCAACCGGAAGATAATGGAACGCAATGCCGTGTTCGGAAGCGGCCTGTTTTATTGCCTCTATTCCGACAGACCCGGGCTCGTCTTCCGGACGATTGCATATGATGCTTTTAAAGCCTTCTTTAGCAATCTGTTCAACATCCGAAGGCTGAATTTGCCCGGAAACAGAGAATTCATCCGTGATTGTGGTAGTGTCCATAATTGCCCCCTTGAAAAATGAACTTTGTCAGCTGGCCATACTAATTTCGAAGACCACTCACAGGAACTTTCAGATAGGTGTCCCCGTTGTCTTCCGGTTCAGGCATATGACCTGCCCGCATATTTACCTGGATAGACGGCATGATCAGTTTCGGCATTTTGAGCGTTGCATCACGTGCCTCGCGCCTGGCCACAAATTCATCTTCAGTAATACCTTCTCTGATATGAATATTGGCTTCACGTTGGGCCTTTACTGTCGTCTCCCATTCCACATCGCGCCCATCAGGCTGATAATCGTGGCAGACAAAGACACGGGTGGCGTCGGGAAGTGTCAAGATTTTCTTTATCGAACGATAGAGCGTCCTTGCATCTCCTCCCGGAAAGTCGGCGCGTGCCGTTCCACCATCAGGCATGAACAACGTGTCACCGACAAACACTGCATCACCAATGACATGGGCCATACAAGCAGGCGTATGCCCGGGGGTATGGATCACTCTTGCCGGAATATTGCCGAGGTGATAGGTGTCGCCATCGCTCAACAATTTGTCAAACTGGCTGCCATCACGCTCAAACTCTGTGCCAGCATTGAACACCTTGCCGAAAATGTTTTGAACTGTGGTGATTTCCCTGGAAATCATAATCTGTCCGCCACATTTTTCCTGAATGTACGGCGCCGCAGAGAGATGATCGGCATGAACATGGGTCTCAACAAGCCACTGAAGGTTCAGGTCTCGTGACTTTATCTCGGCAATGATTTCATCCGCCTGTTCATAGGAAATGGCCCCGGCGGCATAATCAAAGTTCAATACCGAATCCACAACCGCGCAGGCTTTTGTTTCCGGGTCCACTACCAGATAGCTGACGGTATTGGTGTCCTCATCATAATAGGGATTGACTTCTGGAGACTGAAAAACGCTCATCACACACCTCTTACAAACAATATTAGTTGAGATTTAAACTTGTATAATTGATATAGCTTTACAGGTCAAATAAAAAGTTATATGTTTTATATATCTTTTAAAAGAGGCCTCTGGATGAAACTCACGCAATATTCCAATTACGCTTTACGCACATTGATGTTTGCCAACCTGCATTCGGAAAGATTATGCCAGTGTCAGGAAGTCGCGGATGCCTTTAACATCTCGAAAGCGCATCTTGTCAAATGTATTCACCAGCTGGGTCAATGGGGTTTCATCCATAGTGTCAGGGGCCGGAATGGCGGCTTCAGGCTGGCAAAGCCCGCAAGTGAGATAACCGTCGGTGCCGTCATAAGGAAAACCGAAGACACCCTGGAATTGGTGGAGTGTTTCAACAACAAGACCAATACCTGTCCTTTGATCTTCGACTGCAAACTGAACAAGACCCTCATGCGTGCAATGAAAAACTTCATGGATGAAATGGATAGCGTGACCATTGAAGATATCACCTCTAATCAACGTGAACTTCTTGACCTGCTGAAAGTCTGAAACCACCCCTGACCTTCAGCCCTGAAACTGAAACGGAACCGATAATTTATACATCAACCACAGGGGATAAATCCCCGCTCAACCCAAAGCAGTAAGGAGTAACCTATGGCTGTTCGCATCAATGATATTGTTCCTGATTTCCATGCCGAGACAGATTTCGGCCCTATCCGGTTTCACGACTGGATTGGCGACCAATGGGCAATTCTTTTTTCACATCCGAAAGATTTCACCCCGGTCTGCACCACCGAATTTGGTGCGGTAGCCCGGCTTTCTGATGAATGGGCCGCACTCAACACCAAAGTGATCGGCCTTTCTGTCGATGGTGTCGAAGAACATAAAGGCTGGAAGAAGGACATTGAAAGTTATGCGGGTGCTGAAGCCCGTTTTCCCATTATCGCTGATAATGATCTCGAAGTATCCAAGCAGTTTGATATGTTGCCGGCCGATGCATATCTGCCCGATGGACGTACCGCCGCGGATTCCGCCTCTGTTCGATCCGTTTTCATTATCAGCCCCGATAAAAAGCTTCAACTGTCCATGACATACCCGATGTCGGTAGGACGGAATTTTGCGGAGATACTCCGTGCTCTCAAGGCCTTGCAGAAAACATATGGCCAGCCACTGGCAACACCTGCCGACTGGACAGAAGGCCAGGATGTTGTGATTGCACTGACGCTGGACGATGGGGCCGCCAAAGAAAAATTTGGTGAATTTGATGCCAAACTTCCCTATCTGCGTATGACGTCCAACGCATAAATTATCCGGACATCATTTATAAAGCCCCCTCGCAAGGGGGGCTTTAGCCTTCAAGCTACAGATACAGATGAACCACAAAGCCCGCCTGCAGAGCAAGCGAAGACACAAAGATTGTCATCACATGTATTCGAGGGTATGGGTAAGTCCGTTTTGGATATGAAGCGTTAATATTTCCTTTGCAGATTTACTGTCGCGGGCAAGGGCCGCATCAAAAAGAGCTTTATGTTCCTGCCTTGCGACTTCGCCCCGATAGGTAAGAACAAGTATCTGGTAACGCAAGTATTTTCCGAACAAGGTCGCGTGCAGTCCCAGTAAGTTATTTGAATTACAGGCACGTATGAGCGCGAGATGAAACTGCCAGTCATACCGTTTCCAAGTTTCCAGATCAGATTCATCACCGTCCTGCATCAGGCGTTCGACCTTGCCCAATTTGTGGTAGGAGCCAACCACTTCCGCTTCCCAGTCTTCATCTCCGTTCTGGAAAGATTCCTGCAAGGCGTGACATTCCAGCAAAATCCGCAGGTTTGCTATCTCGCCAAGATCATCCGTGGAAACAGGCGTTACGAAAAACCCTCGCTGCTCAGCGGCGGCAACGAACCCGTCACTTGCCAATCTGTTTAGTGTCTCACGAAGAGTGGATACACTGGCCGAATACTCTTTCCTTAGGGTTTCAAGTTTCAGTTTGGCGCCCGGCTTCAGCTTGCCAAAAATGATGTCGTATTTGATTCTTTCATAGGTGGAATATGCAACGGTCTTTTGTTGGTCGCTGTTCAGGAATCCCAGTTTGCTATGATCTTTCAGCATCACGTTTAATGGCACATCTTTCAAAGGGTGAGCATAAGTTTGGCTGAACATACTATATATCGCAATACTGCCATAGAACTTATAAAATCATTGATTATTGAAAATATATGATATTTAACAGGGATATTGTTTAAAAAGTTGGGGAAACATGGCATCCATGGCGGGCAATTTGAAATGGACATGAAGGCTGAACCTTCAATCCGTCTGGCCATTGCAGGGCTTGGCCTGATAGGCCTTCGCCATGCGGATTGTATCCGTCAAATTGATGGGGCAAAGCTTTGCGCGATTGTTGACCCTGCCCAAGAGGCCCGGGATAAGGCGGCCGAGTTGGGTGTAGACTGGTTTGCTGATCTCAAGGAGATGATTAACTCCAAGAGACCAGTCGGTGTAATTCTGTCCACGCCAACACCCCTTCATGTGAAGCAAGGACTGGAATGCGCCGAAATGGGTATTCCCACTCTCATTGAAAAGCCTCTTGCAGATAACCTGCGGGAGGCGGAAATTCTGGTGCAGGCCTTTGAGGCAGCCAATATCCCCCTATTGGTGGGGCATCATCGCCGTTTCAA
>Ga0181592_10004670_pt1 | contig 11306 bp, 9 predicted proteins | sample 071ome_20_FD_133755 | JGI IMG/M metagenome (GOLD analysis project Ga0181592, IMG submission 133755) | Coastal salt marsh microbial communities from the Groves Creek Marsh, Skidaway Island, Georgia - 071412BT metaG (megahit assembly) | ecosystem: Environmental > Aquatic > Marine > Intertidal zone...
ACATAATTAACTTACTGTATTATATAAGTAATCTAGATTTATGTAGGTTTTACAGGTTTTACATTTGTAGGAATAATCAGGGGTTTATGAAATGTCTGGGAAAAGGTTCCCCAGGTTCCACAAGTCTCATCTTTGCTGAATTTTAGGAAAAGGACGCACCATGAAAACACACTTCACTGAACCAACAGAGCTTATCGCTACTGAAGAAAAGGCGGCATTTGCGAATGTCCTAGCGCGGCGCATGGGGACAGTAATGACGGCTGGCCCACGGATGGGAGGGGGTGGTCTAATGTCTAGGGCGTACAACTGCAAACCGGCGCGCGTACCTTACATTTTGTGCTAATACAGTTTTTTTGGTTGGAAAAATGACGAAAAGAAAAGAAAGAATAGACGGCAAAGCGGCAGCGGTTAAGGTAATGGCTGCGGCAGCTAAGGAAATCCATGCACCCTCGAATGTGCCGCTGACTGACACAGACAAACCATTCTTTGCGAATGTGATTGAGGAGTTTGCGCGGTCAGATTGGACGGCACACCAGCTTGAGATTGCGGCGATGATTGCGCGCACGATGAATGACATAAATCGGGAACAGCAAGAGTTGCGCAAAGAGGGTTACATCACGACACGTCAGAATGGCACGACTGTGGAAAACCCACGGCAGCGGGTGGTAAAAAGTTTGACGGGTGATTTGCTGTCTTTGCGGCGCAGTTTAAGTCTACATGCGCGCGCGCGAGGTGAGGCTAGGGATGTTGCCAAGCGCACTGGTTATGCCAAGGAAATTGAGGGCGATAACCCACTTGACGATGAGTTACTTGCGAGGCCGCAATGACACGCGGTGAGGCAGTCTGTGCTTTTGATCTGGCTTGCAAATTGAGAGCCAAACCTGTGCCACCAATACCTTACGGATGCATAGCTTACGTTCACTCCTCGTTCGTGTAGCAGCTCTTCCATATTCCTCATCGAGAGTGGAAACCTCACCTACAGCATAACGGCAAGTTGGATAATCTCAGGGCTAGTTTTAAAATAGCGTAAGGATAATGGTTTAGGCACTGCCCAGACGCTAATACCCATTACCCTATCGGGCAAGGTGGTTTATTCTGACAGAGCCTTTTTGTCAATCGGGTGTGCGATATTTAGAAATGACATCTTAAATAATTTTGTTAAGTTTCATTTATGCTTGATATTAAAACTCAACTTGCGCTTGATGAACTAAAAAATGGTGGGGGAATATTATATCCTTTCCGAAATGGATATGAAAAATTAAGTGAAATTTTAACTTCGATACCACCAGAAACCTGGCGTTATGATGAAACAGTTTTAGGTGGTCTTGTTCTTCACTTGGTTAAACAAGGTCAAGCAGCACGGGCAAAATCATATCTTCGAGCTCGAAACCTAAAAATTCAAAAGACTTATCAATTTGAATTCTTAGAGTTGATGGTAGCGCTTCATTTAGGTGAAAAAATTAATGAGAATCAAATAACTGTTTGGCGCCGTTTAGAGAGAAAGTTACCACTGCAGGATACTTTATTGATTGGGCTCTATTACAACGTAATGATGGCTATGTTTGTTCGAATTGGTAATCTCGAAGATGCCAAAAACGCAGGCCAGCAAGCAATTTCTTGTTTCAGAGAAGAAGGGCATAGCTACCTTGAGCATTTCATTCACATTCATCTGGCTGACTTAGATGTAATTGAAGGTCGACTAATAAGAGCCATGCGAGGTTTATCAACGGCAAAAAGATGTCTTACTAATTCTGGTTTATCATACGGAAATGAGGTTGAGGTTATAGAAATTATTGAGCTAGCCATTTTGTATGAACGGGGAGAATTCGAAAAAGTCAGAGAAAATTCAGCTAGATTGCGTGAAAGCCTTCTAAAAGGCGACAGCTGGTCCGAACTTTTCCTACAATTAACGAGGATTTCAGTACTGAGCTTATATTTTACAAAAGGCTTCCAGGCAGCTCAAGAAGAGTTAGAAATATTTCAGGCTGATTACGTTCGCAGACACGCCGAAAGAGCATCGACCATTGATATTCTATCAAGCATGATTTGGAGATTAGAATGGAATACCAATGAAGCCGAACTTTATATAAATTCCTTAACTTACTCCAACATTAACAGCGCAATTGGGAGAATTTTATTTTCAGACCAACATATAATTTTGAATGAAAAAAATGATCTAAAGTATTTTTCTCCCAGGGGTGAAATAATAGATGAACTACAAATTGCACACTCAGAAAGTGGAAAAAAACGCCGTGATGCCCTGGAGCGGGCATTTCGAAATGCTTTAAAAGAAAATCAAATCGCTCCATTTTTAGAAAACCGCGATACATTTTTAGGGATTAGTGGCCAAGTTGCATCTATCTCATCTATTAAAAGAAATCCAATTATGCTTCGCTTTGTCAATAAAATCATGAAAGCCGTTAGTAAAAGTTATGCTATCCCTGAATTCCTCAGAAAAATTGGTTTCAATAGGAAACAATTTATGGTGTCTGCTGCGCTTCAGGCAGGCTCTACAAATAAGCAAATTGCGAGGCAATTGGGCATAAAAGAAGCAACAGTTAAATATCATCTAACTAAAATGTACAAAATAGCAAAAGTATCAAAAAGATCTGAACTAATTGATTTTATTAATGAAAACAAAAATTATAAAGATATTTAGACTTTTTTTATAAAAATTAGACTTTTTTTGACTCCACTAATTTTCTTTTCTGACCAATCGTATCCCTAAGGGGGTTATTGATATGCTGTCGTACCTACTGCGCAGAGCTTTAACACTTTTGTTGGTTCTCTTTGGGCTATCAATATTAATTTTCATAATTGCTCGTATCGTTCCAGGCGACCCTGCACGCATTGCGTTAGGCCCACTAGCTACAGCAACTCAAGTCGAAGAATTGCGGGAAGAAATGGGTTTGAATGCTTCATTCCCAGTTCAACTGTGGTCATACCTTTCCGGATTAGTACAAGGCGATCTAGGTAAATCTTTACTTACTTCTCGCCCAGTAATGGATGATATCCGAGGGGCTTTACCCGCAACTTTTGAACTAGTTCTCGTAACGATAATTTTACAAATATTTATCTCTATTCCTCTTGGTGTAATGGCCGCAATTTACAGGAACACTTGGATCGATAATTTACTTCGAGTGATTTCATTGATTGGCGTTGTAACACCTGGTTTCGTTTTAGCCATAATTCTACAATTAGTGGCGGCCCATTATTTAGGTTTTCTACCAGTAACGGGCAGACTCGATGGTGGGATAGATTTTGAAGCTAACTTTACAGGTCTTTTACTAATTGATGGAACATTAGCAGGAAGGTTTGATGTTGTTTTAGATGCTATCCGGCATCTGTTCTTGCCTGCAATAGCTCTATCCGCGGCCGGAATAGGACAAGTTATGCGAATAACTCGAACAGCGATGATCGAGGTGTCTAGTAGAGATTTTGTAGAGGCAACTCGTGCATATGGTATCCCAGAAAAAGTTGTAACATTCAGATATATGCTGAGGGTGGCCTCCGTAGCCCCACTTACCATACTTGGGCTGGAGTTTGCATCTCTTATTGGAAATGCTTTTATCGTTGAGTTCGTGTTCTCATGGCCCGGGATTGCTAGCTATGGAGTAAGAACCATCCTCCAAAAAGATTTAAATGCAGTGATTGGGGTGGTTTTAATTTCAGGAGTATTTTTTGTTGTAGCCAATTTGACCATAGACATAATTTTAGGACTTTTAGACCCAAGGCACAGATTGAAAGCGGGAAGAGGTTCATGAATAATCTTCAAGCCGATAACCCACAATTGCGCGACTTGTCGTCTCGTCAAATGGCATTTTATCGTTTTCGAAGTAATCCGTTAGCTCTGATAGGCGGATTTATTGTAATCAGCGTTGCTATTGCTGCAATTTTTGCTCCCTACTTAGCCCCTTCACCAGAAAGCGCTGGATCATTTGTTGACTTTAGAAATAGACATTCTCCACCTAGTTGGCAAAACCCAATGGGAACAGACAATGTTGGCAGGGATATTTTGAGTCGGGTAATTTATGGCTATCGAGTATCTCTAGGTCTAGTTATTGGTGTTTTGGGAGTAGCTGTACCCTTTGGCGTAATTCTTGGCCTTATTGCTGGCTATTTTGGAGGTTGGATTGAGACGATTATAATGCGTTTCACTGATGTTATGCTTGCTCTACCCCCATTGGCAATGGCTCTGGCCATTACGGCAGTTCTATCGCCCAATCTAATAAACGCTATGGTAGCAATAACGATGCTCTGGTGGACTTGGCACACTCGCTTAATATATCGAATAGTCAAAAGCCAAATGAATGAAGACTATGTTGAGGCAGCATTAGTTGCTGGAGCTAGCCATCGTCATATTTTGTTCAAAGAATTATTACCAAATTGTTTTTCAGCAGTAGCTGTTAAAATTTCTTTAGACGCAGGGTTTGTAATACTTTTTGGCGCAGCGCTATCCTTTCTAGGTTTAGGCGTACAGCCGCCTACACCAGATCTTGGAACAATGGTCGCTACCGGTTCTGAATATATGCCTGAAATGTGGTGGCAAGCTGTAATGCCAGGCCTCGCTATACTCTATGCGATTTTAGGCTTTAATCTCCTAGGTGACGGACTTCGCGATATGTTGGATGTAGAATTATGAATCACCTTCTTGATATCAAGGATCTCAGCATCGGTTTTAACACTTATGGTCAAAATAGACCCGTGCTTCATAAAGTTAATTTGTATGTTGATGAAGGAGAGCGTGTTTCTCTTATTGGACAATCCGGGTCAGGAAAAACAGTTACTATGAGATCTGTTATCGGAACCCTCCCAATGCCACCAGGTAATGTTGAAAACGGGTCAATTTTTTATGAAGGCTCTTCTCTGCTCGATCTGAACAAGCAGGAACGAAACCGTCTGAAAGGAACTGGGATCTCAATCGTGCTTCAGGACCCAATGTTATCTTTCAATCCAGTTTTAACAATAAAACGGCAAATGGACGATATAGTTCGATACTCGGATATTCGAATGGGGATCAAAAGATCAGCAAAAGAAAGAGAGGCGCATTTAATCGAAACCTTGCGAAAAGTCAGATTACAGGATGGTGAAAGAATACTAGAGAGTTATCCAATGATGTTATCGGGAGGCATGCGTCAGCGCGTATTAATCGGAATGGCATTGTTAAACAAACCAAAACTGCTGATTGCTGACGAGCCAGGCACAGCACTCGACGTAACAACTCAAGATGAAATACTAACACTACTAAACAATTTGGTCGCCGAAGAAGGGCTATCACTACTGCTTATCACACATAATCTGGGCGTTGTTCGGAAAATGGCAGACCGTGTGTACGTAATGGAGCATGGAAAAATAGTAGAAACTGGAAGCCGTGATGCGATTTTCCAAGCCCCAAAGCATGAATATACGAAAAAATTGATGGGGGCGGTACCGCCTCTTTATGGCGATAAAGTCAAAACTATTGATTACAAAGGAACCACTCCAGCAATTGAAGTGAAAACTATTAATAAAGATTTCACAACTAGGAGTGGGTTTTTTAATAACAAAATCGATGTATTTCGCGCCGCGAATGATGTGTCGCTGACTATTAATCAGGGGGATATTTACGGAATAGCAGGAGAAAGTGGCTCCGGCAAAACCACTGTTGCCAAAATGATTTTGGGTTTAACTGAACCCAATAACGGAGAAATAAAATTATTTGGCCGCTCAATCAACGAGTTCAAAGGAACAAGTGAGTTTCGCAAATTAATCCAAATAGTATATCAAAATCCAGGCTCCTCATTAAATCCCCGCCGGACTGTTGCTGAGCAACTATCTGTTCCATTAAAGTTTAGTGGTTATGAAAGTTCACAAATTAAAAACCGCATTTATGAATTACTAGAGTTAGTTGATCTTCCTCAAAATTATGCTGGTATGTATCCTCATGAGCTATCTGGTGGGCAAAAACAAAGAGTTGCAATAGCCCGAGCTTTATCGGTGAACCCAAAAATACTAGTTTTGGATGAACCCACGTCTGCGCTTGACGTTTTGGTCCAATCCACGGTCATTGATCTTTTGAATCGGTTACGAAAAGAATTTGATTTAACTTATATTTTTATTAGCCACGATCTTAGCCTTATGCGCAACTTTTGTAATCGAGTGGCTATAATGTTTCGCGGAAATATAGTTGAAACTGGAAGTGTAACCAAAATCTTCGAGCATCCTTCCCATGCGTACACGAGAGCGCTCTTGTCTGCAATTCCAGTGATTTCGCAAGAAGAAGAAAATCAAAAACCAAAATTAAATAAAAAAGAGCGGGATGAAGTCCTTGCTAGCTCTACTGTAATGGAGGTCTAAAATGTACAGAATTGGAGTCGATGTTGGTGGCACAAATACTGACGCAGTAATTATGCAGGGCGGTAAAATCCTTTCTGGGATAAAGTCACCAACGACCGAGGATGTCATGACAGGTGTAGTAAACGCTGTCCAAGGAGCTCTTTCGGAGGCCAATGCAGACAAAACCAACGTTAATGCGGTAATGATTGGAACCACCCACTTTACCAATGCAGTGGTTGAACGTAAGCATCTTTCTCAAACAGCAGCGGTCAGGCTTTGTCTACCAGCAGCCCAATGTTTACCCCCAATGGTTGATTGGCCCGCTGATATTAGAGATACCGTCGGCAATCATTACTGGATGGCAAAAGGTGGTTACGAATTCGATGGACGGGAAATTTCTGCCCTGGATATGTCTGAGCTAGAGGCTATAGCTTCTGAAATTGATGCAAAGGGTATTGATACCATAGCGATCACTTCGGTGTTTTCCCCTGTTAGCGACGAAATGGAACGCAAAGCTATGGAAGCCATGGCTGCAAAGCTACCTAATGCAAATTTCACCCTATCTAGTGAAATTGGCCGTCTTGGGATATTGGAGCGTGAAAATGCTGCAATTATGAATGCTTCACTACGTGCCCTATCAGAACGAACAGTTGATGCCTTTGGAAAAGCTCTCGAAAAGGTAGGCTTGGATTGCCCATTTTATATTACGCAAAATGACGGAACCCTTATGAGCCGTGAATTTGTTCAATCATACCCTGTGTTAACTTTTGCTTCTGGTCCCACTAATTCAATGAGAGGTGCTGCGTTTTTATCCGGAAAATCTGATGCAATTGTTGTAGATGTTGGTGGAACCACGACAGATGTTGGCGCTTTGGTTAAAGGATTTCCACGGCCAGCTAGTACCACAGTTGATGTTGGTGGAGTTCGCACAAACTTTCGTATGCCTGATGTTTTTGCGATTGGCCTAGGGGGCGGCACGATTGTTTCAGGACAAGGCGATGGTTTAAAGGTAGGCCCACAATCGGTTGGTTACAAACTCACAGTAGACTCCTTAATTTTTGGAGGCAACACTACAACAACGTCTGATATAGCTGTCGCACTAGGTTTGGCAGAATTTGGGAACTCAGATTCTGTTAAAAACTTAGATAAAGAATACTTGGAGGCAGTTAAAAAACGGATCAACGAAATGTTGACCAATGCTGTCGAAAGAATGCGTGTTTCGCCAGAAGTAATCCCTGTGCTTGCCGTTGGTGGTGGATCTATTCTAGTTCCTGATGAAATTAGTGATTTGCCAGTAATACGCCCTGAACATTTCTCTGTTGCAAATGCAGTTGGCGCCGCTATTGGTCAAATTTCCGGTGAAGTAGATCGGATTTTTTCGCTGGATGGAAAGTCACGAGAAGAGGCCTTAGGTGAAGCCAAAGAAGAGGCAATCCAAAAAGCCGTAGCTGCAGGAGCCAAACCAGATAGCATAGAATTACTAGACCAAGAAGATGTTCCATTGGCTTACTTACCAGGAAACGCAACTCGAATTCGTTTGAAAGTGGTCGGTGACATGAATGGCTAATGTGCTGAGAGAAGTCCTTGATGAAGATTTAGACGCCATAGAAATTGGCGCGGCAATCCTTGGTACTGGTGGAGGCGGCAACCCGTATATCGGAAAACTGCGGTGCCGTGAAGAACTAAAAAAAGGACGCAAAATCCCTGTAATCCCTCTTTCAGAATTGCGTGATGATGCCTTTGTCGTTTCGTTAGGTGGCATAGGGGCGCCAGTTGTTGGGGTTGAAAAAATTGAAGAAGGGCAAGAGTGCCTACGTGCTCTTCATGCGCTCGAAAAGGAACTTGACATTAAAGTTGATGCTTTAATCTCGGCAGAGATAGGAGGGGCTAATTCAATGGAGCCAATGCTCACCGCCGCGCAGGCGGGTCTCCCTGTCGTCGATGGTGATGGTATGGGGCGCGCGTTCCCTGAAATGCAAATGTGTACTTGGTCCATTTATGGCCATAGAGAAGCTCCAGGCGCTATGGCAGATGAGAAAGGAAACATAGTTGTTATTCGAGAAACTCCAAACGATATTTGGTTGGAGAAAATAGCGAGATCTGTAGTCGTTACAATGGGTGCTGCTGCTGGGTTAGCTACCCAACCAATGCGAGGTGATTTTGTAAAACGGGCTGCCATTCCGAATACAATTACACAGGCGTTAAACCTAGGTCGCGCTGTTTTAAATGCACATGCAACTAATGCAGACCCAGTTCAAACTGTCATTAATCAAGAAAGAGGAAAATTATTGATGACAGCTAAAATAACCGATCTGCAGAGGCATTTAAAAGGTGGCTTTGCGGTTGGCCATATCAATTTAGATGGTTTTGGAAAATTCAATGGAGAAACAGGACGGATTGATCTGCAAAATGAGTTTCTGGTTTTTTGGCATAATGGGCAAGTTGAAGTTTGCACACCAGACCTAATCGTTGTTTTGGATAGCGACACTGGCTTACCGATTACTACTGAAATGCTTAGATATGGTCAAAGGGTTGCCGTATTAGGTCTGCCGGCGCACCCCTTAATGCGCTCTCCCGAGGCGCTAAAGGTAGTTGGACCAGCTGCGTTTGGGTACTCTGATATCACCTTTAACCCTATGGAGGATAAATAATGAGATCTATCAAGTCCATAAATCGCTCAGATATGACTCACATAGCCTTGGGTGGAGCATTTCTAGGCACTGGTGGGGGTGGCGATCCATACATTGGAAGACTGATGGCCGAACAGGCGATTGATAATCATGGTCCAGTAGAGGTTATAGATGTTGAGTCTCTGTCTGACGATGCGCTTGTAATCCCCGTATGTATGATGGGCGCTCCAACTGTAATGTTAGAAAAATTACCTCGAGGTGATGAAGCTATTAATGCATTAAGATCTCTTGAAGCCGTTCTAGGTCGAGAAGCGGATGCTATATTTTGCATTGAAGCAGGAGGCCTAAATTCTACCATACCAATCGCTGTAGCTGCCACAGCAGGTTTGCCAATTGTAGACGGAGACGGCATGGGTAGGGCCTTTCCAGAATTGCAAATGGTTTCTATGACGATGTTTGACATACATGCTTGCCCTATGGCTATGGCCGATGAGAAAGGCAATGCACTAGTTCTTAACACTGTCGATAATCTTTCAACTGAAAAATTTGCACGGGTTATAACCGTCGAAATGGGTGGTGCAGGTCTTATAGCACTTTACCCTATGACAGGGGCAGAAGCTAAGAAATCAATTCTCCGAGGTTCACTGTCTTTGATTTCAAATATAGGGAAGATAATTTCTTATGAACAGAAAGCCAACCGCAATCCTGCCGACAAATTAGCTTCAGAACTTAGTGGAGTAAGATTATTTGAAGGTCGAATAACAGATGTTGAACGACGTACAGAAGGTGGATTTGCACGTGGACAGGCAATTATTCAGGGATTAGAGGCCTACCAAGGTCGCAGCATGAAATTGAATTTCCAAAATGAATTTCTTCTTGCTGAGGATAATAAGGGTAAACCTCTCGCCATGACCCCCGACTTAATCTGTTTGTTAGATTTGGAAACTGGGGAACCTATTACCACAGAAACTATGGGCTATGGGTATCGAGTAATAGTGTTTGGATTACCTTGTGACCCCAAATGGAGATCAAAACATGGGCTGGAACTCGTCGGCCCAAAATACTTTGGATATGAGGCAGATTACAAACCGATCGAAGAAATCTACCAACTAACTAGTTAACTAGAGGAAAGGAAATGTAATGAAACATATAAAGTCAATGGCGCTTGCGGCATCAAGCGCAGTAGCAATTATGTTGGGGACTGGGATAGCCTCAGCAAATAACGTAGTCACGGTAAATACTGTACAAATCTTTGGAACAATTGATCCGGCAAAGATAAATGATTACACGGAATACATGGCGGGCGTTAACTTATATGAGGCGCTTACGACATTAGACGGCTCTGGTGCTATTCAGCCACTGCTATCTGAAAGCTGGTCAACTTCTGCAGATGGTTTAACATGGACATTTAAATTAAAGAAAGGAGCAACATTTCAGGACGGTTCACTGATTGAAGCTAAAGATGTAGTTTGGTCTGTAAACCGATTGTTAGCAATAAACGAAGGCCCATCTTATTTATTTGAAGGGGTTTTGAGTGAAGGATCTGTTACCGAAATTGATAGTAGTACAGTTCAGTTCAAACTAGAAAAAACTTATGCACCTTTCTTAACCACCACTCCAATTCTATTTGTCGTGAATTCAGACCTTGCTAAAGAAAATGCAGGGGACGGTGACCCATGGGCACAGGATTATATTGCAAATAATTCAATCGGAGCTGGTGCATTCTATTTAGACAGCTGGGAACGTGGTGCTGGTATGACCATAAAAGCGTATGAAGGCTATCATCTTGGATGGAGTGACACTGGAATTGATGAGGTAAGGTTTGTAGTCACAAATGAAGAAGCGACAGTAAAAGCTCTGGCAGCATCCGGAGAATTATCTATGTCATCAGATGCTCAGGCTCAGGAGACATATGACAGCATTGGCGCTTTAAGCGATTATCGAATTGAAAAGTATTCAACTGCGACAAACTTTTATTTGAAGCTGAACAACTCTGTTGCGCCAACAGATGATGTGAATATCCGCAAGGCAATAGCATATGCGACCGACTACGAAACCATTAGAGATGTTATCTTACCAGGAGCACCTCTCACTGGTCCAATGCCGCCAATTTTTGCAGATGCTTATCCAGATGATATTCAGCCACCAAGTTTTGATCTGGTGAAAGCGAAAGAGTTAGTAGATTCATCATCTTACGCCGGTAAAGGCCCAATCGACATTGAAGTTATGTATGTTGCAGGTTTGGCGTTTGAAGAAGAAATTGGTCTTCTTTTGAAATCGGTTCTTGATACAATTGGTTTTAACACAATACTTAAACCTGAACCATGGAATAGGATGACTGAGCTTGCCGGAGATGTAAAT
>Ga0181592_10004671_pt1 | contig 11305 bp, 10 predicted proteins | sample 071ome_20_FD_133755 | JGI IMG/M metagenome (GOLD analysis project Ga0181592, IMG submission 133755) | Coastal salt marsh microbial communities from the Groves Creek Marsh, Skidaway Island, Georgia - 071412BT metaG (megahit assembly) | ecosystem: Environmental > Aquatic > Marine > Intertidal...
ATTAAAGAAGGTAAAGAAGAATTAGCAAAGTATTGGAAAAAACACTACAACACAGAAGAAGGTGCTGGTAGTGTAGAACATTTTTTAGAATTAACGGAAGGTAAATTATAATGGCAACATTTGGACAAATGCTAGGAAGGTTTCAGGCGCAACAAAGGCTAGCAGAAAGACTATCTAAAGCAGAACTTGGTATTGCTGGAGAAGAAGAAAAGCAGGACATAAGTCAAGCAAAAGCCCAGTATAAAAGAGATGTAGAAGCTGCAGAACAAAAAATGAAAGAAAAATCAGAAAAGAGAGGTTTAAGAAAACTTATTGGAAAAGGTTTAAGCATAGGAGCTTCTTTTATACCTGGAGTAGGACCTTTGGCTTCTGCCGCTATATCTGCTGGACTAGACTATGCTGCTGGTGCATCAGTTTCTCCTTACAAAAAATATATTAAAGGAACTTTAGGAGATGGATTATTTTACAAACAATCTAGAGAAGATTATTTTGATGACATAGATGCTACAAACAGATTTATAGAAAACGCAGCTGAAAGCCAAAGAATGGCAAATTTTGTTAGTGCACTTGGAGCTGGTATAGGTACTTATGCTTCTTATGAGGCAATTCAAGACCTTGGAGGCGATTTTCTGGATAACATATTTGACGAATTCCCTGGATTAAGAGATAAAGCTATAAATCAAACAAAGTTTCCTGTACTGGGAGACAGAGCTTTGAGGGTAGAAGATATGGATTTATATTCAGGCGGATTAGTAGATTTTGATGAACTTACTAGCAAATATACGGGATTAGAATAATTATGGCAAACGGATATACAACAGATTTTACAAGCATACAAGATTTATTAGCTAGTCAAGGTTATGATATTTCAGTACTGCAAGACCCAGGTTCTTTATATGGATTTGGAAAGGCAACACCTTATGGTAAATTTTTTAGACCATTTGATGTATCTGGATACGAAAAAGCTCAGGCTAGCTTAAGACAGTTGGAAGAAAATTTATTAACAAACGTTTCGCAACAGTTCTCACAAGCAACCACAGGATTACAATCTCAGTTAGGTACTGCTTCAAGCAAAATATTTGGAGAAGCTGGTAGAGCAGGATTTGGAGCTTTTGGGGCAATGCAAAGAAGAAGAGAATCAGCTTATGAAACTGGAATAGAAAGATTTGAGGAGTCAGCAAGAAAAACAAGAGCTTCCCTAACAGGAGTACAAGAACAAATAGGTACAAAACTTGGACAACTTGAAGGCTCTTTATTTGACTATCTTGGAGGAGTTTCTCAAACAGCTCTACAGATTGAATCTATGGACCCAACTGGAGGTCCAGCTACAGGCGGAAAAATGACTACTCAACAAGATATAGATAACTTTACTAGAAATATGTCACAAGAACAAAGAGAAGAGTTTGCTAATATGGCTAATCCTTTAATTGGTCAACCATATCAAATTCTTATAGATACATATAAGGACTTTATGTCAAATCAACAAGGCGGAGAAATCTATGGCTAGAAACACTTTATACCCAAGACTACCAGGAGAAATGGCGGTAGACAAGCTTTTAAATCAAACGCTTCCTAACATACTTCAACAAAGACAAGCAAGGCTTGATAGAGAAGAAGATATTGCAAGACAAGAAAAAATTAGACAAGAAAACCTGGCTATCAACGAAAGAAGATATCAGCAAGGAAGAGCAGACAAAGATTTAGAAAAAGCAGAAGCATTTTCAGATAAAATGTTTACTCTTAAAATGCAAGCTCTTGGACACTATGAAGCTGGAAATTTTAGTGCAGGAGACGCAACTATAGACAAGATAGTCAAAGATTCTACAGGTTCTTCATATACATTAGGATTTAACCCAGAGGAATTAAGAACAGAAGGACAAAGACGAGGAAATGTTAAAAGTAAACATAAAAGTATAACAACCAATTTTTATCAAGCACAAGATTCTGCGGCTGTAGAGTCTTCTATAGACCAAATTTTGACTCATTATAAAGAAAATTCTGATATTATAGATTTTGACAGAGACGTTCAACCTATTTTAAGTTATGTTCTGCAAAACAGAGAAACAGATTTATACAGAGATTTATATCAATCAAAAGATTTTAATGCCTTTGCATCAGGAACAAAGAATTATGTAGCTTTTCAAAATAGCATACAATTCAAGCTAACTGATGACATAAGAAATGATTTCTATCAACAATATCAAAGGACTGGTAGTAATGAAGAGTATGAAAAATTCTATTTCAATTCAAGACAATCAAAAGAAAATACAAAGGTAGCAGCAGATGCATATATGAACACTACTGCAAGCAACTTTGAAACTAATAATTTCTCTAACTACTTTATGGAAGGAGATAAGTTAAAAGGTCAGTTTACAGAAGCTGAGTTTGCTAGAGTTTATAATGACTATAGACAAGCTATGACAAAAAGAGAATATGGAGCTACAAAAGATTACTCAGCTACAGAAGGTTCTCCTACATCTATAACCGCAGAGCAAAAAAAGAATGTTGATAGTCTTTTATCAAAAGAGTATGGATGGCCTACGGTAAACTTTGGTTCAAAGACACCACCTCCTGGAGGTGACTCAAATGGAGACCCAGATAAAACTTCAAAAGCTAGAATAACTGAACTTGGAGATTTAAAAGCAGAGCAATCTAAACTTATTTCAAAGGGAAAAACAGAAGGATTGACAGAAAAAGAAATTGAAGATTTAGAAAATGTTAATAAAAAAATTCAAGATTTAGACTATGGAGAATCTGCCAAAAAAGAAGTATCTGATGAGATAGCCTCCATAAAGCTACAAAGAGCTAGGTTTATGAATATAGTTGATAAAAAAAATAAAGGTAAAATTCTTACCGTCAAAGAAGCTGAAGAACTTGAAAATGCGCCAAGTGGTCCTAGACATATTTACGGGACTAGAAAGCAATACAGAGATAAGATTATTTCTCTTCAAAGAGAATTAAAAGGAAAAGATTTGGGTACTGTAGGAGGAAGTGAAAGAGTTAAAAAGGCAGAAAGATTAGAGCAAGCAGAGTCTGAGTTAGTTGAATTACAAAACTATAAAAGAATTGAAAGAGGCGGAGAAGTTCTTTACACAGGGAAAGACGTTAGAACAGGTTTAGTTCCTGGTTTCAGCAGAGCTTTTGGTTCAGGTATACAGAGTATTAGCGAAGAAGATTATAAAAAAAGAGTCACAAGACTTAGAAAAGAAATAAAAGACCTAAAGAAATAATATGCCTACTTTAAATCTAAATATGGAAGACCCGTATAAAGAAGTAGAGCAGGAATCTACTACTTTAAACTTAAGCATACCAGACCCTTCAATACCTTCAATAGAACCTTTAGACAGAGAACAAGAAAAAAGAAACTTCTTTGATACAATGCCTTTAGTTTTCAAACAAGCATACAATGAATCTATTGGTGGTATTATGTATGAAATGATGCATGGTAAAAAAAGATTTAATCTTTCTGAAGCTCCTGATAGTCTTGTTAGAGATATAGGTGCTGGCATACTTTCATTCTTCGCTTCTCCAACAGATATGGCTCTAACAATAAGTTCTTTGGGAACAGGTAGTTTTGCAGCAAAAGGAGCATTGAAAGCAGCTGCTGGTTTATATGGAAGACAAGGTATTAATAAAACTGCTACTAAAAGAGCTGCTATCTTATTATCTAGAAAAGGAAACTTAAGTAAAAAAACCGCAGAAGGCTTGGTAAAAGACTTGGTAGAACAAGGAGCGCCTCAGGCATTTATGCTTGGTGTTCACGACGGATTATATGATGCAGCTATATCCACTAGAGATGAAATGATTCAAGATGGAAGTATAAATTTTGAAGAAATAGAAAAAAAATCTAGAGGAGATGTATTATCTCAAGTAGTTGGAAATGCTAAATTTTCTAAGTTTGCCACTGGTGCAGCTTTAGGATTGACAGCCGCTGGTGCAAGAGGTCTAAGATTTGCCCCTGGTACAAAACAACTTCCTATAGGAGGAACAGGTTATGAAATCCTTACATTTGCTGGTTTATCTCCATTGGCGTACGAAGGCAGAACTCCTGAGTTTACAGATTTTGCTATGGCTGGAGGTATTATTGCTGGATTAAAAATACCTGGAGCTGTAAGAAAAGGAATAAAAAATATTCAAGAAGATAAATTATTAAGAGAAGCTCTTGATGATGAAGGCTTATTAAGAGAAGCGGGTAGGGAAGAGTATTTTGCTGCTAAAAAAGAAAGAACTGGAGGAGCAATACTTTATGAACAAGGCTCTGGAGTTAGAACGAGCTCTGGTAGAGCTGATACTATTGTAGGCAATAGAAAGTTAAAACAACCAGAAGAATCTGGTCAAAAAGGTAGAACAGTATATGATGATAAAGAAACTGTTATAGCTAATTATGAAGTTGCTTCATCTGCTACTATTGTTCAAGGTTCTGAAAGAGTTACAGCAGAAGGTTTAACTATACAAATAAACCTTAAAACTGGTTTAAAAGGTACAGATATAGATACCTACCAATTAGATGTTAAGAATACCGAAAAGTTTTTTGATTTCTTTGTAGAGGCAGATACTCCTATATTAGCAGATATAGCTGATGAGGTAGATGGTTCTATTTCTAGAATAAGATTTGAAAAACAAAATCCAAAATATTTAAAACAAACTCAAATATCACAATATAGAAATGCTGTAAAAGAAGCTGGAAGAGAAGGGAGTGAATATACAGCAGATGATATTAAGAGAGCTTTTGAAGATGCTGCTGATGATATAGACAAAATAACTCCAGAAGATTCTCCTAGAGTAAATCTTTTTAGGAAAGCTTTAGATGAAGATAATTATATGAGTTTTGATATAGAAAAGCTAGGTTCTAGAGAAAGAGTTCTTCTTACAGACAACCTAAGAGCTCAAAAATACATCAATGATTTTATGGCAGAAGCTAAAAAATACGATGTAAATCTTATGTATAGCACAAGCAGTCAAGCTACTAAAGGACAATATTCTACTTTTCTCAGAGCTATTTCTCCAGCATATAAACAAATAAGAGACCCTTTTGGTAAAAAACTATTAAGATTATTAGGTAATGTTGACCAAGGACAAAGACAAAAAACTGCTGCTAGAATGTATGAGTTTGGAAAAGTTTTAAACTTAGCAAAGAAAGCACCTAAACCAGTGCAAAAGTTTTATAATGACTATTTAAGTGGAGAGGGAGATATCTCTGCTTTTAAAGATTATAAGGAAATAAAGAGAAGACATCAAATTCAACTAGCTTCAGGTAAAGGTGTTACCTTTGGAGTTACAGATGGACATACGTTACACTTAAAATCTTTAGAAGAAGAATTAAAAAGAATAGGAACTTCTAGCATAGAAGGTCAAAACCTTAATAATAGAATAAGTTTTCTAAAACAAATGAAAAATATTACTGACGAAGTTTATGGAGACGCTCAAACAGTTCTTCCAAACTTAGAAGTATTTGAGGTTGGTTATGCTCCTACTATTATAAAGAGAGAAATATTAGACATACTTTACGATGGACAAAGAAGTTTGAAAAGAAAGCTAGATGATACTTTACAGAAGTTAGAAATATTAGATAATGGTGTAACTGATTTTGATGTAGATGTTAGAAAAGAACTTAATACGATTATAGAATCTACTTTAACTAAGTTTGGAAACTCTTCTAGCACTAGACAAAGAGAGTTCCAAAGAATATTCAAAGCTTTCAAAGAGAACGTTTCTAGTAATGGAGAGAAAACTTTTAAAGACGATTTTGAGTTATATAGACTTTTAAATAATCAAATAGAAGATAAAATGTTAAAACCTTACAAACTTTTAGAAAGACCAAAATCTAGGTTTGCTAGTTTCTCAAATGATGATGTTGATTTAGTTCAAATGTCTATTAGAAATGCTATGGATAATATGATAGAAAAAGATATGAGAGCTATCTTTGGAGAGTACTTTAGTGGTTCCAGTAAAAGAATTGAACTTGCTAGAGCTTTTGGTCCAGATGGTAGATTTTACAGAAAGCTTTGGAATAAGATAGACCCTAATAATAAAATGCCTTTTGCAACACTTCCTAAGGTTTTGGGAGAAGGAAAGATTCCTCTTGTAAAGCAAACAGAAAAAGAAGCTATACAAATATTAAAAGAGTCTTTTACTGGTGAAATTAATTTTACTAAGAATGCACAAGGTACATTTACAGAGGCATTTCAAACAATAGGTAATTTACAGATGATGGGTAAAATATCTTTTGGTTTTGCTGTTATTCCTAACTTTACTCAGACTCTTATATCTACAGCTGTTGATTTAGGTCCTATTGATACTATAAAAACAATTTTTAAGCTATATGGACCAAATAGAGATTTAGCATTAAGAGAAAGAGTTGCTCAAAGTGGTGCTACTTTATTAAGTACTATTGAAGAGCTTGTAAATGTAAATCCTACTTTGAAAACTGGCGTTGATAGAATAACTAAATCTGAAGCTCCTTGGAAATCTTTTTTAGCTGGAGAAATGGGAACTAAAGGTGGTATTGAATATTTAACTCAAAAATCTGCTGTAGTTTTCTCTGGTATTAACAGAATTAACCAAACTATTGCGGCTGCAACTGCTGAGGAAAACATAAAAAAACTAGGTAGAATACTTAGAGGAGATAAGGTTGGGACAGGATTGCTTGATACTATAGCTCCTAGCGCCAGAAAAAATTGGGCTAGAAATAAATTAGGAAGATTAGGCTTAAAAGAAAAAGATGTTTTAGATAATCTAGATATGATATTAGATGGAAACTATCCTCCAATTCAAAAAGAAATTGTAAAAGGAAGAGTTAGTTTGCAAACAAATCCTATAAAAGAAAAGATGTTAAGAGCTATGCAAAAGTTTTCTCAAAATTCTCAGCTCCAAAGAGACTTTATGTTAGACCCTTACTTATTTAATGACCCAGATTTAAAACCGTTATTTTTGTTTAAAAGATTTGGATACAGACAGACTACTTATATTGGAGAAGTTTTGAAAAGAGAAGTAGCAGATGGAAACATTATGCCTATCCTACAATTAGGAGTAGGAGGATTAGCTGGTGGTGAGTTTGTTATGTGGTCTAAAGAAAAACTATCAGAGTTATTATCTGGAGAAGAAACATACTATTCCAGAGAAGAAAGATTGAACATCTTAAAAGACCCAGAATGGAATGACTTTTTAAATAGAATAAGAAGTGTTGGTGCTTTTGGAGTGTTAACAGATATTATGACTGACGAAAATCCTTTAGGTGCTTTAGAGTTCTTCCTGAAACCAGTTGTTGTTGACGATATTATGAGAATTGGAAGGTCTTTTGATGCTTTTGTTGGTAGTATGCAAACTCAATACCCTGAAAATTGGGATGTTCCATTTAGAAAAGCTGCAGTTATTGCATCTCCAGTGGCTGGTGGTATTGCTTCCAGGTTGACAAAGAGAGTTGCTCAAACAGAAAAAATGAAAAAAGACCAAGTAAGAGCAAGAAAAAGAGATTCAGTCCAAGCTATAAAAGACTCAATTATAGCAGGAGACCATGTAGCTGCTGCAAGAATTATGAATGAATATAACTCTACATACAGAGACAGATATCCAAGCTTGGTAATCAAACCTTCAGATGTTAGTTATAGTCAAATATTAAAAGATAAAGTTGAAAGACTAAAAAAACAAAGAGAAGAAGTCGAATATAGACCATAGGAGAAGTTATGAACGACAAAATAAAACAAGATGAACCAGGATTCTTAACAGGATTAAAAGCTTTTATACAAAGAAAGCAAAACGAAATTATATACAATTTAGCTCAAACAGAATTAAATCTAAGAGCTTTGTTGCCAGATGATTCGCAAACATTATCATCAAGAGAAGATACTCTTTTGTCTATAATGGAAAGACTAGAATCTGGGAACCCAGAACAAGCACAAAAAGTTTTAGATAGTTACAATAAACAATCTACGTCTAATGTTGATACAGCTTCTAAAGAATTAGAATACTTAATGTCTAGCCAAGATGATGTTCTACAGGGCGTAGGTGTTATGTTGCCAAAAGGTTCTAGAAAAAAAATGAGAGAATCTAGCAAGAAAAGAGAAGAAGAGTTTTTAAAGTCTTTAAAAGAAAAACCTATTATGGATAGAATAAGAGGATTTTTTAGAACTGACTCTTCTGAAGATAGAGCACTGTTAGAGGCTTTAGAATCTTATAATCAAGATTTAGGATATAGAGTTAAATACTCAAACAGAAAAGGTGAAGGAGAAAATCCTTTAAATCCAGAATATTCAAAAGCCCTAGAAGCTTTAATTGAGCAAGCTAAGATTGGTAGAAGAAGCTAGAATGGAACACCTGGCATTTCTTTTGCGAGGCTTGCTTCTGCTTCTTCCACAGTATCATAAAGTGTACAACAATCTGGTGAGAACCCAACCGTTGCTTTCCCAGTTGACCCATACCTATTTTTAGCTACAACTATATCTAGTCCATACTTTCCGTGCTTTGCATTTTCAAAGTTTACAGTCCAAGGATAGTGTGTAAATGCTACAATCTCTGCGTCCTGTTCTAAATTACCAGACTCGGCAAGGTCACTAAGTTTAGGAATTCTTTCTGTCCTATACTCTATGTTACGATTAAGTTGTGAAACAAGAATAACTGAAAGTTGTTCTGATTTACATAACCATTTATATCGTCTTGATGTATCACCTATTTTTAATCTTAAATCTCTCATATCATTACTAGGATATTCAATCAAACCTATGTGGTCGTCAATAACGACGTCAGGTTTTATACGTCTAATTTCACGAAAAGTTCCCTCTAAATTTCTTATGTTATCAAACATAAATAGTTTGTCAGTATATTTTTCTCTAATAATATTTAGACTTTTTTCAATTTCTGATTTACTAGTGACTGCATTATGTCTTAACATATGATATGTAATACCTTCTGATTCCATAGCAATAAACTTTTTCATCATCTCAGTATTAGGCATTTCTCTATTAAACATAACAACCTTTTTGCCAGACAACACAAGATTTCTAGCTATATTGGCAACTGTCGTGGTTTTAGCATTTCCAGGTCGTCCAGCAAAAATTGTTATTTCACCTCTAGTCATACCTGATATAATATTATCTATCGGAGTAAAACCAGTGGTAGTTAGGTTGCGTTTGGAGAACAAAGAATCTTTAGTCATAGACAAAAGATTATCTAAGTCAAACTTTTGACCAGGCTCTAAATTTAAAAGAGAACTGGTAGTATCGTGTACATCAACAAGTAAAGTGCTTATATCGTTAGCATCATCAGACGCTTTATTAGCAATCTCTTGAGATTGTAATACAAGCTTTCTTCTTAGCCAGTCTGAATGAACTTGCTTTGCATAAGATTCTACGTTAGCAACAGTAGGAACTTCTAGTCCAGTTAAATAATATGTAATACCTTTTATCTTACTAGATACATTTACAATATCTACTGGTATATTTTCTGACTTAAGTTCTACAATAGCTTCCCAAATCTTTTTATGTTTTTCTACATAAAATGCGTCGCTTTCTATGATATAGTCTTTTACTACATCAAAACACTTTTCTTCTTGTATAACAGAACCTATTACGGCTCTTTCTGCTTCTTCTGTAAATATTCCTAACCCCTGCATTCTATACAAACTCCTTTCACCATAGGTATATTTTTATATAAAGATTCGTCTAGGTAGCTTTCTTTAAACTTACCATTATCTTGACATTCAACTGCCCAAGGTCTTGAACACTCAGGACATCTAGTTGGTATTCTAGTAGTAGAAACTTGTTCGCTTTTAGGATTCTTTCTCTCTGAAGAAAAATGAGGATTTCTTTTTCCTCTGACATACAAATCTAGTATATCTTTATCAAACCAGTCTTCATAGTTCTCTGGGTCTGTTTGTTTAACATAATTATAATAAGTCATAAACTCAGATTTTTCGTATTCGAACTCCTCTGGTGACTTATAAGTAAAGACACTTCTCATCTTGTTCTCCCTGTTTTAAGATTTATATTATTTACTTAGTTGATAAGTAAGTTGTATTAGTTCCAACAAATCTTTGTATCGGATAGTAGCGTATATTTCTCCTCTATCTTGTTTGATAAGAGTAATATCGCAATCTTCAGGTGGTAAAAGGTAACTTGCTATAGACTTTCTTACCTTGCATTGAACTTTCATATCTCTAGAAGTTTCTTCGTCTAGTAAGTAGTCTATAACTATATCGACCTCAGGAGAAAGACCTAAGCTTCTTCCGTCGCTACCCCAGGCTCTCTTTGCAGTAAAGCCATGTTGTTCTGCGATATCAACGCATTCTTTCTCGAATCGATTACCTTTTGCTTTTGATTTACTTGCCATAATACAATTTAGTGATTTATTGTTACTATTGTCAACTTAAATTTTTTAATTTATCTATATCAAATTTTTCTGCTATCTTTCTAACAAAGTCGTCAAACAACATAAACGTTTCTTTCCACTCTCCGTTATGATACACTTGAGTGACAACAGTGTTAGCAAGAACGATGGATTGCTCAGGAATTGTGCTATGTGTGGAAATTACTCCTACAGATATCTTTCTGGCCGCTCTCCAGTTGTCGACAATTCTTTCTATTACTAGTCTTTGCCCTAATGGAAACGGAGCGTCGTCTTTTTTACAGTCTCCTATTAATAGAAACTTATTGTCAACTTCAAAACAAAAGTCGATATCTGTAGGAGAAACAAGTCCATCTTGCAATCCATCAAATATTATAGGTTGTTTAAACCTTTTTACAAATTTTATTGGTCTTTTCAAAAATTTTCCTCTCGAGAATGCCCCTCTAAGCGATTATAATTACATTTTCGACATAAGTGTCGACTAAATAGTGTTTCGTCCATAGAAGGGCAACCTCGTGCGTTATTCTTAAAATAGCCTATTTTAGGCGTTATATTCCATAATTCTATACTCACAATCAGCCCAATCGTGATTTGCCGTAAAAACAAACCCGTCCATACGCAACTCATTGATAGTATTCTTTAGTCTTGTTGGAGTTAATCCATATCTTACAAAGGCTTCAAACTCCGTTATGCCTTTTCTGGTCACTACGTGATTTTTTATTTTGGTTTTTAATGTCATCTGATATCTCCCTATATCTTTTTCTTAATATGTGGACGAGATATTTCTCTTCTCGCCCACTTATTGTTTCAATGTCTTTGAATCCTATTGCGCTAAGTCTTTTAGTCACCAAGACCTCGTTGATACCTTGTTGATATCCCATAAGGTCTTGGAAAGACTTCATAATGGCATTCCATTTACTAATGTCCATTAGTCGCAAGTATCACAATAGTTTGGACCAAAAGCTAC
>Ga0181592_10004672_pt1 | contig 11302 bp, 2 predicted proteins | sample 071ome_20_FD_133755 | JGI IMG/M metagenome (GOLD analysis project Ga0181592, IMG submission 133755) | Coastal salt marsh microbial communities from the Groves Creek Marsh, Skidaway Island, Georgia - 071412BT metaG (megahit assembly) | ecosystem: Environmental > Aquatic > Marine > Intertidal zone...
CATGGCAGTATATAAGACCATATCAAGCAAAGAGATTGTGCGTAAGGTGATGCGTGATCTAAATCCTCATTCTCAGAATGGGGATTGGTTGTATGATGCAATAGAGTGGATTGGGGAAGCACTAGAGCACATAGGAAGTAGTACGCAACTTGTTACAAAAGTGTGTACACTTGAAATAGACAATCATAAAGCAGCTCTTCCCGCGGATCTGTATTACCCTCAGCAGGTAGCTACCAGTGGGCATGTCAATTCCCACGAGATAGAGACAGAGATAAGCGAGCTCAAAAACCAAGTCGCTGCACTTGTGATAACATATACGCAAGCCAGAGAAGACATCTCCAATCACATTACTCAATCGGTAGACGGAACTTATACGTCTGACCTGACTGAGGATGATATCAGGGAATACAATCACATATCTAAGACGTCTGATCATCAAATTAGAGAAATCAATTCTAGGATAGTTGTACTTGAAAATACTCTAATGGGTGGTGAAAGCGGAGAGCATCTTATACCTCTAAAGTACTGCACTACTACGTTCCCTGAGAATATTGATTGTCCAGACTGTCATCACGATAGTCATATAGAGTGCTACTTTATTGAGAGTGACTACATTAAGACCTCATTTAGAAGAGGGACTGTATGCATAAGCTACAAAGCATTCCCCACAGACCCTGACTGCTACCCTCTTGTACCGGATGACATCAGCTTCAAAGAAGCTATGTTCTGGTACATATACAAGAAAATGCTTCTGGGAGGTACAGTCGACGTCAACAAGAATGGGATACAGTACAACTTCGCTGACGACAAGTGGAAGTACTACTGTACTCAAGCACGCAATGCTGCAGTGTTCCCAGACATTGACAGGATGGAAAGCTTTATGAATCAGTGGGTTAGACTAATCCCTAACATCAATAGGCACGACCATGTGTTTGATGAGCTTGGGGATAGAGAAGATATATATAGAGGTAGATATAACACCTACGGCAGATGAAGAAGTTTGGGAAAGGTATGTTTAAAGATACCGCTCGGGTAGATCAACCTGAGGGTACAATGCGTGATGCATTAAACGCAAACCTAAACGATAAGAAGGGAAGTATCAGCAACGAATGGGGCACATACAATTACGTCAATAACATAAACTATCGTGTATTCGGTAGAGCTGTTCTTGACGATGATCGTATTGTGCTGTTTGGGCAGCAGGTAGACATGGTAATGGGCCCAGACAATTATGAGATACCTACCTACACTGACCAAATAAGAGTCTTAAACACTAGGAATCAGGATGTTATCATACTCTACCAAAGTCCTGGGCTAAACTTTCAGCAGACCCACCCTATAGTAACTACACACCGTAAGAACCAAGCTGGAGAATACCTAGTATACTTCACTGACGGGTATGAAAGGGAGGAGGAGATATATGATGGGTTTGACTATGTTACAGAGTACAACCCGCCTAGGGTAATAAATGTAAGTAAGCAGATACAATGGAGGTTTGGAGGTGGTGCAGTTAATACACTATACAATCCTACAAACACACATCATAAGCTTCAGCTCATACCTAGAGTAGGGGTGCATACCACATTCTTAAGTGCTAACATCATAGAAGGTGGTAAGCTTGGATGTGCAGCATACTATCTTGCAATAGCTTATGCAGATCAGGATGGGCTTGAGACTAATTATTTTGTAGTATCAAATCCTGTATATATAGCACCTGGTCCAGAAAATACTCTCCCAACAAATTCTTTCATTGGGGCTGAGGGCGGAACACCTACAAGTAAGGCAATACGGTGGGTGACTTTTACTCCTCAAGGCATTGATTATCAAATGCTTCAACCTGCTGTGTTAAAGCTGCAAAAAAATGCACTAACAGCAGTGAAGATACCAGCAGTAGCTATAAACAGTGGAGGGAATACAGAGATAACGTACACAGGTACAGAGGATCTGCAGGAGATATCTACAGACGACATAGTAATAGATGACGTTAATTACATCACAGCTGACACTATTAGCCAGCTAGATAACAGACTATATCTAGGTAATGTAGCTAGCAACAAAGACATAGGATTCCAACCCTTTGCCCACAACATACAGATCAATACTGTACTAGACGATGTAGCAGATTTTAATCCTAGACTGTACGATACATTTATCCTTAACCAAGGTTACACCAAGCTTCTGCAGGTTTTTCATGAAGAGGTTGGTCAGCAGTTCGAAAGATTGTATTTGTACGACCCTGACGATAACTACCTAGCCCAGTCTTCTTACATAGACTCTTATCAAGACTTGCTCCGAACTTATGCTACAGAGCAATTTGACAACACAACTACTCGTAAAGGGTATAGGAATCCTGCATATTCCTTCTTCCGCAAATCCTACAGGAGAGGTGAGGTATACGCGTTCTACATCTCATTCGTACTTAACGATGGATCAGAGACTTACGCCTACCACATACCAGGTAGATTGCCTGAGTGTGTTGATTGGGAGACAGTAAACAATGGGGATACCTTGTATGAACAAACCTCTGGATTTGTAAGATTCACGTTTGGTTATGACTTTGGACCTGGGCCAGGACCAACATTGGACAAGAAAATAACTTTCTACCAAGTACCACAGAGCTACACTCTTACTGATGGGACTACACTTAATGCAGGACTGTATTTCGTGGGAACTAACTGGAATAGTAGCACAGGGACTTCGGACGATATACCAAATGCTAGTAATTGGAGTTCCGGTAATTGTCCTAACTTTGAGACAGTATCACTAACCTCATCAAACTTTGTTACTTCAAGTATCACTAGTGGTGGACCTTGGCCGTCAGGAAGTCCTACTTCTCCAGAAAATAATGTTCTGTGGCAATGGATGTACAACAACTTCCCAAGTGAGATAAACGTTAACCTCACAGGCACATATCAAGAGGAGTTCTTAGCATGCCCTGTAAACATATTGACAACAGCTTACACTGAGGGTGGGGGCAGCTTGTCAGGTACTATGTGTGAGAATGATCCTATGGCTCTCACACCTTATGACGGTACAAGAGCAGCATTCGGGTTTAGGCCTGAAGAACTGCTGGAGCAGAACAATGATTTGGATGTATATCAGGTACTAGACACCTCTAGGCAAACTAATAACTCTACTGGGTACTGGGAGAACAGCAATGAATTCTACCCAAATACACAGGACTTTTTGCTAGGTCAAGTGTTTAACGATGGTAGTTCAGGCTTTGACTTAGGGCCTGGAGGCACTATGGCTGGAGACAATGTGCGTCATCACAAGATGCCTAGCAATCTTACTGACAGCTCATTTATAAGTAGGGAAACTACTAATGAGCGTAGCTACAGTGAGCAAGCACGTAAACCATACACAGGTGGTTTTCTGTCTACTGTAGGACAACTAGACAATAATGGTAGTCTAGTTACTACCGAGGATATAAGCATACTAGGTATACAGCTTAGCAACTTACGTATACCTAGAGAGATACTGCAGCAAGTACAAGGCTACAAGATTTACTATGCTAAGCGTGATCAAAAGGATAAGACTATACTTGGGCAAAGCCTTGCTGTACCAGGTCACCCTAGATACGCAGCATCTCCCAAACAAAGCTTAGAAGAAGCTGTCACAGGTCCATTTGTAAAAGCCTTCTACATGTATGGTGGTCTAGACCATACTGATGGGTCATCTATAGCAACACTGGGTAAGTGGAAGGGCGCAGAGAATGAGCTGACTGGTCCTGATAACAATCTTAGACTAAGGCAGTTTTACTGGTCTAATCCTGTATTCAAGTTCCATGACTTTGCAATGCTGCGTAATAGAGTGGACTTGAGTTCAGTTACGCACGTGCAGGCACAGTACGGTGTTATGTTCAGACTATTCCAAGGAGGGCCTGGGGTGTTTGTCAAACCGTGTGAGTATAGTAAGATATGGGACGCACCTAGTTACTTCGACACAGACGTGTTCGACGGAGGTAACGGGTGGGCAGCTGATTTGGCTGTAAGTAATCAGGAAGACAGTAATCTAAAGATTTTCGAGTCGCATGCTACTTCATTCCCGTCAATGGGGTGGGTTGGTCCTGAGATGACAAACACTGTAGATTTCTACTGGTTTGATCCTAGATACAATCTTGCAGACGATGACGAAGGAGTTCCAGCTAGTGTAAGAAAAGCTTTGCAGAATCAAAGCCATGTGCTTGATATATCAGATGGTACAGAAGGTGAACTTACTACTATATACAAAGATAACAATGACGGTGACGTACAAGATGAAACAGCATCACTTGGCACCGGTAACGGGGAGGGAACCCAAGGAGCAAAAAGAGCTAGACAATTTAAAAGAGGTGAGGATATAACTCAACCTGCTAACGATAGTACTCTGTCAAAGCCCGATAGAACACTAGCTATTAAAGCTAAAGAAGCAAGAGTGCGAGCATTCATTACTTCTACTATGATAGCTACTGTATACGTATCTCCATCTACTGTGATGTCGAACACGTACATCATTAAAGCTGGAGACTTTAAAATACCATACAGGCAGCCTACTGGTATATCTCTGCAGAGATGGTACCAAGAGGGCAACTTTGATGACAATCAGCTTACCCTTGCTGTTGAACCTGGGGGCAAGATACTACTGCATGGTAGGGAGAACCATTCTTCTAAAGATGCAGCAGCGTTTAAAGGAGCAGACATACTGTTTAACAGATCTGGGGAGACAGCTCATGTATTTAGTCTCGTAAGCGGACTACCTGGACTTAAAGGACATGCACCTTTCTATCCATACAATCCTGACAATCCAAACCAGACTACTATTTGGACTACTGGTGCTAGACCAGGATTGATAAGGTGGGGAGAAACAAGGAATTATTTGTATCCCGATGCAGCCGTCGAAGGAGTTCCATACATATGGATGATTGCAGGAGATGGTAATAACGGCACTTACCAAGATAACAATGGTGGTCAGTTATATGATCCTTCAATCTATAGGGGGCTCAACTATACTTTGACAAGTGGTAATAATTTCAACGGCCTCCCAATGGCGTGGCTTGTCAATGTATGTGCTACTCGTACTGATGTCTTCAATCCATTTGATAAGCAGAACCTTGTATGGACTGGATACTATCATAAGATATATGAGCCTAACTTTGAGACGGGAGAAGCAGGTGACTTCCAAGGCAATATTAGTAACTACTACGAAGGAGGGACATCAAACCCAATATTTGGAGGAGACACTTATATAAGTAAGTACTCATTTAGAACTACTTCACAGTCCTATGGACACTCTTACTTTAGAGCTAACAGACAGCAAGGAGATCCAGTTGCCAAAGCGATAGCATACTCTCCGTTCGGAGAAGATGAAGGATTGGCAGATTACCTAAACAATGGTGGTATTACTACATCGCCTCTGAGATTTCAAGGTGATCTACCTGCCAACATGAATCCCTACACTGCCACAAATAATCCTCCTAACAACATAAATGATTTGTGGCCATCACTAGATAGGTTTGGATTGACATCAACCCAGCCTATCTGGAACTTTGCACATTTGCGAGCGTTGGATCAAGGTGATTATGAAGCTGACTCAGCTCTAGAAGTAGCATCTAAAACACTAGATGTCATACAAGACTCGCGTAACTGGGTCAAGGGTAATGTCAATCCAGTGTCTACAGTCTTCACGTTTATGTGTGAGACAGATGACCTTGTAGAGTTTAGGCATGTAGATGACGAAGAGCGTGGTGAAAGCACACTATTCTTTGACTACAATACAGCTCACAAGACAATATTTACTCCTCCTTATGAGGATCTAACTGATCCAGATAAACTACTGTACGGTGATCACTACTCTGCACTGCAGAACCTAAAAGTTACATCACCACTACCTGTATATTCAGATCTAGCTAAGGTTCAGACATTCCCTAACAGGGTAGTACGTTCTGATGTAGACTCAGGTAGTCTTGCTGACGGATACCGTAAGTTCAAAGCACTGGAGTTCAAAGATATACCTACGCACAGAGGTGACATCAAGAACCTATTCGACCTACAAGGCAATCTGTACATACATACAGAGAAAGCATTGTTTGTGACTAAGGGTAAAGAAGAGCTACAGCTTAGTGCAGTTACTGCATTTATAGGTAGTGGTAACATCTTTGTGCAGGACCCTGATGAGGTAATGCAGTCAGATACAGGATATGGCGGTACTACATCTCGTCATGCCCATGTAACTACACCATACGGTCACTTCTTTGTAAACCAGAGAGATAGGAAGATATTTAATCTATCCCCAAAAGGATTCCAGGACATAACAAACGGACTAGAGTCTTGGCTAAGAGAGAACATGCCGTTCGTTGTAGAGCGGTTTGGGATAAACCTTGACAGCCCTAACGCAATAGCTAATGGCTACTACGTTGATGCTAGTACACAGGTCAATGTTCCTCTAGGTTTTACTGTAGGATATGACCCGCTATTTAAGCGCGTGCTATTTACTAAGCATGAGCCTGTACCTACGCAGAACTTCTTTGATTTGTTCTACTCGGGGGCTATTGTAGTATACAATGACATCCCATACAGAGTAGATACAGCTGATGTAAACTGCATAGAGCCGGGAAGTACTGTAGACCCAACGGGGGATATAGAAGATCCCAGGGGCAGGAATCAAACAGATGATGCTAAGCTTGCAGGAGAAGTATACTGCGGACCTATATGGTTTGGGAACCCATACTACTTTACTCAACGTAGCTGGACAATATCATACTATCCTGAGATGCAGGTATGGGGCAGCAGACACAGCTACGGTCCTAACCTGTACACCAATACCTCAGAGTACATGGTGAGCTTTGCATGGGGTTCATCACAAGACAGTCTAGGTGCAGACATAGAGTTCTATGGTTCGTGGGAGCATAGCAATGACCTGAACCCGGGCAGATTCTACGGAGAGCTATACAACTTTGAAGTAGAGTTCATAGACAATACAGGTGCTGCAGAGTCTAAGCTGTTTTCTAATATGTTCTACTGGGCTGAGTCATTCTTAGTCAATCAGACTAGTGTATCAGAACAGTTCAGGGTATCAAACCCTGTATTTGATGAGTTCTATGCATACAATAGCACTCAGATTACAGGACTTCCAAAGGCAATAAACTACCTCAACAACGCTAGACTAGTAGATAGAATGTGGTACATCAATGACATAAGAGATATGTCAGTACAGCAGCAACTAGATGAAGGTGAGCTTATTACTGGTACTGAAAACGTTGCAGGTAATATTACAACATCAGTAACTGTACATCCTCAGGGTGAAGCTATGTTCACAGAGGAGGGGGTAGTAAATAATAACTACGTCAACATCAATAAGGAATGGTACAATCAGAGAAAAATGATTGATCACTATCTTGGTGTTAGACTTATCAAAGATAATACTAACAGAAATTTAGTACATTTGTATGCAGCTGGTACTAAGTTCCGTAAATCATTCAGATAATGGCTAATAAAAAACAAGGGTGGTTACAGAAGGCTAAACGCCAGATGAGGAAGAAAGGAACTGTAGGCTCATTCACAGAATACTGTGGGGGTAAAGTTACAAATAACTGTATAGAGCGTGCACTAAATAGTAATGATGAGACACTGAGAAAGCGTGCGCAGTTTGCTAAGAACGTACGTGAGATGCAGTTTGGGGGGAATGTCGACACTGCAAAGCAGGACTCTATAGCACGAGAGAGTAGGTTTGAGCCAGCACCTCCTGACGGTACTTTAACCGTACCTCAAAACTTACCTGATACAAACATGCAGGGTATGCCTATGAGCCCCGACATGATGAGGAACACTACTCCACCGGACCCATCTAAGATTACAAAGTTCAAGGATAAGAAAATGAAGTCTGGAGGAGATAAAGCCCGCAGACTTCCTGGAGGTGTTATGAAACCTATAGGACATGGAGCATACAAGTTCATGGGTAACAAGCATGATGAGGCAGGACTTGGTTCTAACAGTGGTATTATACTCGAAGAGGGTGGTAAGAAGAAGCCAGGTCTTGAAGTAGAGGATGGTGAGCTGCAGGTAGATGTAAACACGACCGACGGTAAGAAGGAATACATTGTATCTAACTACATCAAGAACCCTGCTACTGGTAACACTCTTGCTGAAGATCTTGAGAGAGAGCTAGATAAAGCAAAGAATAATCAGGAAGCAGCTAAGATTACTGCACGATACGTAAGGCTAAATGAGAAACTGAGGAGAGAGGACGATGACGATGATGATAATATGGAAGTAGCTCAGGAAGGTCAGGTTAAAACCATGGGCTTTGCTGATGCAGAGTACCCGTACGATGCTTTGCAGGGTGAGTACTCCGGTGAAGCACTGACTTCAGAAGAAGCAGACATAGGTAATCAGCGTGCGACTGATGAAAAGCTTTTTGGTAAAGCTACCATGGAGGGCTATGAGAAGATGAAAAAAGCTAATCCTTGGTATGACTGGAAAGGCTTTGATCCTACTAGCAAAGAAGACGTCAAGAAGTTTCAGGAAGAATTTAATGAACGTGCACCGGAAGGAGAGAAGCTTGTGGTAGATGGTAAGTATGGTACTCAAACGCAGAGCGCTGTACTTGCTAAAGAGTTCTATCCTAAAGAAGCTCCTAAAGAGCCTGAGCCTGAAGAGCCGCTCAGTATGCCTGAGATGGAGATGGACGAGGAAGAGATAGTAGATGAAGGTCCTCGTGATACTCCTGCACCAACAGAAGAAGCTCCTGCTGAAGAGCCAGCTAAGTTTAGGCCTATGATGCCAGGCACTATGCTGCAAGCTCTAGGCCCTGCGTATGCTATGAATCAAGAGCTGCATACTCAGAAAATGAAACCAGAGTATGCACGGGAAGTGCGTATGGGTAGAGTGGACTTGGACCAGCAAAGAGCACAAGCTGCACGTCAGTCTCAAGGAGCTGCTGCAGGTATTACCTCATCAGTAGCTGGACCTGCTGCACTAGCTATGCAACAAGCTAACCTAGCTCAAGGACAAGCTACACAACGTGGTATTACTGATCAGGAGAATAAAGCCAATCTATCCATAGCCAATCAGGAGAAGGGTATTAATGCAGGTATTAGACAGCAGAATGCTGCTAATGCCATGCAGGCTTCTCAGACAAATGCTGCTGCTCAAAATCAAACTAACGCTCTTAATCAGCAGCGTAAGATTGAGGCCATGAATCAGCTTGGTAAGATTGGGACACAGACAGTTAAAGATTATAACCAGCAGTATGCTAACTTTGGGAGTGACATGATGGAGTATGGACCTGTTGCAGCAGATTTCTACGCCAATGTCTACAAAGGCAATACTCCATTTGGACTTGGATCTAGAGACATAAACATGACTCAGATGAGTCCTGATGAGGTTACTGCTATGTACGAGAAGATGAAGAAAGAAAATCCTCCTGCTCAGACTGAAAACACCGAGGGAAGAAGAGGAGGCTACATAAAGAGGAGCAACAAAGTGAGGCGTAAAAGAAAGTATCGCAGAAGATGAATCGTCGTAAAGCAATGTTTGGACAAGTCGTTAGCGGGTATGTAGATCCTACCCCTGAGGGCCTGAACAAGGCGTATCAGCGCCATATGGATAACCTTATAGCTTTTGAAGGCTTAAGGCAGCAGGCTAATGAGCTTAAAAGCACACAGTTTGCGGGGGATGTAGCAATGCGTAGAGAACTACTGCAGACTACAGAAGGGGCTTTGAATGACATAGTAGATAAAGCCGCTTATGGCAACTTGTCAAACTTTACTGGAGCAGCTTATAGAGCATCTACTGAGTACAAGAAGAGAGCAGCACCAATACAGGCAAACTACCAAGCACTTCAGACTTACCAAAGTCAGGTAAATGACTTACTGGAAAAAGGTAAGATTGATGTAGAAGATGCTAATGGGGCCATGACACTATCCAGTTTGGGGTACCAAGGATTGCAGTATGATGAGGAAGGGAACATAGGTAATTACTTCACAGGCAAGAGGGTATGGCAGAAGCCAGAGATGCAGGACATGATCAACAAAGCATTGTCTCAAATGTCACCTGATGAGTTCCGCGAAGTGCGTACTATACTTGAGGCAGGTCCTGATGGTAGTATTACAATGGAAACTGACCAAGGAGTAAAGACTATATCTGCTGACAAAGTAAACAGCGCACTGGCTGGAGTACTTAATTCTCAAGAAGTTCTAGGATACTACAGACGCAAAGGAGAGATACGTACTGCAGGTTTGAATGGTGAGCAACTGCAAGACTACTTGGGTAATTACCAGGAGTACTATGCAGGGCAAGTAGACGGGAAAGGTAATGTCATTCCACAGGCACAGGCTAAGCTAGATGATATACAGGAAGCTATTGATACTCAAGATCCTGAGAAGATGCGCATGGAAGCTATAAAGCAAACCCAGCAATCTGAAATAGACACCTGGAGAAATGCAGCTGTTTCAGGTAAAGCATTTAAGGCTACTACAGATATAGTAAAGCAGGACTACAATAAGAAGTGGCTGGCTGGATACAACTCTAGGTTGTCAGGAGCAGCTAGTGCAGGACTTGTAACTGTGACTGATGGAGGAATAAAGTACAATAGAATAGGGGGCCAGAACGCAGGAGATTTGTACAAGATCATACATAGTTCACAAGAGACTGTTGCAGCACTTGACAAGAGGATGCGAGAGCAGGGAGAACATATGTCTCCCAAACAAAGAGCGCAGCTTGCTAAGCAGAAGAAAGACGCTGTACGTCAACTCAGGATGGAACAAAACATGTTTAGGGCACTGTATCATCAGGATCCTGAGGATGTCCTTAACACCCCTGAGTTCAAGGAAATGGAGCAGGAACTACTTGAACGCCAGAAGAGAAATGCATCTAGAGCTTGGTGGAATCCAATCAGAATGATAGATGAGTGGTGGGCTGGAGACTACGATGAGGACCGCAGTGAGCGTGAACAGTTTGAGATGATAGCAGAGTACCTCGAAGACAAAGGCATGGTCAACCCAATATCAGACTCTCTTGCCGTACCTATAGAGTATGTAGATCCTACAGTTCTAGGCGCACCTAAGGGAGTAACTAACGAAATAAAAGCCATATTCGCCGGAGGCTTCGACAGTGATCAAATAGTCATAGACCCTGAGACTGGTATGGCTACTACCATTGATGAGATACTGAAGGAACATGAGTACACTGGAGATATAGACATAAATGATGTTAGAGTCAGCAGTACTACACCTATAGGTATGGGAGCCACTATGAAGATTGGGTACACCTATAAGAAAAATGATGAAGTTAAACGAAAGGAGATTATCGTACCTATTAATAAC
>Ga0181592_10004690_pt1 | contig 11282 bp, 27 predicted proteins | sample 071ome_20_FD_133755 | JGI IMG/M metagenome (GOLD analysis project Ga0181592, IMG submission 133755) | Coastal salt marsh microbial communities from the Groves Creek Marsh, Skidaway Island, Georgia - 071412BT metaG (megahit assembly) | ecosystem: Environmental > Aquatic > Marine > Intertidal...
ATCGACTACACTACTCACTCCGATTCAGTGATGCTCGAAAACATTGTTCGCGGAGATTGGGAAGGCAGCGACTACGCTGACCACTTCGTGATCCTGAATGACAAGAACGAAGAAATAGTTTTTGACAAAATCTGATTCAAGGGGTTGACACCGACTAGCCGATACTGTAGAATAGAGAAAACGAAGAAAGAAAAGGAAAGAAAAATGACAGTCTCACAAACTCCCGGATTTCGATTCACTGACCTTAACGCTGACGAGCAACTCACTCTCTCAGCCATGAAGCAGAGCCAGTTCTGCCTTGAGCGTCTGGAACTGACGGAAAACGAGAAAGAGTTTCACTACAACATGATCTCACGTTGTGCTGAAGAACTGCGGAAGGTCTGGTATCCCTCCAAGTGAACACTAGAACAGGTGAACATATGTCCTACTATCCCGGTATGCACGAAGATGAGCGTCTGTACACTGAACAGATGAACTATGAAGAAGAGCAGCAGTACGTGGACGAACGTACACTAGAGATGATGATGATGGATAATTCTGAGCCTGAGTCGTAAACCCTTGGTATCAAAGGACTTACGCTTCGCGGGGCCGGGCCGGATCGACGTAAGTTCAATGATATCAACGACTTACGTCATGTCAGAAAAAAAACCAAAAAACTTTCAAGATACCCCTTGACTTTTGCCGATAACTTGTTATAATAAGATCATGGAAAACAACAACACTCAAACGAAAGGCTCTACCATGAATGACTTCATCGCTCAAATCCAGTGCGACGAGTTGACCCCGTATCACCCAACCCAAGAGGATTGGGCAGATTACGGCGAGTACCTTGAATCTATCGGGTACGATCACGGCGACGACGACTGGGAGGAAGATCCCGACGCCAACTACGGCTTCCAGAACCTCGACACGGATTTTCCATTCTAGTCGCCGTAAGTCCTTTGCTCACAAGGGTTTATGACTCGCGGGGCCGGGCCGGATCGACGTAAGTCCTTACGTACCAACGACTTAGGGAAATTCTAAAAAAAAATGAAAAATCGTGAAGATTGGGCTTGACAGTGGCCGATAAATATGGTAGACTTAATCAATTCACGAAAAGGAAAAACGATGTACGAAGATATTGGAATGATGATCTTGACCGCCGTCCTGATGCTGCCCGCTGGATATTTTGCCACAAAAATTCTGGGATTTTACGACGACACCCCTTGACAAACGAAAATCCTGTGGTACAATGTAGACATGAACAACACACAAACGAAAGGCTTTGAAATGACGACTCTTGATTCTTCCCTCCCTTACTGCGGCATGGGCAACATTGAAAACCTCAACGCTTTCATGGAGCGGCTTTTTGCTGACTGCATCGAAGTGCCTAACTCATGGCTTCCTGCTGAGTTCCACGACAACGTGCGTGGTGGTCGCACCCTCGCACGACTCGAAGAACTGTGTGCAGAGCGTGACCGTGAGTTCACGCAGCACCAACTCGACAAGCAAGCAAAGGCTCGCAACATTGAACGGCTTGCCGCACAAGTCGAAGCAAAATCACGATTCGCAAAGCATGGCGATTTTATTGACCTTGACAGCGAACTCGACTACTGCGACAATGATACCGACGAAATCAAACTGCACCGTAACCTCATGGCTCTTGTGGGCGGCATGGTAAACGGTGGACTAATCGACGCTGACGATCTATTGGAGGATTAAGCATGAGCGAACAGCAACATTGGCATGTAAGAATGGAACGCTGGCTAACGGACAAAATCTCACCAGAAATCAAGATAAAGTCCAGTTTTAACTACAGGTTGCCCGCTGATTATGCCGATCTATTAAATGGCATCGAGCAGATTGACGAAGCGTACCGCGATTCCGTTTTCGCCAGCATCAATCAGCATCTCGACAAAAAATTTGGATCAGATAACTTTTTCCCACAGGAATTGCTTTATGCGTAGAAATGAATTCAAGGCCGGATTTATTTTAATTGGTAGTTTTGTTGGTGGCCTTATTTTAGTTGGAGTAATCGAATGGCTCGTTTAAGAAGAATCCATCTGCGCGAATTACAGCGCGCCGCCGCTCTTTCTGAAAAGATGTTGGAGCTGCGCCGCCTGCAACGTCAAGAGCAAGATAAGAAAATTTGGAGAAAAATCCTAAAATTTTTCAAATCGCTGTAAGTCCTTTGATACCAACGACTTAGGACGCGCGGCCCCGGCCCGGCAAGTCGTAAGTCCTTTGATACCAACAACTTACGACGATTCAGAAAAAAAAGAAAAAAGATTGCAGTTTGGGGTTGACACTTGCCGATGATAAGTGTAGGAAAAGTAATCCCAACGGAGTGAACAAATGAATACGCTTGCTTTCTGTTTTGTGTTGATGGGGTACGGTGTTGGGCTGGAAGGTGTTGAGGGTGATCGCGTCTATCTTGGAACCTACACGCCGACCCACGAATACGGGTGGGTGATGGAAGACGGGCAAATCTGGCTTGATGTGGTCATGGAAAAAAAAGAAAAAAAATCTCAAGACCCCTTGACATCTGGTCGATAAACTGTATAATGGTGGTATACCAAGGAGAAAACGAGATGTTTGACGAAGACTACGAAGACGACGACGCTTGGATCATGAACGATGACGGCCAGCCATCAGAGTATGACGAGTGGCAGGATGTATACGGTGGTGACGATTGGGATCATGGACAGTTTGACGGAGAAGAATGGTAATATGAAGACGGTCAAAGTTGGTATGGTTAAAAACAACAAAAACGAATACTCTCGCGTTGTTGAGTTTGACAATGGATACGCTGCCAGTATTATCTCTCACGATTATTCCTATGGTGGCAGTAGTGGCCTGTTTGAAGTAGGAGTTCTGCATGATGGGATTCTGGTCTATGATACGCCCGTCACGAAAGATACGGTTGGGTGGCTTGACTTTGCTGGCGTGGCTGGTATACTGAAGGATATTGAGGAACTTCCACCAAGGAACTAAAAATGCAGACGTTTAGTATCGAGTGTGTTTCCGTTGAAGATTTTTCTGACGCTCACCAACTTGACCTAGACACGGTTCATGACACGCTAGCGAATAGTGATTTTAGTTATGGCACAAACGATGTCACGCTAATCAGTTATTATACGGTATGCGAAATGTTTGGGGTGCGTCCTAAGCGTGATTTTATGAAAGACGATCTGATGGTAGCCTTGGGCAGTTAGGGGCGTCTTACCTAAACAAAAAGAGTCGTGGGGAAGTCAGAGCGTCAGCGAAAAAAAAGATTTTACCCCTTGACAATCACGAAAGCTATGGTATAATAGAAGTATGAAAGAGAGAATCAAGATTAACGTCAAGCCGGTATGGAAAATCAGCAAGGGTCACAGCGAGCATCGTGGCGGCGCTGGTCTTCATGAAGATCGCAGGACAAGGCGGGCAAGAACACGATCCGCAAAAATCCGAAAGATTCTTCAAGAATACCCTTGACAATGACGATAAGTATTGTATAATGGTAGAGTAAGTTGGTTTCACACACTTTTAGGAAGGTTGATAGATGAAGATCAAGCAAGTCATCACTACTGAGTTTTACACCGCCTACTGTAGCTACAGCGGCATTGAGTTCACAGACCGCGATGGCAATGAAGTTGCCGTGAGAATGTCTGACGATCAGATTCTGGAGTTTGCAGAAATGGTGAATCGTAAAGCGGATCGCGTCAAGAAAGAAAAGCTTGAGGCGGCTCGTGAACAACTCGAAAAGGAGGAAGTTGCAGATGAGTAGTACTGCACAAAAGCCGATTGTGGGGATCGGCCATAAGTTTCCCGCTGGTACTGTTGTTGCCATTAAGAACAACGAAGTTTTGTTGGACACTGCTGAAGGTGTCAAGGTTTTTTCTTTTTCACAAATCGAAGGGTTTATCAATGATGAACGAACTGTATCTCAAACGTAATGAGCGTAAGGTCACTTTTCTCTATCCAGTAAATGGAAAGAAGAACGTGTTGCGAACTGTCACCGGTGTTAAGGTCAAGTCCTTTACCGGCCCGAATGGTAAGGGTATTACCGTTCATGAGAGCAATGGGCTTCACAAGTCTTTCTCGCTCAGTAAGTGCGTGGCGTCACTTTAAACTCGCCGCCTTTCGTGTTGTGTGGGGAGATGCGGGGCTTCGGCCCCGCTTCTCTTTTTTTTTGCAATCGACGTAAACCCTTGGTATCAAACGACTTAGGGCAATCGGCCCCGGCCCGGCGAGCCGTAAGTCCTTTCATATCAACGACTTACGTCAACTAAGAAAAAAACTCAAAAAAAAGTGCAGCTACCCCTTGACAAACGCCGATAAGATTGTATAATGGGAGAACAGGGAACGCTTAATGGCAAGGGTCAGACGCGACACTCTGACGCAGGTCTATCGCGTAGGCTTCGCTCAGAGTGCTGACATAATGTGAGTTCGATTCTCACCGTTCCCTGCTTTACAATATTCCAAAAAAAGCTCAAGAATACCCCTTGACAACGCCGATCATTATAGTATAATGGCGGTAACACTAAACGAAAGGTTTTTATCATGGTTGCATTTTCCAAAGCCAACGCCAAACTGGAAGCATTGTACGACGTTCCAGAGTTGTCGTCGTGGCTAACTAACAAGCGTAAGGTTTACAGTTTCGATCTACTTTCTGGTTGGTCATGCCCGTTCGCCAGTGAGTGTATGTCTAAGGTTGTCGAGATTAACGGCAAGCGTACCATTCAAGACGGCAAGCACACTCAGTTCCGCTGCTTCTCAGCATCGCAGGAAGTTGTATTCCCATCGGCATATAACAAACGCAAAGCAAACTTTGACGCTCTGCGTGGCCTGCATCTTAACGATATGATCCACGAACTAAACTCTGCACTACCAAAAAATGCCGGTATTGTGCGGATTCATGTTGCTGGTGATTTCTTCTCACCGGCATATATGTTCGCATGGATCAATGTCGCTATGCTCAACCCTAACACGTTGTTCTACGCTTACACTAAGTCGCTATCTTATTGGGTGCGTTATAACGAGTATATTTCTCAACTCGATAACTTTGTTTTAACTGCATCGCGTGGTGGTCGTCAAGACAGTATCATCGACCAAAACAATCTGCGAGAGGCTAAGGTTGTATTCTCCGAAGCCGAAGCCTATGCACTAGGCTACGAGATTGACCACACCGACGAACACGCTGCCATTCCAGCGTTACGGGCAGAATCGTTTGCCCTGCTTATCCACGGCGTACAGCCTGCCGGAAGTGCGGCAAGCCAAGCAATAAAGGAGTTAAAAAAGAACAGTGTAAGGTTTTCATATAACAGGAAAGGCTAAGGTGTATGTGTGGTTCATGTAGTATTGTTATGGATTCTGTTTGCGATTATTCACGGTTTATCAGATCAGTTTAAGAGAGGTCAGTAATGAGTAGTTTAGTATTGTGCAGTTATAAGCAACCTATGGAGGGCGCTAAGTTTCGTTGGGGCGTCCTAACTGATGTGCGTGACACTAACAAAGAACCGCTAAGTTTTAAGACGCTTAACGGTAACTACCGCCGCTGGGATTCTATGTTCAAGCGAACGCAGAACATTGAAACCCTACAAACCCGCGACGGGTTCCGGTGCTTCTATCGTGAGCGTCAGAACTGGCGGGTGGCAATACCATTTGTTGGCTCGCTTGTCAAGCGCTTTTTCTAGATTTTTTCCATTTTTTCTCACCGTCGCCGTAAGTCCTTTGCTGGTAAGGGTTTACGTGCGGCGGGGCCGGGGCTGGCCGACGTAAGTCCTTTCATACCAACGACTTATGTCTTTCCCAAACAAAAAGGATAAAAATCCGACAAAATATTGGAGCAGACCCCTTGACATTGACGATATAGACTGTAGAATGATAGGGTAACGCGAAAGGAATAAAAATGGATCGTAATATCGTAAAGCCAAAAGTGCAGAAAAGTAGTGAGGTCGCCAAACACATTGACCCAACCAAAAGGGTTCGAGTGTATCGCAATCTTCACAAAAACTGCTTCAGTGTCAAACAGGACGGCTTGGTTCGCTGTCACACCACTCATGTAACTTTGAGTGACTGCAAGTTCATTGTGTCCAAGGCTGGACAGAAAAGGGTCAGGGATGAGAAGAGAAAGAACGTTCATGCGTTTGTTGAGGGCATTGTGGTTGATACTCGTCAGGCCGACAAGATTGTTGACGGTAACAAAACTGATGAACAGATAGACAACGGTGAAACTTCGTGGGGAAACGCATACTACAACCCTTACAACTGCGACACGTTCATAGACACAAACGACGGATCACCACTAGAATCATCGAGGCTTGCTGATCTTTATGTTGAACCAACTGAAATACGGATCTTTAAGTAGGAGGCTATAATGAGTCGTTTTATGCTTGATGGCGAAGAGAATCCAGAGTTTTACGATTATCAACTTCTCACCGTGCATTTTGTTATGCGGCTCTGCGAGGATAAAAAGGACGCTATGGAAAAACTTGAGAAAATACTACCACAGCATCCAGACGAAAATCATACATATTGTGAATCTTGGGTTATTGAAGGAAGTGAATATGATTGTTGAATTATCAAGCGGTAAAATGGATACGAAGCAAGTTGATGATGACGGCATCGTTGAGTTGCTCAGTGTATTAAGTTTTGTTGATAACTGTTTAGAGTATGGTGACGATACACTTTTCGATAGACATTATCAAATCAAAGAGATAATGCGAAACATTGGACTAACTCCAGCGGGAGACAGAGATGAGGATTAAAATAAAGTGGGACGAACTTTTACAAAAGTGGATCTTGACTGACTGCCTTAGCGGGAAGGAGTGGCGATTCGAGTCACTAAAATCCTGCCGCGATTGGGCTGATTTCATGGAAAATAATCAGGCATAGCCCTAAGTCCTTACGCTGCAACGACTTACGTTCAGCGACCCCGGCGCCGCGAAGCGTAAGTCCTTATGTAGCAACGACTTACGACGATTCAAAAAAAAACAAAAAAAACTGATGCGGACCCCTTGACAAAGCCGATGAATACTGTATAATGGGAGTATGAAAGGACAAATGATGACAACCGCAAGAGTAGTTAGTTTCTGTCGCGTGTGCGCCGAGCCGCGCGAGATCACCGTTCCCGCTGCTGGCTTTATGGCTTGGCAGCGTGGTGAGTTTATTCAGGATGCCATGCCAGAGGTTTCGGCAGAGGATCGGGAACAGCTGATTTCCCAAACCTGCCCAACCTGCTGGGATGAAATGTTTCCAGAAGATTTTGACGAATAGGGGTTGACATTCCCCGTTCAGACTGTATAATAGACCTGTAAGTTTTAGTTTTTGTTTCCGCTCTACGAAAGGGTTTCCCATGAGCAACATTCAAGCCGCAGACGTTTCTGCATCCGTTCGTTCCGAGTTCAACTTCGACGTTGACAAGTTCCCGCTATATGGCCCTGAGAATATGGCGACCGATCAGTACGGGCTGTTCCGTTCTGACAGTGGCTACATCAAGGGGGTTAAGTCTGTCTCACCTCGCTATGTGCCGCACACGACCGATGACGTTTGTGCATTGGTTGAGGCTGCTGCCGATGCGTTTGACGGTGAAATCCAGTGCAAAACTCACTGGCAGCAAGGTCACTACGTTTCAGTAGCCCCTACCACCGATCACCGCAAGGCGATCTATGGCTCGAACGATAACATTTTCCCTCGGATTATTATTCGTGCGGGATATGACGGTCAAGCGTTCACGGGTACGATGGGCTACTATCGTGACGCTTGCAACAACCTTGCGATGATGCGTCAGGTTGCTGGTACTAGCGTTTCAATCCGCCATACTTCCGGCTTGCGAGCCGCGATGGATGAACTGATCGAGACGTTCGGCAAGTTGTCCGAAGGTTGGGAGCATCTGCAAGAGATTGCTGCTGAGTTGCAGACTCGTGAGGTTCGTATGGTCGAGTTCCTCGATCAGATTTACGGTCGCCCAACCAACGAGCAACTGGCACTTGCTCACAGTGGTCAACGTGTTCGGGCTGTCACGACCCACCAGAATCGCACAGAAGCGATCTGGAATCGTCTCAACCGTGAGCGTGTTCGTACTGGTCGCCCGACTATGGTGAATGATACGGTTTCCGCTTGGGAAGCGTACAACGCCATTCAGGGTTATGTGCAGCACGATGCACAGGCAAAGGAAGGTTTCAAGGGTGAGTTCGCTCGCATCCTTCGAGCCGCCAACGATGCAAGCGTTCGCAAGGCTGAATCCCTTGTGCTTGCTCTGGCATCGTAAATAGTACCCCTTTCGTTCCCCTCGCCGCCTTCGGGCGGCAGGGGTTTCCCATACGTCTGGAGGTACTATGGCACAGGTTTTGCTCTTGTGGGTGATCTTCGCCATCGTCCACATGGTTTCAGAGGATTGGCGATAGCAGCTTGTCAACCCCAAATCCACTTTTTTTTCTTTTTTTCCCCAATCGACGTAAGTCCTTGCCCTGCAAGGGTTTACGGCGGGCGGGGCCGGGGCGACTCGCCCTAAGTCCTTATGTATCAACAACTTACGTCAACATTAGAAAAATTTATGATGTGTAAGTGCTTGTGGGATATAGGGTTAGGAACAATCTTGACCGCCGCAACTTTGACCCCTTGACATTCAGGAATATTATGGTACAATGCAACTCCGGTCTGTCTTACCTAAAATAAACACATCGCACAGATACTCATAGTCAGCGAAAAATAGAAAATTCCTAAAGTACCCCTTGACATATGCCGATACATGTATTATAATAGAATGAGCGAGGGTGTAGCTCAATCGGCAGAGCATCGGTCTTTTAAACCGTTGGTTGTGGGTTCGAGTCCCACCACCCTCAGTTATTTTGTATCACTCTAACAATAGGAATCGCACAATGTCATACAGTCAGCGAGAATCGACTACAAAATTTATTAACTATGTACGACAGAATTATGATCGTGTAAAGAGTACAGTGGAGCTAGACAATTTGTTCTTACGAAATTATGCCGCAGAGCATGGTGTCGAATGTACGCCAGATGAAATCGAGAATCTACAGAAACTTTTGGGGGCAGCACTTGACACTATTGACGATAGGATGTATGATTAATTATGTCTCACTCTAACAATAAAGATCGCCAAGATAACCATAGTCAGCGGTTTCGGGAATATCTCCCTGCCGTTATAGTATGTATATGTTATCTATCATGGTCATTGTTTATTGCACTATCACTAGGACGTATATTCATATTGGAGTTAATTAAATAATGTTAGAAGTTAAACGTGGACAAAAGCTGTGTAAGTCATGTAATAAAATTAACGGTGTGCGCTCGTTTGAATGTAAACACTGTGGCGAACCATTTGAAATGAAGAAGGGGCGAAAGACTCCTAAAAAGAAACGAGTAGATGATTATACTACATTAAAGAAGGGCGATGTTATTCGTGTTATTGGTGGTAGTGGTCCATACTATGAAACACAACAGGGTGAGCGTCAATATCTTACTGACAGAGGTAAGTATTTAGTTGATAGTGTAGATAGTAGAGGTATACATAGTTATGGTGCTACTGGTTATAATTATCTTTATATGGGAGAAAGATGCCGCTCTCATTTACTCGATTCGATTGTTAAAGAGCCACATAAAATCGTTTTGTTACGAGGCGTGTCTCAGCTAAACCAAGTATCACCCAAACGAAGAAGGTCGCGTATTAGATGATAGTCAGCCAAAACTTAATTATAGTTTAGGTAATACATACTAATACATACATAATATACCCTATACAAGAGACTCTAAATACCAACTTTTTGACCCCTTTTGATGCTAAAATATACTGTTTTACCGTGTATTATTGATTATTTAATGCTTATTGTAAGTTGAGCAGGTTGAAGTAGAAAATTTAAACATTACCATTTACCATTCTTCCTTACTTTGTTGTATTATTGTAATACAGTATAATAGGCGTAAATAACGAGTGTTTCTTACCATTAGAGCGTTGGATAACCACCCGTAATCGTGTATAATATAGTGGGTAACAATCCCACATTTATCGTTAATCAGTGGTATAATATGGGACAAAACTCCACAAAAAAAAGAAAACGAAGAAAAAAATATCTTTTAGGAGAAAAAAATGTCAGATAATCAAGAGCAACTCAGGGCAGAGATTGACCCTATAATTCAAGAGCTTGAAAAGAAGGGTGTCACCTTCAATATGAAAGAGGGCGAATATACTGGGTTGGGCGATGTTGTTGAATCTACACTAAAAACATTTGGTATCACAGAAGAAAGATTCAGGGCGTGGTTTAATCTTAAAGAGTGCAACTGCACCAAGAGAAAGAAGTGGCTGAATAACTTGTTCTCATGGAAAAAAAAGTCCTCCTAAAAAAATCAAGACCACCCATTGACATTGACGATACAGATGTTAGAATGAGAGTGTCAAGCAACAAAGGAGCAAACCGTGATAGTTCAGTGTAGAATTTGCAACAACGAATACGATATACCCGCTACAGAGAGTCAGATTGAAGAGTGGGAAAGCGGTGCTTTTATTCAGGATGCTATGCCTGACCTTCCAGCTTGGCAGCGTGAGTTACTTATTAGTGCAACCTGTGACAACTGTTGGAAGGAGATGTTTGGCGACGATGATACTACTGTTGATTGAGAGTATCTGTGCTTTTATTGTTTTGTGTGTAGGGGTAATAACGATGTATGCTCTTGGAGCAGACAATCAATAACCATAGGAGATTATCATGGACGATAAGATTTTTGAAGTTATTATTCTAGTTGCTCGTATTGTAATTGCAATTCTTGGAGGAAACTAATGACTAGGTATTTTTATCTTAACAACGGATTTGCTAGTGATGCAGAAACAGAAGAAGAAGCAAAGGAAGAAGCCCGTGAGTATTTCATAGAACTGCTACAACGTAATCAGGAGGTAGACCTGTTTGAAGATGAGTAAAGTTATTTATGATTGGCACAAAGATAATGCGAATCTTGGTAGTAGGTTCATATCATGGATGACAGAAGGTGATTTTATCGAGTGTGATGGTCATACTTGGGAAATCGTTGAAGTAGATAACATTAACCAAAACTTTATTATTGAGAGGGTAGACATGAAAGATATTATTGTTGAATTTAGTGGATGGGTTCGATTGTCACCTGAAAATGCGAGGTTTATCAACGTCAACACTTTGAACGACGATGACATGATTACTGGTGTTGAATTTCAGCAACTATCAGAAGATGAGCAGCAAGATTACATTCTTGATGATATTATCGCGGCACAGCGTGATGGTCACGATGGTGACTATGATGAAATCCGCTGGGAAGTAGCAGAGGGCTAA
>Ga0181592_10004695_pt1 | contig 11275 bp, 23 predicted proteins | sample 071ome_20_FD_133755 | JGI IMG/M metagenome (GOLD analysis project Ga0181592, IMG submission 133755) | Coastal salt marsh microbial communities from the Groves Creek Marsh, Skidaway Island, Georgia - 071412BT metaG (megahit assembly) | ecosystem: Environmental > Aquatic > Marine > Intertidal...
CAGGGTATGTTAACGCTAGTAAAATTGATTTATTTGCAACTAAATGGTTTAGTAAAAACAAAAAAGTAGGATTAATATTTCACTAATATGGGGTTTTTTAGTAAATTACTTATCGAAGCAGCTATAGTTACAGCTACAATATATCATGCTGTTCCCGAACAGACTGATTCGACGCCGTTTGTAACCGCTTCTAACAAGATTATAAATAAAAATAATCCACAAGGACATAGATGGATAGCTGTGTCTAGAGATCTTGAAAGTTTAGGTTTTGTTTTCGGAACAAAAGTGTGCATCGAGGGTGCTGGTCATTTAGATGGTATATGGGAGGTCCAAGATAGAATGAATAAAAGATGGTATAGACGTATAGACTTTTTAGTTAACAAAGAATTAAAAGGTGGTAAATGGAAAAATGTAAAAATATATATACATGAGTCAAATTAATAAATACAAGAAAATATTTGAAAACGAATATTTTTTAAGAAACGGAGAAATTGTTAGCATGTCAACCAATCCTGTTTTCGACGGTGGTGGTGTAAAAAGAGTATCAGATGCTGTTTTAAAATACGTTGAAGCTAATAAGGGTTGTACTGTGTTAGATTATGGTTGTGGCAATGCTATACACTGGCACAAACGCGTTCAACTAAAGCAAGATCTGTTTGCAACTTATACAGAGTTTTTAGGTCCAAACATGTCTGGTTTTTATAGATACGATCCAGCGCATCCAATATATAATAAAAAACCTAACGGCCGATACGATTTAATTGTATGTACGGACGTGTTAGAACATGTCCCTATAGACGAAATGCCAGCAGTGTTAGAAGAAATCGCTAGCTACATGCTTAACCATTCGGAAGCTATATTTTCTATTCCTAAAAAAGAATCAAAAAACGCTTTTCGTGACGGAGAAAATATGCATTGCACATTAATGTCTTTTGACGAGTGGGCTAAACTAATATCAAAACATATACCTAAAAAGAAAATATCAATATTTCACTATGACTAAAGAGGAACTAGATTACATTGCAGAGCAAATATTCAATAGAATACTTGAAAAGCAAACAGAGTATGATAAAGAATTTAAAGATGATTTAGAAAACATGTTTATAGAAAACGTAAACGAAATAACAAAGGAAACAAAAACAGAGCATTTGTTAGGCGAACTAGCGCGATTGCACACAATGTTAGCTTCTTACGTTGAAAATGAACAGTACGAAAAAGCAAATATTATAAAAAGAAAAATAGAATTAATACAAAATAAACTTAATAACTTATGAGCACAATTATAACACAACAAGTCAGTTTTGATTCTGATTTAGTAAAAAGCGTAACTTACGTAAACAAAGACAAAATGTTGTTAGTATTGTTTAATACTGGCAAAGCGTATAAATACAAAGACGTTGATTCAGATACTTTTGAAGAGCTGGTAGCATCAAATTCGATTGGTAGAGAATTACATAAAAGAGTTTTTAAAGTTTTTGAATACGAAAAACTATGAACATATTTTATTTAGATCCAGATCCATTCAAAGCCGCTAGTTATTTTTATGACAAGCATAAGGTCAAAATGGTTCTGGAATCAGCTCAAATGCTATGCACAGCGCACCACCACTTTGGTAATGGTGATAATGTTCCATATAGGAAAGCCCACTACAACCACCCATCTACAATATGGGTTAGAAAAAGTGTAGATCATTATTCCTGGTTGTTGGATCATTTCATAGCCATATCACAAGAGTATACTAAAAGATATTCAAAAAGACACTTGGCTTTTGAAAAATGTATTGATAGTCTTTTAAAACTACCACCAGGTATACCAGACAATGGATTTAAAGAACCACCGCAATGTATGCCAGATGAATACAAAGTTGAGGGTGACTGTGTAAAAGCATATTGGAATTATTATATAGCTGAAAAATGGAAAGTAGCTAACAAAAACGAAAAAATATATGAGTGTAAAGCAAGCTAAGCATCTAGTGTACGTTAACTACATGGGGATAGCTGATAAGATTAAAAAACTAAGAAAAGGTAGAAAGCAAAACAATAGCCGTATAAATGATAAGAAGTAAAGATATATTCTTACAAATACAAGAAGAATTTAATAGTATATCATTACAAGAGTATTATTATATGTATTATAATAGTTTTCAAAATGAAAACTGTGACAATAGCTTATAAGATTATATTAATAACAGCCTAATGTCATACGAAAGAAAATTAGATTATTTAAACAAGCATAGGGTAATTTACAGAAGAGGTCCGACAACTGACAAACCTACTAAAACATTTGATTGGGGTAAATACTATGAAAACGGTACACACCAGTGTTACGACTTGTTTAAAAGTAAAGCTAAAATAACTACGTATAAATCTCTTAAATGGCACTTGCTTGTTATATGGTATTTAAATCCTAGTTTCGACGCCACTAAGTTTAAACAAGTTGCATCTACAATATGTAAAATAGAAAATGGTTTTGTTACGTTTAAAGTTTCTGACAATTTACTAGAATCTATAATTTACGATGTAAGTATACAGGATCTTGAAAAACCTCCTAAAAACAGGTTAAGAAAAATTATATTTAACTGGAATTGTAATTTGACAATGAATGAGAAATTAAGTATAGTTGGTCAGTTGATAGGTAGATCTAAAATGGTAGATGAAAATATGATTTATGAGTGCATGTTAGAAATAAACGACATGGGTAAAAAAATAACAATAAGTAAAATAGCAAGCATGTTAAAATGTTCTACAAGAACAATATATAGAAACATGCCTGAAGAATTAAAAAGAGAAAAAGAATTACTTAATTCACAAATATGAAGAAATACAATATACAGAACTATAATAGGTATAAAGAGGATCTAAAAAACTCTATGCCTCCTGAGAAATTTTATGACTACTACACAAGAGACGAACTTATAATAAAGTTTCTTCCGTTAGTAGAAAATATAGCTCGTAAATTTTCTACAACTCAACAAGCCTCTGGTGTTCTAACTATAAACGACTTAATACAAGAAGGATCTTATGGTTTAACAGCCGCGGTAGATAGATTAGACTGGGATAGGTTGATAGACTCTGATGACATCGAAAAGACATTGAAATCTTTTTTAAGCAAGAGAATAAAAGGGGCAATACGAAGAGCAATCGACATAAATAGAGGTGACATAAAAATACCTGAATATGTGTTAAATGACATGCGTAAAAACTCAGATAAAAACCACAAAACGGTACAAATGTTTTTTAACTCTATATTTAAAAGCATAGACGAGGACGAGTCTGATTACTATAGAGACATAGAAGACAAATCAAAAGAATATAACGAAGAAATATTTAATATATACTTAGATAGTTTATTTAAAAAACACTTAACAGAAAAAGAGTTTTATGTTATAAAACATAGTTACGGTTTGGGTGTAGAAAAATTAACAGCTAAAGAAATAGCTGATAAATTAAACATAAACGTTGGTACAGCTCAAATAAGGGTTTCTCAAATAAAAAGAGACGCAATAAATAAACTTATAGACAATGTAGATCACTCGCAAGTGATTGATTATCTTTAGTTTACCTGTTTAATTTTTTAAAATAATATGTAATTATATTAATAAGCAATTCAATTAAATATCATGACAATACACGAGAAATTAAGCTTAATTCAAAAAGAGTTTAAAGCTAAAAAATCGAGATACAACTCGTTCGGCAAGTACAACTTCAGATCTGCCGAGGACATCCTAGAAGCATTAAAACCATTTAATGAGAAGTATAAAATTTACTTTACAGTTAATGAGAAGCTAATTAAAGACTTTTCTAGCGATAAGCAAAATTATCCGCCTATGATAAAGTCAACCGCTGCTATACATGACGGCGCCGACAAGATTGAAGCTTCGGCTGTAGTGGGTGTTGATCTTAATCAAAAAGGCATGCAAGTGCCTCAACAGTTTGGGTCAGCGTCTAGTTATGCTAAAAAATATGCTTTAGGAAATCTATTATTAATAGACGATACGCAAGATTCAGACGCAACAAATACACACGATAAAAAGCAAAAAGCTAAAAACACATTGACCTCTAAAACAGATCCAGCATACGGTAAAGCTGTAGATTACATAAAAGCAGGGGGTAAGTTAGAAGCTATTAAAGCTAAATATTCATTATCTAAAGAAATAGAAACAGAATTATCAACACTTTAATGAAAGATTCAGAGGTAATAGAAAAGTTAAAAATAGATGAACACTACTATGGAGACTTTGGAAAAAAGTATCTTAGTAACTCTGATATTTCTGCTTTACTTACAAATCCTTTAACGCTTGGGCAACCATCAAAACCTTCTCCGGCTTTTTTGGTTGGCGGATATTTTCACACGGCGATACTAGAACCTGACAAGTTGAAAAAATATAAGGTTATAGAATCAACAAGCAGAAACACAAAAGCGTATAAAGAGATGTCTGGTGGAGAATTATGTTTATTGCAAAGTGAAGTTGATCAGATAGAGTTAATGACTGAAAGGATATTAGCTAACGACGTTTGCAACGATATGATTCACGGTATAAACGTAGAATATGAAAAACCAGGTATTACACAATTAGAAGATTTATATTGGAAAGGAAAAGCTGACATAGTTAATCATGATGAGAAATTAATAATCGACTTAAAAACTACAGCTGATCTAAATAAATTTAGATGGTCTGCTTCAAAGTACAACTACGATAGTCAAGCTTATATTTATAGTAAGCTTTTTGGTTATGAATTTGTTTTTATAGCCATTGACAAAACGACTCATCAAATAGGTATATTTGATTGCTCACCTGAGTTTTATGAAAAAGGTGCTAGCAAAGTTGCAAAAGCAGCAGAGCAATATAAGTTATTTTTTCAAACAGAGGATTTCGATCCTAATCAATTTTTTATTAATCAAACACTTTAATTTTATTTAATCATGGCAAGAACAAGAAAAACAAAAACAGAAACAAGAACATGCAATGTTACAGGAATGGAGTTGCCGGTAACTGAGTTTTATTCAAAACAATCACACTCTAAGGTTGTAGATAATTTTAGACGTGCTACTGGAGTTCCAACTTCCAGACTACAAACATTTTTTAATAGATTAAACCAATACGCATAATGGCAAGTATTATTAACGGCAGTATTAATTTATCTGAAATTCCAAAAGATAAAATTATTACTGGTAAAAAAGGTAAATATCTACCTGTCACTATAGTTATCAATGATGAGCCAGATCAGTTCGGTAATCAAGGTCCGATAACTGTAGCACAGACGAAAGAAGAGAGAGAGTCTAAAGCAGCAAAAACTTACTTAGGTAATATAAATGTACTTTGGACTAATGGAAATAATGTTGAACCAAAACCAAAAGATAATAATCAACAGATGCCTCCTCAACCAGCTATGGTTGCTCAAGAGGTGGCTGATGATTTACCATTTTAAATTAAATTAAATGCAAGTAAACAATTCGGAGATCAATGGATTTTTGATTGACCAGTTTAATCAATACGACCTTGAAGTTGGGAAAAAACAGGGTGTTTGCCCTTTATGCTCTCACGATAGGAAACCTAGTAATAAAAACGCTAAGTGCGCGTCTTACGACTGGGAACGGGGTCTCGGAACTTGCCACAATTGTAATTCAACATTTCAACTACATACATACCAAAGAAAAGGTGCTTCAGATAAAGTATATGTAAGACCTGATACACCTGAGGTTGTTGATAATGTAGGTACTAAAGTCGAAGAGTGGTTTAAAGGTAGAGGAATCTCACCTTCCACTCTTGCGGCTTTAAAAGTTACAGAGGGTCCAGAATGGATGCCTCAAACCGGTAAGACCGAGAATACCATACAGTTTAATTACTATATGGGCGATCAACTTATAAATGTTAAATACAGAGATGGTCGTAAAAACTTCAAGTTATTTAAGGGCGCTGAAAAAGTCTTCTACAATATAAATAGTATAGTCGGTTATAAAGATTGTGTTATAGTAGAGGGCGAAATGGATGCCCTTTCTTTGTATGAAGCTGGTGTTAAAAACGTTATATCAGTACCAAACGGCGCTACTTTAAACAATAACAACTTAGATTACTTAGATAATTGTATAGATTATTTTGCTGATAAAGAAAAAGTTATTATAGCTGTAGATGCTGATGAAGCTGGTCAAGCGTTACAACAGGAGTTAATACGTAGACTTGGGGCTGAAGTTTGTTATTTAGCAGATTTTAATGGTTGTAAAGATGCTAATGAATATTTATTAGAGTATGGAAAAGAAAAATTGGCGGAGCGTATTGCCAAGGCCAGACCAGTACCACTCGAGAACGTCACAACTTTCAAAGACATCGAAAGCGAAGTTACTGACTTCGTTACTAACGGATTTAAGCCAGGATACCAAATTGGCATTGAAAATTTTGACAATATATTTTCGACTTATACTGGTCAATTTATTACTGTCACTGGTATACCATCTTCAGGCAAATCAGATTTTGTCGATCAGATGGTTGTTGGGTATAACGCGTTATACAACTGGAAAACAGCATTTGCTTCACCAGAAAATGCTCCGACTTATTTACACGCGCATAAGTTAATGCGTAAAGTTTGGCAAGATATGCCTACTAAATCCGACATTGGATCTGATAAGTGGAATCAAGTTGCAGAACACGTAAACGATAATTTTTTCTTCATAGACATGGAAAAATATTCATTAGAGTCTGTGTTGCGTAAAGGTGCTGAACTTGTTAAACGTAAAGGTATTAAATGCTTAGTTATTGATCCATTCAATAAAGTTAGAGATATAGATGCTAAAACTGAAGACGTAAATAGGTATACAATGGAATACTTAACTAAGATAGAAGTATTTGCCAAAAAATACGATGTGTTAGTTATAGTAGTAGCTCACCCAACTAAAATGTACAAAGACAAAGATGGCAAAATAGAAGAACCAACAATGTATAACATAAAAGGTGGTGGCGAGTGGTATGATGCTTCATATCACGGTTTATTAATTCACAGAGACTACGAACAAAAAACGGTTAAAGCTAAAGTTTTAAAAGTTAAGTTTCAAAACCTAGGCGAGAACGGCGCTGAAGCTCATTTTAAATGGGAGCCAAAATCAGGTTGTTTCGTACCTCATCAATCTTTAATACAAGACAATGAAAAATTACCGTGGGAAGTATGATCCCAGCAAAGGCGTAATACAATACGGAAAATACGAAAGAACAGAAGAAGAGTTTGAAGCTTATAGATGGTGTATAAACAACGGTATAATTATATGGCCTGAGACAAAGCTAGCTAATGAGTGGAGAATAGAAATAAGAATAAATGGTAAAACAAGTAAATCACCTGAATCTTATCCACCCGTAAAGGTTTGGGAAAAGATGTATGAGTTTTATTTATACTATTATAATAAATATGAAAACAAAGTTTAACAACGCAAACGAGGCATACGAGTACTTTCATGATTTAATACTTAGAACAGGTATTGATTTTGATAACACTAAAGCTTTGTTTAATGTAGGTTTTACTATAGAAAATCCTTTAGACAATCATATAACAAACGAAGAGAGAAACTGGAAATCTGATTATGCTGAGGCTGAATGGCAGTGGTATTTATCTGGTGACCCGAGAGTTAGTAAACTTGGAGAACTATACGGTAAAATCCCCGTTATATGGCAGAGAATGGCTGACAGCAACGGTGAGGTTAATTCAAATTATGGTTATCAATGGAGACGTAATGATCAAATAGACTATGTTGTGGCTAAGTTGAGAGAAAATCCAAACACAAGACACGCTGCAATAAGTATATACGACGCTAAACAATGGCCTCAGTACACCAAAGACACGCCGTGTACTTATGCTATACAGTTCACAGTCGTAGACAAAAAGCTTAATATGTCTGTTTATATGCGATCTAATGATCTCTGGTACGGCTTTTGCAATGATCAGTATTGTTTTTCAATGCTGCATAAAAAAGTCTCAGATATGACGTCTATTGAGATGGGTAGTTATTATCATCATGCTCACAACTTACATTTATACAATGACAAAATATAAGTAATGTATTATATATATCACATACCAGGAAGAAAAATTGGAGTTACAACTAATTTAGAAAAAAGAGTTACAGAAACTCAAGGATATAAAAATAACGAATATGAAGTTTTAGACATGAGTGAAGATATAGATTATATATCTGATCAAGAAATATTGTTGCAAAAGTTTTATGGTTACAAGGTTGACACTTCAAAATATAAAACATTATATTCTAAAAAATCAAATAAAATGAAAATAAATCCAACTGATCAAACCTCTACGTTCGCGGTTCCTTTGAATAAATTAAAAGGTCATTTAATGGACAACATCGGTTTGAAGTGGTCTACACCACAAGGTTATGAATTTGAAATTAAGAAAGAGTTTGTGCCTTGGATTATGAATAACGCTAAAACGTCAATGTACAATGATAAAAGAACGTACATTTATAACAAGGCTTTTTATGAGGCGTTCTTTAATCCTGATCATAATCCAGGAGTTCAAACAAATTTAACAAATTATTTTCCATTAATAAGAGATTGGGCTGAAGCTAAAGGTATTTACGATCATGGTGATTCTAAAACACAATATCTTAAGCTTATTGAAGAAGCTGGTGAATTAGCTCAAGCTCTTTTAAATAATGATAAAGACGAAATACAAGACGCTATTGGTGATATGGTTGTTGTTTTAACTAGTATTGCTAAGTTTGAAGATTTAAATATAGAGAAGTGTATTGAATCCGCGTACAATGTTATTTCAAAAAGAACAGGTAAAATGGTTAACGGAACATTTGTAAAAGATGAGTAATTATAAAGTTAAAACAAGCGATAAGATAGTACAAGAGGTAATATCTAAAATAGATCAGCGTAGCTTAGTTGGTCAAGCTAAATACGGAGCTACAATGATGCAAGAGATACAGGGTCAAACTAAAGATTTAGATAGATTTTTAGTAGACGTACAAGAAGAGATAATGGATGCGCTACTGTATATTCAAGCCGCGAGACATTGCTTAAGAGATGAGATAGAAGAAGCGATGATCAACAGAATGAATATTATAGGTCAAAATGGAAATACAGGAGAGCACTACGATATAGAAGTTTATGATCAAGAAACCTTATAAAAGAAGAAGTAAAAAACGAGGTCCAGTTGTAGCAAAGAAGATAACTTATGATGGTATCAACTTTGCTTCAGGCCTTGAGCGTTATATGTATATGGCTTTACGTAAAGCTAAGATCAAAGCTAAATACGAGGGTGAAACATTTGTTTTATTAAATGGCTTTCATTTTGAAAATGAAGTATACGAAAGGCAATCAAACGGCAAAGGTGATTACAAAAACAGAGGTTGTAAACGTATATTACCTATAAAGTATACACCAGATTTTATTGGCGAAGATTTTATAATTGAATGTAAAGGCAGAGCAAACGAATCTTTTCCGATGCGTTGGAAATTATTTAAGCAGCTAGTTATGCGACAGTTTCCTAACTACACATTGTATAAACCACAAAATCAAAAAGAATGCGACGAGACAGTAAGACTGATCCTAGAAAAGCAAAGCAAATAGCTAGGCAGAAATACGCTGAACGCCAGATAGACAAATACATAAATTGGTCTATAGAACAAAGAGGTTGGGTTAAATATAAAGATATTGTAGAAATACAAAATAAATATAATATTAAGTGTTATGGCTAAGATAACAATGTTTAGATACATAGAGAAACCAAGTGTAAAAAGACCTGGTGTTCACGCTAAAACAAAAAATAGTAATAATAAAAAAAGTAAAAATTATGTCAAAAAGTACAAAGGCCAAGGAAGATAAAGATCGGTCTATAAGTCTAGGTTTTTATCCGGGTGTATTATTCGGTATGAGAACTTACTATGGCGAAGAAGCAACTCAGCACGTTGTTTATTTACCTTTTATAGATTTAGCAATTGAAATAGAAAACTAATGGGATTATTTGATAAAAGAATACCTTATAAGCCTTTTGAGTACCCAGTCTACTATAACGAAGGTTGGTTGAAACAAGCTCAGGCATTTTGGTTACACACTGAGATACCAATGTCTGGAGATGTTAAAGATTGGAATGAAAAATTAACAGATAAAGAAAAAAATCTAGTTGGAAACATACTTTTAGGTTTTGCTCAAACAGAGTGTGCCGTATCAGATTATTGGACACAAAAAGTTGTTAGCTGGTTCCCGAAGTATGAAATACAACAAATGGCAATGATGTTTGGATCGCAAGAGACAATACATGCTGTTGCTTATAGTTATTTAAATGAAACATTAAAACTGGAAGACTATGAAGCGTTTTTGCACGAACCAGCAACTGCTGAGCGATTTGATAATTTGGTTGCTTATGACGGCACTGATGCTGAGGGCATTGGTAGAAGTCTCGCTATATTTTCAGCCTTCGCAGAGGGTGTATCTCTTTACTCTGCTTTTGCTGTGCTATACAGCTTTCAATTACGTAATCTTCTCAAAGGGATTGGACAGCAAATGAAGTGGAGTGTTCGAGATGAATCTTTACATTCTAAAATGGGTTGTCAATTGTTTAGACACATGTGTGAAGAAGATCATACGTTGAAAGAAAAATGTCAAGAAGGTATAATTGAAGCTGCGAAAACTATGGTTCAGCTTGAAGAAAATTATATTGACAAAATGTTTGAAATGGGTGATATTGAGAACTTAAAAGCAAATGACCTTAAACAGTTTATAAGAAAAAGAGCAAATGAAAAACTTATTGAACTTGGATACTTATCGTTTTTCGAATATGACGAAGAAGCAGCAAGCAATCTTGATTGGTTCTATCATCTTACCGGCGGGCACACTCATACTGATTTTTTCGCTATTAGGTCGACTGATTACTCGAAAGCTAACGAAGGTGAAGATTTTGAAGATATATGGTAAAACAAAAAAATAATGAAAGGACAAAAACAAAGCAGAATAGATCTTCTAGCGAACAAGATAGAAGTACTAGCAAGAGTAGTTCAAGGGTTGAGCCAACAGATGGAGCACATTACAAATTTATCTATTGGGACTCATGAGCTCACAAAACAAATGCCTGACTATGAAGAAGCAATCGAAAAACTTAAAAAGAAAACTGCTGAAGAGTCTGGTAAAGCAGAGGAAGTTAAAACCGATTGAAAGATTGGCTAATAGATTAGGATATATGGGGACAGCATTTATGATGTCGTCCCCTCATATCTTACCAGACAAAACCGGAATTGTAACTTATATCATAGCTGGTGTTATATCTATACCACA
>Ga0181592_10004700_pt1 | contig 11268 bp, 9 predicted proteins | sample 071ome_20_FD_133755 | JGI IMG/M metagenome (GOLD analysis project Ga0181592, IMG submission 133755) | Coastal salt marsh microbial communities from the Groves Creek Marsh, Skidaway Island, Georgia - 071412BT metaG (megahit assembly) | ecosystem: Environmental > Aquatic > Marine > Intertidal zone...
CAGGAACGCCATTAACCACTGCCAAAACTTTACATGGAGCATTAGCGGATATCAACAGTAGAATACCAAATATATATGATCGTAACGGAACGTTATTGAATCCGTTGCCTTAATCAGGATATCATAGAATGTCAGCGTTTTCTACATTACCGCTAAAGATTCTAAACTCAAGTGGTGATCTAAAACAATTAACATCTCTTGAAGAAGAACTTTTCGCCAACGAAGGTGGATTGGCACTTGTTGGTGCATATCCAACAGTTTCAGATAGATATGGCGGTTCTATAACACTTACCAACACCGCACTTGATTCTTCTATTGGTGTTTATAAAGACACTTTCTATACTGTACCAATAGGCACGCACCCAGGAACTTCTATTAGTAGTGGATCTACCACTACCACTGTAAGGCAGATGACAGATTCTGCATATGAGATCCCTTTCACTGGAGTGGTACCTAGATTAATTGTTGCTGACTCAGATGGACACTTGCATGATATGGATTCTGCAAGTTACAACGCATTAGCACAGAGAGTTAATGGAATTGTACAAACACAAGAAGGTGTTGGTACTTTCCGTTTGAGCGCCACCCAACCAACTTCCGAATATGAAAAGTGGATTGATACTGTCTTTACGGATACTCTGACCAATGGATCTACTGATTATCATATATGGAGAAAGATTACAATCAACGTTGATCCAGAAGCGTATTATCCAATAAAAAGAACTGGATCGAATTCATACCAAGAGATGACTGCTTCTGAAGTTGGTGAAGTGGGCAACGGTATGATCCAGCAAGGATTTTTCCTTAATGGTGTTGGTGAATACGAGTTACGATCAGACTCCGATGGTGCTCCTACTGCATATGGAACTTGGGAAGCAAGAGGCACGGCACTAGACACTAAAAACACTGTCGGACCTGTACAGTATACAACCATACAATATACAAGTCCGCAATTTTCTAGGCAGTATACTGGTCAGTATCTAGGCACTTACACCAATCTGCGATACTCAACCCTATTCCAAAACTTTGTTGGTGTAAGGCAAATAAACTATGCAGGAGTGAGGAACTATGGTTCTACCTTCGTAGGTATAAGATCATTCACTGCTACTTTCGCTGGCGTTCGTCCCCAAGGGCAACAGTTTGTAGGTAATAGACAGTTTGTCGGACAAAGGAATTATGCTGGGATTAGAGGATATTCTACTAATTTCCAAGTACAGTATTCTGGCGTCAGGAACTATGTAGGGCAATTTGCTGGTCCGCAAACATTTATAGGAAATAGAAATTTTGCAGGAATTAGAACTTTTACTGGTCCTCGCCTAATAAATTATGCTGGTAACTTTACAGGTACTAACTATACAGGTTTTGTTGGTATTCGTCAAGTATTTTATTCTGGTGCTAGACAATATGCTGGCACTCGTATTTTTACTGGCAGAAGATATTATACTGGTACTAGGTATTTTGTAGGGGTAAGATTTTTTGTTGGTGAAAGACAATTTACAGGATATTATACTGGCGCTCGATATTTTTCTGGACCAAGGCAATACACAGGTATCCGTCAGTTTCTCGGAAACTTTGGCGGTCCTGCCAACTTCACAGCAGCATCGTTTACTGGGTCTAGGATTTTCGTAGGGGGTACTTTCATTCCTCTTGCGTTTACAGGAACAAGACAGTTCCTCTCAAGCGGTGCCAGCTATCCTGTGGGCAACCCACTTGCCAATCAAAGTTTTGCTGGAACTAGAAATTATGCGGGCAATCGGCCAGGTCCTGCACAACAGTTTGGTGTTTCGCCAGTATCGCCAACACAACCTTCTTTTACAGGGTATTACGATTTTGTTGGACAATACTTAGGAACTCGTGGGTATGAGTATTTTAATCCAATATACTTTAACCCAGCATTCGTAGGTTTCACAACTACAACAGGATTTCTTAGTGGACCGGAAGCATTCCAAGTTAATGTTGGTCAACCTCAAGCGACTTATTTCACTGATCCTGGGGATTTCCTTGGACCAATAGAGCAAACTTTCGCTGGTACAAGGGTGGCGTATTATTCGGGGCAACGGTTAAAACCCACTCTTTTTAACTTTACCGACAACCAACTATTCCTTACCGCAGATCCTGCTCTACAGACTTTTGTTGGTGTTAGGAACTTTGCAGGTCCTAGAGGATACTCTGCTAATTTCCAAGTACAGTATTCTGGTGTTAGAAATTATGCTTCGCAGTTCTTAGCAACCAGCCCACAGACTTTTGTCGGTCAAAGAACCTTCGCTGGTGTCAGAGCATTTGCTAATACCTTTACTGGTGTTCGTTCTAGTCCTGTAGACTTTGCGGGTGTGCGAGGTTATTCTACTAATTTCTTAGGAGCAACTCCGCAAACATTTGCTGGCACAAGAGCAATACTATATACTGGATACTACAGTGCACAATACACTGGTCAGTATACAAGAAACTATACTTCTCAGTACAGTGCGCAGTATACAGGAGACACAGTATTAGCGTCACCAGGAACAATTAGAACTTATACACTATATGTAAGAGTGTCAGAAACTTAATTATTATTATATCATAGGAGATTATGATGGCAACGCGAAAGTGGTTAGACAATGCATTTTGGCACAATGATGAAAAGGAAATGGCAGAAGCAATCCTTTCCATCACGGACGAGAATAATCGCGAGATTACTCAAGTTGTAACAGTCCGTAAGTTTGACGTGAACGGCAATCTTAATCCGGATTTCGAAGAACTCATGCAAGAGGTTGGCGAAGAAAAAATTGACGCCAACACGACAGAGCGCAGGGAAAGAAAAAACAAAGAAAAAGAAATAGACGAGCAGAGAAGGAAGGCAGAAGAACAAGCAAAAGAACTCGAACTTTTGTTTGATGCTAAAATTAAAATTCTCGAGATAGAACAAATCAAAAACACTACTAATAAAACCCTTAAGAGTAAACTGCGTCGATCCAAAAATTTAGTCGAACTTAATTTGTATGCTCAACTAATTATGATGGAAGAACTTGGCATGGGTTTTGTTACTAATGAAAGCAACGAATGATGGGTATCTAGTTGTTGCTTCTCTGGCATATCGCTACTATGCTTGGGCGATAAACCTGTTAGAGCAAATAAAAGATTATCACCCTGACGCAAAAGTTTGCCTTGTAACTGAAGAAAAATTTTGCGATGGTCGTGAAGAGATTGCAGACCACCTAATATATTGTGACGACCATTATCGCGCAAAACTTTGGGGTATGGCGAATACTCCCTTTGACAGAACGTTCTATATTGACGCAGATATGGAATGTTTGCATGAAGATATTGCCACAGTCTTTGACGAATTAGGCGATAACGACATGGTCTTCAATGTTCTTGAAGAAAAAAATTATGACATCTTTATGGATACCGATTGGCCAGGTGGTAAATTTGAGTTATGCGGTGCTTGCTGTTTGTATAGAAAAGAAATGATACCGTTCATGCAAGATTGGTATGATCTTTATGTTAAACAATACGAAGATGAATGGTGGCCAACTGATGAAAACGGTAACTGGGATTGGAGAACACACCCTAGAAGGTTAAAGAATTGGGATCAATTTACCCTATGGTGGTTGGTCAACAAAGAAGAAAAATACAAAGATCTGAAAATAGGTAAGTTCAAAGAAAACGATCGTTGGAATTATTGGTCATTACAACATAGAAAGGAACCTATGCCTGACAACATAGTTTTGTACCACAAGTCTTTTTGCGCCGATCAAAAAGTTTATCAGTCATAGCAAACGTATAAATAGAATAATAAATTCATCGGCATAGCAGATAGTCATGGCGAAACCTTACAGATTACCAATTATTCAAAAAGATGCGTCTGGCAATTTGCAGAGGGCGACCATTGCGAATGAGAACTATCTTGCCTATCAAGCAGGGTTGCGCATCCAAGAAAAAGGACTGGGGTCACCATTTAAGATAAGATCCTCCTCTGCGACTGCCGAGGACAGTGCAATCGGCACCTTTACCGATACTTTCTATAACGAAGCAGTGGGAACGCATCCAGGATCTTCTCTTTCTATTGGGTCATCGACCACTACGATATTTCAAAGGGAAGGACAGTCTAATCAGTCACTGGACGATCAAAGTTCAGGTCTATTTCGTCGTCCTGTTTATGAGTCAGATGGCAATGTATTTGATATGGATTCTGACGCAATGTTTGGATTTGCTGGTAGAGTACTGAGTCTTGTTGTTTCAGAAGAATATCCTGGTGCGCAAAGACTTGGTTCTACTGCCCCTAGTGGTGATTGGACAGTATCTATTAGCAATATTTTTCAAGACACTACTACAGATGGTACAGTAACCACATATAACATCTACAAAAGACAAACGGGAACTGCACCGACCAAATGCAATGCGATGCACGTGAAGCGTGCTAGTTATGGTTCTTATCCTCTCGCTGCCTATGATGGTGGTTTAGAAGCAATGACTGACTCTGAGATGTCTTTGACTTTTGGCCAGATCGCATCAAGATACTTTCGTCACGGTGCACCAGGAACATATGAACTTAGATCATCAGCGCAAGGTGTTCCAACTCGAACAGGGAACTGGGAAGCAAGAGGTGTAGCATTAGATACTAGATATCAAACTGCGAACCAACAATACTCAGGTCAATACACTGGTTATTCTAACGTCCAATATTCTGGTGTAAGAAACTACTCCGCAAACTTTGCTGATGCTAACCTATCTTTTACTGGTGTCCGTGCTTTCGGTGGATCTAGAAACTATGCAGCAACTTATACTTCCGCTGCTAACTTTTCTGATGCCAATCTTACTTTCGCGGGGACTCGTCCTGCTCAGTATACAGGTCAAAGACCTAATGCTTTTGTGGGTACTCGAGACGCTAACTTCTTGGGAGTCACTCCTGCAAACTATACTGGCGTCCGAGGTTTTGTTGGTCAAAGAAACTTTGCAGTTTCCCAAGCATTCGGAGGAGTTACACCAGCAAACTATGCAGGTAACAGAACGTTCTCTGTTTCTCAAGCATTCGGAGGAGTTACTCCAGCAAACTATGCGGGCGTAAGAAACTTTGCGGGTAATGTCGGTCAAACATTTGCAGGTGTTAGAAACTTTGTAGGTCCTCGTACTTTTACTGGTCCTCGTACTTTTACTGGCGGTAGAAACTTTGCTGGTGTAAGAAACTTTGTTGGACCAAGAGGAGCCAATTTTGCTACAACAGTTCCTGGTAATTTTGCAAGACCGCAAAATTTCGCTGGAGGAAATCAAAACTGGGCAAGACCGCAAAATTTTGCTGGTAATGTTTCTCAAAACTTTGCAAGACCGCAATATTTTGTAGGAGATGGAAACTTTTCTCCACCAAACTATAATAACTATTTTTATGTTGGTCCAAGAGGATACCTTGGAACCAGAAATTTTCTAGGCACTAGACCAACTAATTTCGCAGGTATTAGGTACTTTGTTGGAACTAGATCTTTCGCTGGCATCAGAAATTTCGGTGGTTCAAGAACCGTTAATTATCTGGGAACTCGTAACGCCACCTTTGGTGTATCTCAAAACTTCTTGGGGTATTATGGATTCGCCAGTAACCAAAACTTTGCCAGTAACGCCACCTTCAGCGTATCTCAACAATTTGTTGGAGTGCGCCCGACAAACTATGCGGGAACCAGAAACTTCCTGGGCACTACTCCAGCAAACTTTACAGGTGTTAGAAACTTCGTTGGACAAAGAAACTTCCTAGGCACAACCCCAGCAAACTATACTGGTAACAGAAATTTCTTGGGAAATAGAACTTTTACTATATCTCAAGCATTTGGGGGAGTCACTCCTCAGAATTATGCTGGACCAAGACCAGCGACGTTTACTTCATTGTTCTCTGCTGCCTTTGCAGGTTTTGTAGGACAAACTTTTACAGGAACTAGATCTTTCGCTGGCATAAGAGGATTTGCTGGTTCAAGAAACTATGCTGCTCAATATAGTTCGGGTGCGACGTTTGTAGGTACCAGAAACTTTGCCGGAGTAAGATCTTACTCTACTACTTTTACAGGGAACTATACTGCTCAGTACACAGGACAGTATACTGGAGAAACACTAACTAATACACCGGAGACAATTGAAACTTATACTTTGTATGTGAGAGTTGATTAATATTATGGATTTTTATGCTGAAGCAATGAACACTGCGACTATTCGCAACACAGAATTTTTAGATCTTTTGAATGAATATTCTGACTTTGTGCAAACTATAGAGATAGATAAGGTCAGAAATTATGCTAATGATGATGATTGGGAATGGTACACTTCCCAAAAATATTGTAAGCAAATAATGCACAAAGGTAGGGAACACCTTGGATTTCCTGAGTCTAGCAGAGGGTTTGAAGTAAAAGCGGAATCCTTTTTCTATTCTGACCTTGACGGGCAACTAGAGATAGCAAAAAAAGGCGAACATCTTATAGACGAAGTTTGTATGTTCTTGGGGGCGCATCGCAAAGCATTATGCATGGTTTATCCACCAGAAGGTTTTATCGGTTGGCATAATAATGCTAATGCCAGTGGTTATAATATCATCCTTACTTGGTCTCAAGAAGGTGATGGGCAATGGGAACATGTAGACCCTGTTACTAGAGAACATGTGGTAATACCTGACGTGAAAGGTTGGCAGTGCAAATACGGATATTATGGAAGTTATGATGAGCACGATAAAGTTTTATATCATGCTGCTCGTACTAACTGTTTACGAAGTACAATAGCATTTGTCTTTAATGCTGATGAATCTGGTAAAAGAATGGCAGAACATGTGATTGAGGAAATTGAAACTGCCTAAATAGTAGTTGTACTGATTTATAACTATAAAAAGGTAACACCTTGGCATCATCAGCACAGTTTATTCCATACGTTGTAGATACGTATCACGACCCAGGATATGTTGGCGGCGAGCATAGACTCGTCGTTGAACTGACAGCGCAAGATGCAAGTGCCAGTGGCGTTGGCGAAGTCACATCAGTTGCTATTGCTAACGTACAAGCGCAAGATGCCACCACCTCTGCTACCACAAAACGCACAGTCTTTGTATTAAACGCAGATCTACACGATGGTCCTGCTACTATCGTAGACGTTGCTGGTGACGGTGAACGTTCTATTGTAACTGTTGTTTCAGCAGCAGAAGTAGATACTCCTTCTCAAGTTACAGGTGTTGCCGAAAGAATTATCACTGCTTCTGGTGCACTTTCCATTGGCGAATCTTCTGTATCCGGCGCAGGTGTCCGTACTTCTAACAACATCCTATCTTCCGTTCAAGCGCAACCTTCCAGTATTGCCGTAACTGCAAATATCGGGAGAGTTACTTCCCCTTCATTAGAAACTGGCGCATCTGATGTAATAGGTGTATCTGAACGCGAGATAACTGGCGGTAACACGCTTACTGCTCAAGATGCAAGTGTTTCAGGTATCTCTGAGGCAGAGAGACAAAGTACTGGTACTCCAAAGGCACAAGATGTTGCAGTTGATGGTTTAGCAGAAAGAGTAATTGTAAACGTAGATGCTACTCCAAAAGCACAAGCATCTGATATTGCCGTAACTGCAAATATCGGGAGACTTACTTCCGCTGCTCTTAAACCAACAGAAAATAATGAAGTTGGTGGTGTAGCAGAAAATATCATAACAGGTACAGGAGCATTACAACAATCTTCTGTTCCTGTAGTATCTGGCGTTGCTGAAAGAGTTATTACTGCCTCAGGTGCTTTGGCGGATAATGGACAAGTTGCTTTCGGTATTTCTACTCGAACGGTAGTGGACACAGATGCTACTCCTCAAGCACAAAGTTCTTCTGTATCCGGAGTAACTGATAGGAAGATAGTTTCTCAATCTGCTGCTATTCAAGCGCAGTCTTCTATCACAGTTAGTGCTGCTGAACGTATAATTGTCCAAGAAGGCAATGCTCAGTTTAAACCAACTGACAACAACGTTGTTACTGGAGAGGGTACTGCTAAAAAGATAGCATCAGGTGTATTAGTAGCAACACCAGACAGCGTTGTTACTGGCGTAGCAGAAAGAATAATTGATGACCAAGGTGGGTTAACTGCAGAAGCAGGAAGTTCTACGGTAACTGCTGTCATCGAAAGAAGTATACCTGCTGAAGCAGTCGCAATACAGATGAGCGACGCTGATGTTATCGGTGTTGCTGAACGTGTCATTGAAAATAATGCTATTACGCAAGCAATAAAACCAACAGATAACAACAATGTTTCTGGTGCAGCAGAACGTGTTATTACTGGTTTCGGTGATCTACAAGATAGTCCAGTTTCACTTACTGATGTTGCTGGTGACGGTGAGCGAAGTATTAATACCACACTCGCTGCATTGGTACACGATGACGACGCCGAAGTAGTCGCAACCATTAATGTTACTCGAGTCACCAGCGTTGCGCTACAAGCATCTGATGCAGTTATAACAGAAACCAATGAGATTACAAGCAACTCCCTTGATGGTACTCTTGATGCACAAGACGTTACCGTTGCTGGTGTTGCTGAGCGTAAAGTCACTGCTGGCAGTTCGGTTTTACAGGTATCTGAAGTTATTACAGGTTCGGTCTCTGGTGTTGGCGAACGCGAGATCAGATCAGCAGTATCTCTTTCTACTCAAGATGTAACTGTAAGTGGTGTAGCAGAAAATACTATTCCAGCATCTGGTTCACTTGCAACGAGCGATGTTACTGTTGCTGGTATTGCTGAAAGAATTATACCTGCTGAATCCATAGCATTACAACCTACAACAAACAATACTGTAACTGGTGTAGCAGAGAACAAGATTACTGGTGATGGTGCTCTGGGTGCTGTTGGTTGGGGTGTAGGTGGATCTGCTACAAGAATTATAACTTTAGATGATGGCACTATAGAAGCACAAAGTTCTACGGTAACTGCTGTTGCCGAAAGAACTATTACTGGTTCCGGTGATCTACAAGATAGTCCAGTTTCACTTACTGATGTTGCTGGTGACGGTGAACGATCTATCAACAGTGTTGTAAGCGCACTGGTTGTTGATGATCCTTCTGATACGGTCGGTGCAGCAGAAAGAATTATAACTGGCAGTGGCGAATACATTAATTACACTGTAGGACGTGCAGGAAACGGTGCCTATGTAATTAATGGCGTACAAAACCCAACCTTAGAATTCCATAAAGGTTCTAAGTACATCTTCAATATTGCCACGCCAGGACATCCTTTCTGGATTAAAACTGTGGCAGGAACTCTGTTCCCTGTAGGAACAGGTACTGAAAACGCATACAACGATGGCGTCACCAATAACGGCGAAGACAATGGCGTATTAATGTTTGTCGTTCCTGATGATGCGCCTGATACATTGTACTATGCTTGTCAGTATCACAGTGCTATGGGCGGGACGATAGATGTACAAAAAGTTCTATCGCCAGTAGCACAAGAATCCACTACGACTGGCGTTGCCGAAAGAACTGTTGTAGACGTAGATGCTACACCGCAAGCACAATCTGCTACTGTTGATGCTTCTACTACAGTTATCCTGAAACCGAAGGGAATATTAGAACTCAGTGATTCGCTAGTAACTGGTGAATCATTGCGTACAATTGTTGATGTGACACCTAATCCTTCTGCCCAAAGTTCTACTGTGGCGGGTGTTGCTGAAAGAACAGTAGAACTAGAAGTAGATGGACAGATAGATGGTGATGTCAGTGCTGGTCCATCCACCGTTGCTGGTGTAGCAGAGGTAACGAAAACATTCGGATCGGCAATACTGACAACTCAAGATGTATCTGTAGTTGGTAGTGGATTTAGAACCTCTAAGAGCATTGGCAATCAAAATGTAGATCCTGTACCTTGCGAAGTTCTTGGATTTGCTGAAAGAGTTATTGTATCTGTAGAAGCAGATTTGACTGCCTCTGAAGTTGGTGTGTCGATAGTCGCTGGTGTAGGTGAACGTGAGATCGATGACCAAGGCGGCGATGCACTTACTACGGTAGATTGTGTTGTAACGGGTGTTGCAGAAAGAATAATTAAAGTAGCAGATGGTGTTCCGGATAGTAATGGTGTTGCCATACCAAGGTCTGGTCCATCTACAGTTACTGCTGTAACAAAACGAACAGTAATCTCTATTGAAGCAGATCTGACTGCTGATGAAGTTGGTACATCAAATGTATCGGGAACTAGTGGAAGAAGAGAGGTATCTGCTGCGGTTCCATTAGTGCGGTCGTTCAGAATAACTAAACCGAAGCAAGTAACAATTGTTATTAGAACGAAACCATCTGCCATAGAAGCAGTATAAATAGAATAGAAATAAGTAGTTGGGCATAACAAATGGCATTGTATGAAGATTTATATGTAGACCAAGGAGCAGATGCTAGATGGCGTTTGCGACTCCTTGATGCAGACGGAACTAATAGGAATTTGTCTCAGTCTATAATCAGAGGAAAAATCAATCGCAGTTATGGCGCAGATTCTTCTGAGAAAATTTCATTTGAAACTGCGATCGTTGCTCCTGCTACTGATGGGATTGTGGATATAATCCTTACTAACACGCAGACTGATGCTCTAACGAGGAGAAGGTATGTGTATGATGTGGAGTTACAGTACACGGATTCAGCAACAGGCGATCCGTATGTAGAACGAATTTTAGAAGGCAAGGTAATTGTATCTAAAAGTGTGACTAAATAATTTTTTGAATATTTGAGGATTATAAATAATGGGTATTAAGACTAAATCAAGTCTTGGAAAGTTGACGGGCACCGCCACAGTTATCCGAAAGGATGGCACTCGTGAAGAGGTGAAAGTGACCGCAAAAGTCTCGAAAGAGCAACTGGCAAAACTTGTCGCCGACGGCAAGAAGTCAGAAGAAAAACAAAAGTAATAATCCTACAAGGAGATTAAAATGGCTGTTACTCACCCAACTGATGTTCGCAACGGTATTGCGGATTATGTTGTTGATCTGATTGACGCTGGCGGTGCTGGTTCTATTAAGTTTCAGAACGGTGGTCAGAACGATTCAGTAGTTGCTTCACTTACTTTTAGTGCAACTGCTTTCGGTGCTGCTGCTAACGGTATTGCTACTGCAGCTGCAATCACTGACGACACTAACTGCAAAGCAGGTACTGTAACTAAGTTTACTGTATTCTCTGGCGCTGGTGACTCTTGTTTCACTGGTTCCGTAACTGCTACTGGTGGTGGCGGTGACATTATCTTGTCATCTACTGCTATCGGTGCTGGCGACACAATTAGTATTTCTTCACTTACTTACGAAGCACCAAATTAATCGTAA
>Ga0181592_10004701_pt1 | contig 11268 bp, 8 predicted proteins | sample 071ome_20_FD_133755 | JGI IMG/M metagenome (GOLD analysis project Ga0181592, IMG submission 133755) | Coastal salt marsh microbial communities from the Groves Creek Marsh, Skidaway Island, Georgia - 071412BT metaG (megahit assembly) | ecosystem: Environmental > Aquatic > Marine > Intertidal zone...
GTCCTCATTCTTTCTATTTTTGTAAACCCAACACAGTTTGGTGCTGGAGAAGATTTTGAAAAATATCCCCGTGATGTAAAACGGGACTTAGAATTATGCAGGGAAAAAGGAGTCGATTTTGTTTTTACCCCACAATCTTCTGAGATTTATGAACCCGACGCTTCCACTTTTGTTGTAGAGGAAGAAGTGGGCAAGGGACTTTGTGGTGACACCAGACCGGCTCATTTTAAAGGGGTGGCCACTGTCTGTGCTAAATTGTTTAATCTTTGCCAACCACACCTGGTTGCTTTGGGGCAGAAAGATGCACAGCAGGTGGTTGTTTTGAAAAGAATGATACGAGACCTTCACTTCCCCATTGATGTACTCGTGGGACCGATTCTACGCGAAGACGATGGGTTGGCTATGAGTTCGAGAAATGCGTATCTGGAGCCCAACCAGAGAAAGGATGCCCTGCTCATTTCCCGGGCGCTCCAGGCTGCACGGATCTTGGTGGAAGAGAAAGGCTCGTCTAATGTAGACCGAGTAAAAGCGGAAGTTCTCAACATTTTAAAAGAAGGCAGGTACCTTCGGGTAAATTATGTCGAAATCGTCGACCGGGAAACGATGGTTCCTGAGACTGAAATTATACCGGGTCGATCGATGCTCGCAGTGGCGGTGTGGGTGGAACAAGTCAGGCTTATTGATAATTTTTGCTTTTAGTGCATATGGGAACATCAAAAAAACCATCCAGTAGCTACGACCTTGTGATTGTGGGCAGTGGCATAGCGGGTCTTAGTTTTGCCCTTAAAGTAGCGGAGGCTGGTTTTCGGGTGGCTATTTTCACCAAAAAAAACAAAGCGGAATCCAACACCAATTATGCCCAGGGGGGCATTGCCGCGGTTACTTCTGCAGGGGATGATCTGGACAAACATGTTCAGGATACCCTCGATGCTGGGGATGGACTCTGCGACCCCAAGGTTGTTCGCGAAATTCTCAAAGACGGCCCCCAAAGGATTCAGGATCTTGTGCGTTTGGGGGTGGAATTTTCAAGCCTTGGCGATGGCCGGATTTCCCTGGGAAAAGAAGGGGGGCATAGCAAACGAAGGGTCTTACATGTAAAGGATGTTACAGGAAAAGCGATTGAGGATGCGTTGCTTGCCAACATTGCCAAACAGGGAGTGGATTTATTCGAGCATTATTTTGCCATTGATTTGATCACTTCCAAAAAATTGCAAAAACTGGGCATGGCCACGAAGTCCTCCCAAGATCAGGTGGAAGGGATTTACTTTCTCAATGCGGAATCAGATGAAGTGATAACGGTTTCAGCACCAGCGGTTTTACTGGCAACTGGAGGGGCTGGACAGACCTATCTTTACACCACCAACCCATCCATTGCCACCGGTGATGGCATTGCGATTGCCTCGCGGGCAGGCTTACCGGTAACCAACCTGGAGTTTATTCAATTCCACCCCACCACTCTTCACTCATTGGAGGGGGACCGGTTTTTGATCACTGAAGCGGTTCGGGGTGAGGGGGCAAAATTGATTGATGCAAAAGGGCGGCCCTTTTTAAAAAAATATCATCCCCTTGCCGACCTTGCTCCACGGGATGTGGTTGCTCGGGCGATTGACCGGGAAATGAAAAGATCAGGCTCTTCCTGCGTGCGCCTGGATACTCCGAGGATGGAAGTAGACTTTAAGGATCGTTTTCCCAATGTTTATGAAAACTGCATCAAGCGGGGCATTGATCCAACCAAGGAGCCCATACCAGTTGTTCCTGCGGCTCATTATTCCTGCGGGGGCGTTCCCACCGCGCTGGACTGTTCCACCAAGCTGAATGGTCTGTACGCCTGCGGGGAGGTTGCCTGTACGGGCTTGCACGGTGCCAACCGATTGGCGAGCAATTCTCTGCTTGAGGCAGTGGTGATGGCCCACCGGGGGGCCGAATCGGTTTGCCAGTATTTGTCCTCCCACAAAAAGGGAGGAACTCAACTGCCTGAATGGGCGGATGGAGATGTGCCTGCTTCAGATGAGCGCGTGGTGCTTTCCCACAACTTGGAGGAATTAAAGCGGGCGATGTGGGATTATGTTGGGATTGTTCGTTCCACAAAACGGCTGGAGCGTGCCCACTCCCGTTTGCGAAATTTACGAAGAGAGATCAATGAGTATTACTGGAATGCGAAAGTCGATGTCCCATTGCTGGAGTTAAGAAACCTGATTTGTGTGGCCGAGCTGATTGTGCGGTCCGCATTGCAAAGAAAAGAGAGCAGGGGGCTGCACTTCACCATCGATTACCCTGATCAATCTGCCCAGGCCAAAAATACCCGGGTGGCTTCGGGTAAGTAACCCTATTTTCGATGGCTCAAACACTTGGGAAAATTGGCTTGGTTGGCCCCGGGGCAATTGGTGGATTTTATGGCGGAATGCTTGCAAATGCCGGTGAGGATGTACACTTCTTATTCCGCTCGACCTACAATTCAGCCGTTAATCACGGACTGGTCTTGGTACACCATGCAGATGCATCTAGGCAAACCAAGGTGACCCCCCTTCATGCTTATGATCATGCCGAGTCAATTGGGGTGTGCGACTGGGTGGTTGTGGCTGCCAAAGCCACTGCCAATGACCAGTTGGGGGAGATAATGAGCCCTATGGTTGGGCCTTCCACCTGCCTGCTTACTTTGCAAAACGGAATGGGAAATGTGGAAAACCTTTTTCGGTTGTTTGGAGAAGACCGGACCGTGGTGGGCGGGCTCTGCTTCACCTGTATCAACCGAAGCTCGGATGGGGTGATTGAATGCCTGCTCCCTGGTTATGTGCAGTTTGGGCAAATTGGGCAGAAACTTTCACCGGAAGCAGAAACCGTGGTACAAGCCTTTTCAACAGCAGGTATCAAAGTGCGCACATCAAATTCTCTGGACGAAGCTCTGTGGAGAAAGCTTTGCTGGAATGTTCCCTTCAATGGGTTGTCGATTGCTGCGGGAGGGATCACCACCGATTTAATCTTGGCCAATCCAGAACTTAAGGATCGTGCCCGTACCCTTATGCTTGAGGTGCAGGCAGCTGCCCAAGCCCATGGTGTGGAGATTGAGGATGCCTTCCTGGACAGGCAGTTTAAACTAACTGAGCCCATGGGTGCATACAAGCCATCCAGCCTGATCGATTTTCTTGCCGGGAAACCAGTGGAAGTGGATGCGATTTGGGGAGAACCTCTGAGGAGAGCCCGAGGCCATGGTCTTGCAGTGCCAGAAATGGAGAGGCTTCTGGCAGAGCTTAGAAATAAAACCAGCTAATTTAAAACACTTAGCTGACGGAGCCATCGATGGTAGGCCGGCGTTTGATCGTAAATCCCATAAAACGGAAAAACCAACGCCCTGCCTTCTTCAGGTCTTCCAGAATCAGATAGAGGCAAGGGACCATCAGCAGGGTAATAAAGGTGGCAAACATAACCCCAAACCCAATCGCAATCGCCATTGGTTTGAGAAATTGGGCCTGTAAACTTTTTTCAAAAAGAATGGGCATGAGACCGACAAAGGTGGTCAGCGAGGTTAGTAAAATGGGGCGGAAACGGGCCATGCCCGCAGTCTTGACCGCATCAAGAAGAAAGGTTCCTTTGGCCCGTTCGTTAACATAATGGACTAAGACCAGGCTGTCATTGATCACCACACCGGTAAGGGCAACCAGTCCAAAGTGGGATAACTGACTGAGCGGAAGGCCAAAAAGATAATGACCAATGGTTGCACCAATTAGACCAAACGGGATCACGGACATGATCAAAAAGGGTTGCAGGTAGGAACGAAATGGAATGGCGAGCAGACCATAAATCAAAAACAGGCAGATTCCACCGACCCGGGCGAGGCCGGAATCACTTTCCTCCTGCTCTTTTTTCTCACCCACAAAAGTGAACCTTAGCCCGGGGTGCTGGGCACGAAGTTGGGGAAGGAAATTTTTGGCGAGATCGCGTTCGATCCCGGGCACATTTGCCACAACTTTATCTGCAGACGATCCAACATTAATAATGCGGGAGCGATCGGTTCGGGTAATGGTCGAAAACCCAAGACCGATCTTGATTTCTGCAACTTCACCCAGGGGTGCTTCCACCCCGTTGGGGGCCCGCACCCGGAGGTTGGAAAGGGCGTGTAAACTTTTTCGGTCTTCAAGTGGATAAAGCAACATGACCTTTACCTCATCTCTGTCTCTTTGCAGACGTTGAATTTCTTCACCATAATAGGCCTGCCTCACCTGTTTGCCCAAGTCTGCCTGGGTAAGGCCTAAAGATCTTCCCGCCGAATTAAGCCGGAGTTGGACTTCCCGTTTTCCTTCTGCAAAGGTGTCTCTTTGATCAAATAACCCTTCGTAGGTTTCCAATTGCTTGACCAGTTTTTTGCTGGCAAGGCTCATCTCTTCTAGGTCATCCCCAGAAATTTCAACCTCAAGTGCGGTTCTGCTCCCGCCTGCGGCAACATCGCCAAAATATAGTTCCTTAAGTCCTGGGACGGGCCCAATTTTTTCCCGCCAAAGGGCAGAAATTTGGGGAGCGGTACGGGTACGCATTTCAGACTTGATCAGTTCTACACTCACCTCTCCCATATTTGATGCAGAAACGATATTGGATGAACTTTTCGGCCCACCGGAAAAAGGCTGGGCACCCATGGTTTGCATCACATAGCGAAAGGGGTTGGGTTCACCGAGTTCTTCTAAGTGTTGGATAACTGCCAACCTTGCGGATTCCACTTTCTCAATCGCATTTTCGGTGGAGCGTGCGGGCACTCCTTCCTGCATATGTATTTTAACGGAAATATAATCGGAGGGCACGGGTGGGACTCCACGAATAGAAGGCACATGCCCCCCCACAATCAACCCAATGGTCACCGCAAACAAGCCGACAAAAAAGGCGAGGGTGAGGTAGCGGTAACGAAGGCAGAGTTCAAGAAAGGGTTGGTAGATTTTTTCGATAAATTTTTCCAGTCCCAAAGCGACTTTATCCTGTAGCTTCGCGATCGGATTGTTTGGGGCCTGGTTAAACCGACAAAGGCTGAGGTGGTAAGGCAGAATGAATTTAGACTCGATCAGAGAAAAGAATAGGGCGGGTATGACCACCAAAGGGATATCTTTTAGCAACTTGCCCAGCCAACCTGGAAGGAAGAGAAGGGGAACAAAAGCAACCATGCTTGTGATAATTGCAAAAGTCACCGGCATGGCCACACGGTGGGTACCATCAATGGCAGCGGCTAATGCATTTTTGCCCCTCCTGCCTTGGGTATAAACCGATTCCCCAACCACGATGGCATCGTCCACCAATATCCCTAACACCACGAAAAAAGCAAATAAGGAGACCAGGTTGATGGATGCCCCAATGACCCCCATGGTGGCAAAGGCGCCCATGAAGGATATGGGCAGCCCAAGAGCTACCCAAAAGGCCAAAGATGGCCGAAGAAAAAGGGATAGCACCAAAAAGACGAGGATGAGCCCTTGCAACGCATTATCGATCATCATTTGCAGCCGTCCTTGCAAATAATAGGAACTGTCCTGCCAGATCGTCATGCCCACCCCTTCCGGGAGAGTGGGGCTTGTGGCTTGCACATAGGCGTTAACTTTCTTGGATATATCCAGAGGGCTTTGCTGCCCAACGCGAAAAACGCGAAGTGTGACCGCAGGTTGTCCGTTGAAAGTGGTGTAGAGTGCCTTATCCTCGAAAGCGTCTTTGACGGTTGCGACTTCACCGAGAGTTACGCTAGAGCCATTTTCGGAAGGGAGCAGTTCAATGGCATTAAATTCCTGGCCATCCCGTGCTTTGCCCATCGAACGCAACAGGGTTTCGCCGGCGGCAGTTCGGGCAACTCCACCAGGCACATCGAGGGATGTTTGGCGGAGCGTTCTTGCCACATCATCAAAACTTAGCCCATGTTCGCGAAGGGAGGACTCCGAAACTTCGATCCCGATTTGCGGGTTTCGTATACCTGCGATCTCCACCTGAGTGATTCCTGGGAGGTTGGTGAGGTCGTCAAGGGTTTGATCGGCTAATTTTCTCAAAGATTTTTCATCACACTGCCCATGTATGGCGACAGCGAGGACGCGTCTCTTAATTGTTGTCACCTCAACCATGGGCTTTTCTGCCTCCTCGGGAAGAGTGAGAATGGAGTCTACCCGGACTTTGATCTCATCGGCTAGCAGTTTAGCATCCCTCCCTCTTTCAACCTGAACCGAAACGACTCCAAAGTTTTCTCTGGAGTAGGAAGTCATTTCTTTGATTCCTGCAAGGTCCCAAATTTTTTCTTCAATCTGTTTGCATATTCCATCCTCCACTTCCAAGGGGGCGGCCCCTGGGTAAGCCACTGAGATCGTGACTAGGTCGAGGTCAAAATTAGGGAAGAGTTCCATCTTCAACCCTTTGACAGAAAAAATTCCTGTAATCAGGATAACCCCCATGAGGAGGTTGGCGGCAACGCCATTTTTAGCAAACCAGGCAATCATTGGGCAGTTTTGTTTGGTTCAATAGAGGAGTTTTTTTGGCCAAGGGTTTGCTCAGTTTCAGTGTCACCAACCACCCGCACTCTCATGCCCTCAGAGATAATCTCAATTGGGGTAATACACACCCGGTCCCCTTCTTTAAGGCCTTCTCTAACCCAAACCTTTCGGGTTGTCCGATGCAGAACCTCAACCTTTCTTGGGTGCAGTCGGTTGTTTTGGTCTACGACCAAAAGGGTGGTGAGGTCCCGAAAAGCTGAATCAGGCAAAACAAAAGCAGAAACATTTTTCCCAATGAGTTTGAGGTTCACAAATTGCCCCAGGCTGAGGGGTGTGTCGGGGGGTGTTTGGGAAAATGGGTTGGCAAAACAGTTGTCAATCCGGGCGACAAAGTTGGTCAACCTGGTTTTGGGATCAACTATCCCTTGGGAACGGTCAAGAAACCCTAGGTGTGTTGCTTTTCCCCCGTCTGAAAGGGTTTCGACCTGAATCTTCTGGTCTTTGGTAAACCCATCCATAAAGCCGAGAAAGGAGATTTCTTTTTGGCTTAACGATAGGTCGATCTCTGCGGTGTCCAAGGAATAAATTTCTGCAAGTGCGGATGATGTTCCTGCACCAACCCGTTGTCCACGGTCAACCATAGTCTTGATGATTCTGCCGTCAAAGGGAGCGACAACCCGGGCACGGGAGAGGTTTTTCTTAGCCTGATCGAGGAATGCCTGTGCTGCCTGGGATTCAGCTTCAGCTTTGCGGATTTGAGGAAGGCGCTTTACCAGTTCGGGTGCTTTGGCCCAATTGCGGTCTCCCCACTCACTCTTTGCCTGCTTGGCAAATTCGCGTTCCTGAACCAATTGAAATTGGGCACGGCTGAGGTTGGCTTTGGCTTCAGCCACGGCGGTTAAAAGGTCAAGCTCCTCTATTTTGACCAGAAGGTCGCCCTTTCTGAAAAAGCCTCCAGCACGAAAGGATGGGTTTGTTTGTCCCGCAGCAAAAGGAGCCACGCCTTCAACAATACCGGGCACCTCCGCGATAAGGGTGGTTTGGGTATGGGGACGTACCACCCCATGAGAATGAATGATAGCGGGCAGCGACTTTTCCTGTGCCACCACAACTTCAACATACGGGTATTCTTTCTTAAACTCCTTTGGTTGCGGTTCCGGACGGAGCTGGATTAAATGCCAGGCAACCCAAAGGAGGCCACCTAGAGCAAGGGGGGGAAGAATGTATTTTCTCATGATTTTTCAGAAAGAGGTGTATGCCCAAAGGCGAGGTGAAGGTCTACCCGATTGTGGAGCCGTTGCTTGCGGATCAAAAGAGCACGACTGCGAGCCTCAAAGGCCCGTCTTTGGTTTTCCAAGGCGTTGAAGATGGCTTCTGTACCACGCTGGAATCTTTCCCAACTCAGTCGGGATGCCTCCTCGGCTGCATTGGCTGCTTGCAAAAGTAAGATCTCTTCTTTTTGCAGGGCCAACTCTGCTGCAAGCAAGTTTTCTAATTCAATAAATGCCTCCAATGCAACCATGCGGTAATCTGCCCAGGCTGCTTCTTGTACCGCTTTTGCTTGCCGCTGGGCAGCCCGAAGCTGGCCGCCATTGAAGATCGGCTGGGAGAAGGACCCATTGATTCCCCAGGTTCGGAAGTTGTTATCGAGTAAATTTTCAAATTCATCACTCCGGCTGCCTGGACCCCCGCTTAAACGAAGGGACGGGAAGAAATTTTTGCGGGCAATGGCGAGATCGAGCCCGCTTGCCTCAGCTTTTTTTTCGGCTGCCAGCAAATCGGGCCGCTGGGTAAGTGCGTAGCTTGGTGAAGTGGGGGTCTTGGGAACTTCTGGAAGACTGGAAAGCTTGTTGGTGATATTTGTATCAAGGTGGATAGTGGGGTAGTTGCCCAAAAGCACATTGAGCCTTCTTTTCATTTGATTCAATTGACGCTCCCCTGCCAAAGCTTTGGCTTTTGCAGATGCAGTGCCAGACTCTGCCAAACTTTTCTCCAAGGCATTGGCGAGCCCTTTTTTAAATCGCTCGTTTACAAAAGTTTCATTTTGAGCGAAGGAAGCAGCACTCTGGTTCGCCAGCCTGAGTTGTTCTGATCCCTCCACGATCTCGTACCATACTTTGGCCACCTGTCCTGCAAGCGATAGTTGGGCTGCATTCAGGTCATACTTTCCGGCTTCAAATATTTTTTGAGCAGAGTTTCGCATATCAGCCAATTTTCCCCATAAATCCAACTCCCAGCTGATATTTAATCCAGAGGTAAAGCTGTTGCTGGTAAAGGAAGTGCTTCCATTGGGTAAATTGAAGCCTATTAAATTTCGCTTGGACCGGCTTCCAGTGATCTCTGCTTGGGCAGAGGGTAGAAGGTTGGCACCTACTATGGTCGCCTGTTCTCCCTGAGCGATCAAGCGTTCGGACAGAGCTACTAAGGATGGGTTTTCCGACCATGCATCCTCGATCAGTCTCTCGAGGGCATCTCCTCCTAGAGAATTTGCCCATCCCATGGTGGAGATATTTCCTTCCCCATTGCTGATATTTGATTCCCAGGTCTGGGGGTAGTGGACCACGGTCTCTCTTTTTATTTGAGTTTTGGGAGCAAGGCAGCCCGCGAGCAGGGTTGAACCAAGTGCACTCAAGAGGAGGAAGGATAGGGGAGAGGGTTTCATGACTGGGTTGAGTTTCTTAATCCGTGGGTGAAGCCTTGGGAGATAAAATGGATCAGGCGATCGATCATTTCGTCCACTTGGTCTTCTGTGCACAAACCTTTTGTGAAATCTTCCAACCTGCGGTGCTGGGCGAGTGCTCCCAACATTGATGATACCGCGAGGTGCAGGTGCCAGTATACTTCCTTGGCTGGCGCATTGGGATAGATTAAGGAGAGCTCACGGTAATAAATTTCCGCGATTTGAGAGAAAAACCGGTGATGCATGCGCTCAATAAATTTGGTGGGTTCCGTGAAAGTACGGGCGACCAGTTGAGCGAGACTGCAACGGGAGCTGGCACTTTTCGATATTTCTTCCCCTATGGGTTGTATTAAAGAACGAAAAATTTGAAAAACACTGAGAGGCTCCTTCGGTTGGTTCTTTTTATAAATCTCCAACAACTGCAGCCTGCGTTGGTTTATGGGTTGGATACGTTCTCTGAGCATTTCCAGAACCAATGCGTCCTTGGATCCGAAATGGTAGTTTGCTGCTGCTAGGTTGGCGTTTGCCTCCTTGGCCACCGACCGCATGGTCAAACCATTGTAACCATGAAGCGAAAACAAACGGGCTGTCGCCTCAATCAACCGTCTACGGGTGGAAATCTTTGGCTTTTGGTTTTTGGTTATGGTTGCAATCACAAGCGAACATTTAAAACGCTTGTTTGAAAAAACTCAAATCCATCTTTTTATTTCTTGGATGAGCAAACAATGGGCAAGTGTTCTTGGTTGACTTACCCGCTGAAATTTACTTGTATTCTCTGCTTTTCCCAATTTTGAGTACACACTCCGATCGATTATGATTAAGATTCGTTTACAAAGACACGGTGCCCGTCATGCACCTTTTTATCGCATGGTTGTTGCCCCTGCACAATCCCGCCGAGATGGCCGCTTTATCGAGGTTGTTGGCACTTACAACCCACAGTCCACTGCCCGGGAGCGCGAGTTAGATCTTAAGATGGACCGCATCGACCATTGGCTCGAAGTGGGAGCTCAACCAACGGATACAGCTAAAAGCTTGATTCGTCAGGGCCGTTTAAGCCCGGAAGAATGGTTAAAGCGTACCGAAGCCAAAGCGAGTGCCAAAGCTGACCGTATTGCCAAAAAGAAAAACCCAGCTCCCGTAGCCGAGGAAAAGCCAGTTGAAGAACCCAAGGCTGAGGAAGAAGCGGCACCAGAAGCTAAGGAAGCTGCTGCGGAACCCGTAGAAGAAGCTACTGAGGAAGCCCCTGCTGCCAAGGCGGAGCAACCCGCAGAAACCGAAAAGGCTGAAGAAAAGCCTGCTGAAGAAGCAAAAGAAGAGCCCAAGGCAGAATCCAAGGAGGAGAAGGCTGAGGAGAAAGAGGAATCTGATTCCTAACTCCTTTTGTTGGTTTCCAAGGTTGGCATGCTTTTCTTAGAATCTGATGATACGCACGATGAGTCCTCAACTGCGTTTCGACGTTCTTTCGCTGTTCCCTCAAACAGTTGAGGCTTTTACCAGCGAAAGCATTGTTGGCAAAGCGGTTGAAAGAGGGCTGATCGATGTTCATTCGCTCGATCTTAGGGATTGGGCGAAAGGAAAACACCGGGAAGCAGATGACCGTCCTTTTGGCGGTGGAGCGGGTATGGTTCTTAAACCTGAGCCGCTCTTTGATGCGATCGAACAAACATCTTCCCCGCAGGCGACCGTTATCTACATGGCTCCTGATGGAGAACCGTTTTCCACCAAGATGGCCAAAGAACTTTCAACATCGCAGCACATTGTGCTTGTCAGTGGTCATTATGAAGGAATCGACCAGCGTGTTCGCGATCAATTAATCGACCGTGAAATAAGCATAGGGGATTATGTACTAACCAACGGAGCTCTTGCAGCCAGTGTGGTTATCGATGCGGTTGCCCGTCATGTTCCAGGCGTCTTGGGTGACGGGGAGTCTCTGCAGGGAGAATCCTTCGATGATCAATTGTTGGGATGCCCGCAATACACCCGCCCAGAAGAATTTAGAGGATTTAAAGTTCCGGAAGTTTTGCTTTCGGGGAACCACCAGGCGATCGCTCGTTGGCGGCATGAACAACGCGTCGAAAAAACGAAAAGATTACGCCCGGATTTAGAAACTATCATCAATCAATAAGGATCTGAGAACATGAATGA
>Ga0181592_10004732_pt1 | contig 11231 bp, 10 predicted proteins | sample 071ome_20_FD_133755 | JGI IMG/M metagenome (GOLD analysis project Ga0181592, IMG submission 133755) | Coastal salt marsh microbial communities from the Groves Creek Marsh, Skidaway Island, Georgia - 071412BT metaG (megahit assembly) | ecosystem: Environmental > Aquatic > Marine > Intertidal...
CGACCGGTGACGGCGTGTTCATCGCGAACTCCTCGCGGGCGGATTTCAGCCATTCCTGATATTCCGCTTCGGGAAGGGCGCGTACTTCGATCGGCATGTAGGCGTGGTTGACGCCGCAGATCTGGTTGCACTGCCCGTAATAGGTCTGCTTGCCGGCCGGCACATCGATCCAGACCTCGTTGGTGCGGCCGATGAAGGCATAGACCTGCACGGCAAGCGCCGGCACAAAATAGGAATGCATGACGTCATTGCCGGTGACCAGCAGCTTCACGCGGGTATTTTCCGGCACCACCATCGGATAGTCGACGGAGAGCAGGCGGATCTGCCCCTCCTGAAGGTCTTCCTCATCGACAAGATAGCTGTCGAAGGAGATGCCCTCATCCGGATATTCGTAATTCCAGTACCACTGATTGCCAGTGACCTTGATCACCATGTCGGTATCGGCCGTCCGGTCGAGATAATAGAGCAACCGGAAAGACGGCACCGCGATCCCGACAAGGATCACCACCGGGATCACCGTCCACAGGATTTCGATCACCGTGTTGTGTGAGGTCCGTGACGGCACCGGATTGGCAGCAGCGCGGAACCGGATGCCGACATAGACAAGCAATCCGAGCACGAACAGCGAGATCAGCGTGATCACGACAAGAAGCAGGTTGTGCAGGTCATCTGCCATCTCGGCGATGGTGCCTGCCGGCGGCTGCAATCCCATCTGCCAGGGCAGTGGCTGCGCGGCCGTTGCCGCACCGGCGACAAGACAGGATGCCACCGCAACCAGCCACGCCGGGTGCAGGATGTTCTTTCGCAGACTTGCCATCACGTCAGATGCAATGGTGGCCATGAATGCCATGGATATCTCCCCCAGATAAAGCGCTTGATCGGAGTTGGCCGGCCAGACAAAAGGACACCGCACGGCCGACTTTTGATCAAGCCGTTGATAGACCGATTCGACGAAATTTGAAAGCCCTGTGCGGCAGCCTGTCGCTATAAATGCGAAATTTTTTATACGTCGGCCAATCGGCGCTTTCCGCAGACCACGCCGCGCCCCTCCGGCGCGTGTCATGACGCTTGAAATCCACTGGCCAGAGCCCCATTCTCTCGGGGTACCAGCACGCCTTTTCGCACGCCGGAACATCGCCGTCGGGGCAGCCCGAAAACACCGCATGCCGAGAAGGCAAGTCCGAGGAGACACCATGGACCATTTGCACACCACAGACGCGATCTTTTTTGACAATACCGCGCTTGACCGCGACCGCGCCGAGGCCATCGTGCGCGACGCGCTTGTCGATGCCGATGACGGCGAATTGTTCCTCGAGATGCGGCATTCCGAAATGCTGGCCTTCGATGACGGGCGGCTGAAGGCGGCCAGCTATGACCAGACAAGCGGCTTTGGCCTGCGCGCCATCGCCGGTGAGGCACATGGCTATGCGCATGCCGGCGAGCTGAGCGAGGCCGCGCTGAGGCGCGCCGCCGACAGCGTGTCCGCCGTTACCCGTGGCCATACAGGGACACATGCCGCACCCCCGATATCGGCAAGCAACCGGCCGCTCTATAGCGATGGCAACCCGCTATCCGGCACGCCGTTCGAGGACAAGGTCGCCCTATTGCAGGAGATCGACGCCTTTGCCCGCGCCGCCGACCCGCGTGTTGTCCAGGTCAGCGCGTCGCTCGCCGGGTCATGGCAGGCGGTCCAGATCATCCGCGCCGACGGGCATCGCGCCGCCGACATCAGGCCGCTTGTCAGGCTGAATGTCTCGGTTGTGGTGGCACAGGATGGCCGCATGGAATCGGGCTCGTCGGGCGCCGGTGGCCGGGTGATGTTCGACAGCTACATGACCCCCGAAATCTGGCAGTCACAGGTCCATGAGGCGCTGCGAATCGCGACGCTGAACCTTGCTTCGGTTGCAACACCGGCCGGCGAGATGGAGGTTGTTCTCGGTGCCGGCTGGCCCGGCGTGATGCTTCATGAGGCGGTTGGCCACGGGCTGGAAGGCGATTTCAACCGCAAGGGCACCTCGATCTTCAGCGGCCGTGTCGGCGAACAGGTCGCCGCCAAGGATGTGACTGTCATTGATGACGGCACCATGCAGGACCGGCGCGGGTCGATCACCATTGATGACGAAGGCACGCAGTCGCGCCGCAATGTGCTGATCGAGAACGGCATCCTTCGTGGCTATATGCAGGACCGCCAGAACGCCCGCCTGATGGGGGTAGAAGCCACCGGCAACGGCCGCCGGCAATCGCATGAGCACGCCCCGATGCCCCGTATGACAAACACATTCATGGAAAATGGTCCGCATGACCCGGACGAGATCGTCGCCTCGATGAAGAAGGGGATCTATGCGGTCAATTTCGGTGGCGGGCAGGTCGACATCACCTCCGGCAAGTTCGTTTTCGCCGCGTCCGAGGCCTATCTGGTGGAGAATGGCAGAATCGGCGCGCCGGTAAAGGGCGCCACCCTGATCGGCAACGGCCCCGACGCGATGTCGAAGATCAGCATGGTCGGCAATGACATGGCGCTTGATGACGGGGTCGGCACCTGCGGCAAGGCCGGGCAGAGCGTCCCGGTCGGCGTTGGCCAACCAACCGTGAAGATGGGCGGCATCACCGTCGGCGGTACGGAAGCCGCCTAGAGCAGGCCGCCTGAATGACGCGCCCGGCGGGTCATCTGTCGTCCGCTGGCCCCTCAACTGGCCTGACAAGGAATGGCAGGATGGCCAGCATGGCGAACATGACCAGCGCACCAAAGCTGAACGGGTACGATGTGCCGCCAAGGTCATAGAGCGGCCCGGCAACAACAAGGCCGATCACCTGCCCGAGCGAGCCGAACCCCTGGACAACGCCAAGCGAGCCGCCACGCGAGGACCGGCCCGCCACTTTGCTGGCAATGCTGCTCAGCGCCGGTGAGGCGACGGCGAACCCGAAACAGATCGCGGTCGTGGCGAGCAGTGTCTGCACAAGCGGCCAGGCATTGCCCGGCAACAGCCCCGCCACCGCCAGCACGGTCAGGATCTGGCCACTTGCCAGCAACACGCCGCCAAGCCCCATCGCACCGATCTCGCCGAACCTGACGACGATGTGGCGGATCAGCACCGCCTGCACAATGACAATGCAGACGCCGATATAGGTGAAAAGCCATCCGGTTTCACGGGCACCGAACCCGAGATAGTCACGTAGCACCAGGACAAAGGATGCCTCGACCTGGGCAAAGGCGAGATTGAGCACCAGCGCCACCGCAGCATAGAGCGCCAGCGGCGAGCGGACCAGCACCGCAATCCGTGCGATCAGCCCGGCCCTTTCATCATCCGGCACGATCCGCCCGTCCGGCGGTGCTTTCAGGCGCGTGGTGAGGACCAGCGCCAGCAGCGAAAACCCGGCCGCGAGAAGAAATGGCGTCTGGTGAAGCGGGCCGCTGCCGATATGGCTGAGCAACCCCCCAAGCGCCGGCCCGGCAACAAAACCGACACCGATGGCGGCGCCGAGCAATCCCATATACTGGGCGCGTTTCTCGTCTGTCGTGCGGTCGGCGATCATCGCCTGGATGACGCCGGTATTGCCCGAGGCGAACCCGGCAATGATCCGGGCGGCGAACATCGACAGGATATCGCTCGACATTGCGAACCACAGATGCGCCACCGCGCTGATCGCCAGCGAGAGAAACAGCACCCGCCGGCGGCCATAATGGTCCGACAGTCTGCCGAGGATCGGATTGGCCACGAACATCGCCAGCGCGAACGAGGCCAGAAGCATCGTCATCACACTTGCCGGCAGGCCAAGCATCTCGATCACGGTATAGGGAAGGACCGGAATGAGGGCGCCAACGCCAATGAAATTTATTCCCACGATGAGCAGGAGTACCGGCATCCTTGCCCCTTTACGATTCAGCGCGCCCGTTTGTGGTCACGATCCCCGTATGTCGGGGGTGGCCATACATCATGAATATCTTTCGGCTTCGAAAATCCGCGCGAGATCGCCATCCCATGAATCGCGATACAGCCGCAGCAGCCGTTCGGCCGGCGTCTCGCCGCTCGCCAGCGCGTTGCGGAGCGGCGCCAGATATCCGGTCTCGTCACCACCGCTGTCATCAATGCGGGCGCGGCGTCGCAGGCCCGCCGATGCCAGCTCGACAAGCCTTGCCGCCAAGTCATGAACATCACGGCCACCAAGCTGGCCACGAAGTCCGTCCCGCGCCACCGACAGCCGCGCCGCCATCACATCATCGGCACCTAGCGGGGCGGCCAGCGCTGTCGCTTCTTCAAGAGCCTCTTCATCATAGAGGAGACCGACCCAGAAGGCCGGCAAGGCGCAGTTATTGCCCCAGGCACCGCCATCGGCACCGCGCATCTCGAGAAACCGCTTCAGCCGCACCTCGGGAAAGGCGGTGGTGATATGATCCTGGAAATCGGCCATGCTTGGCATCTGGCCCTCAAATCCGGTCAGCATGCCATCCATGAAATCACGGAATGAGCGGCCGGCGACATCGATGTAATCATCGCCGCGATGCAGGAAATACATCGGCACATCAAGGATATAGTCAATCCACTGTTCATAGCCGAAATAGTCGTCGAAGACACATGCCGGCACGCCGCTACGGGCGGCATCGGTATCGGTCCAGGCCTGTGCCCGCGTCGACAGCCAGCCCGATGGCGCGCCATCCTTGAAGGGCGAGTTCGCGAACAGCGCGGTCGCCACCGGCTGCAGCGCCAGCGAGGTGCGGAATTTCTGCCGCATATCGGCCTCGTCGGAAAAATCGAGATTCACCTGCACCGTGCAGGTGCGCAGCATCATGTCGAGGCCAAGCGTGCCGACCTTCGGCATATGCCGGCTCATGATGCGGTACCGCCCCTTCGGCATGAAGCCGATATCCTCGCGCCGCGCCGTCGGGTGATAGCCGATGCCGAGCATACCGATATCAAGTGGCGCCGCCGCCGCCTGCATATGGCGCAGATGACGGCCGGTCTCGTTACAGGTCTGGTGAATGTCATCGAGCGGCGCGCCGGACAATTCAAGCTGGCCGCCAGGCTCCAGCGTCACCGCACCCCCGTCGGAATCGATGATACCGATGATATTGCCCTTTTCCATGATCGGTTCGGCACCCGGTCCAAGCTCGGTCAACAGCCGCCCGAGCAGCGCGCCGATGCCGGCCTCGCCCTCATAGGCGACCGGTGCCAGATCATGCCTGTGGAACAGGAATTTTTCGTGTTCGGTGCCGATCTTCTGTTCGCCGACGGGGGTTTCGCCGTCGGCAATCCAGGCGATCATCTGCCCGACATCTACGGGTTCGTCGTGGTGGTCATGCGTCAAGGCGGTTACATTCCCTGCGTGACGCCCCGCAAATTGCGGCCCGGGGCGTCGGACTGATGGTGGGGGGGCCGGCCGGGCCGGTTCGGGATGCCCGGCATCAGGTCCAGTCTCCACACACCGATTGAAAACAGGCAAGGGCCGCAATGGCCGCCGTATCGGCGCGCAATATGCGCGGCCCGAGCGAAAGTTTCAAACTATTTTGACGGCCCGAGATCATCATCCGTTCATCCTCGGAAAACCCGCCTTCCGGGCCGATGACAATCGCCGCCTTCGCGACCGGTGCCGCTTCCGTCAGCACGCGAACGGCATTCATCTCGCCAGCCCCGGCGCTGGTTTCGTCGCAAAAAATGATATGACGGTCCGCCTCGCAGGCATCAAGTGCCGCGGCAAGCCCGGTAAAGGGCATGATCTCGGCGATATCCAGCCTTTCAGTCTGTTCGGCCGCCTCGATGGCGTTGGCCAGCATGCGCTCATCATTCACCCGAGACACCTGGCAATGATCGGTGCGGACCGGCCAGATGCGGCTGCATCCCATCTCGGACGCCTTCTGCGCGATGAAATCAAGCCGTGCCTTCTTCACCGGTGCGAACAGCAGCCACAGGTCCGGGCTCGATGCCTGCCGGCGCGTCTCCTGCCGCACCATGAGCTCGCAATCGCGCCGTCCCCCACGTTTTACCTCGGCCTGCCATTCACCGTCACGGCCATTGAAGACCAGCACGGAATCACCATCGCGGCAGCGCATCACATTCAGCAGATAATGCTGCTGCTCGCGTGACGGCTGGAAAGAGGTACCGGCGGCAAGTTCGTCGGGGACGAACAATCGGGCCCTGGCGGCTGGTGCGTTCATTTGACACATTTAGGGCCGCGAGCGCTGCTTTACAAGCCGGCCGCCACCATGCTGGCCGGCTATGCGCAACCGTTAAACTGCGCTAAGGATGATACCTATGAAGGACAGGATCACTCCGGCACCGCACGGCGATAACGCGCCCCGCCACCGGCACACCGACATCGATCCGCGTGGATGGTGGCGACGCCTGCCGCGCCACCTTCATCCCTTTATTCTGGTGGCGCGTTTCGACCGGCCCATCGGGTGGTGGCTGCTGCTGTCGCCGGGGTGGTGGATCATCCCGGCTGCCACCTCCGACACCGGCCGGATGGTCGAACTGATGCTGCTGTTTCTCGTCGGCGCGGTGACGACGCGCGCCGCCGGCTGCGTGATCAACGATCTGTGGGACCGGCGGCTTGACCGGCGCGTCGAGCGCACCTCTGGCCGGCCGCTTGCCGCCGGCACCATGGGGGTTGGCACCGCACTGGCGTTTCTGGCCGTGCTGGGGCTGATCGGGCTTGCTGTATTGGTGCGGCTTCCCGGCGCCGCCATCATCACCGGCATTGCCGCACTTCCCCTTGTCATCCTGTATCCGCTCGCCAAGCGCGTGACCTGGTGGCCGCAGGCCGTTCTCGGCCTGACCTTTTCCTGGGGCGTGCCGCTTGGCTGGGCGGCGGCGGGCATGGGGTCGACACCCGCCTTGCCGCCACCGGCCCTGCTGGCAATCTATCTTGGCAGCGTTGCCTGGGTGTTCGGCTATGACACGATCTATGCGGTTCAGGATATGGCGGATGACCGCACTGTCGGGGTCAAATCCTCGGCATTGGGGCTTGGCAGGCACCTTCAGGCCGGCGTGTCGGCAGCCTATGCCGTCGCCATTCTCGGGCTTGGTTGCGGCTTCTGGCTGCTGATCGGACCGGGGCCATGGCTTGCCGGGCTGGCCTTGATGGCGATTCATCTGCGCTGGCAGCTGCGTCGTCTGCGGGTGGATGATCCGGCCGGCGCGCTGCGACTGTTCCAGTCAAACCGGGATGCCGGGCTGATCCTGACCGCCGGAATGGTGCTGACACATCTGGCCGGCTAGCCCCTAGAGGAAGGCGGCAATATCGTCCGCATCAACCGTCTGTACCTTCCACGGCCCGTCAGCGCTGATGGCCCGCCCGCGAAGATGCTCGTTGACAGCAAGGCGGCAGGATCTGTCATCTGTCACCCGGGCGATGAACCTGTCGCGATCCGTTCCCAGATCAAGATCCGGATCGACACCGGCAACAAAGGCCTGCACCAGCGCCGCCGCCGAATCCTGCGCCAGTGTCGGCAATTGTCGGTTACGGGCGGGAATGCGGCTGAGCCCGCCGGGCTGACCACCGCCAAGATCAAGAACGCCGCTTCGCGCGCTGTAGCCAAAGACCGGCTGCGACGGCGCGACAATATCCCCACCGGCGCTCGGCACCGGAAGATGCGTCACCGTACCGGTCAGCATCCGTACATAATCATAGGCAACGCCAATCGCCTCGGTACGGTGCATGATCGCCAGCTGCGCCGCGTCAAGCCAGGCGACATTCAACATCACATCGGTGCCGCGCGACGGAAAGGCGGTGCATGACACCGCACCATAATAGCTGACGGTGGCGGCGTGAACGATGTCGCAATCATGAAGGATGGCCGGCGTCACCGGCACGATGGCATCGTCGCCGAACTTGCGGCGAAGCTGCACCGGAGCGCGGTTCGAGCCAACCGACAACACCGCCGTGCGGCCGCCAAGCAGCGCCGGATCATCAAGCGCGGTCAGCCGGCCCGCCCTCAGGACAAAAGCCCCCTCGGGTGCGGCGTAAGGATAGTCGATGGCGCGCTGCGCCTCGGACTGCGCGGCAAGGTAGGTATGATCCAGCGGCGCGGTCACGGTGCCTCCGTCAGACCGAAAGGCCGGTCGTCTCGTCAAATCCCAGCGCGATGTTCATATTCTGAACCGCCGCGCCCGAAGCCCCCTTGCCGAGATTGTCGAGCCGCGCGGTCAACCAGAACTGGCTCGAATCTTCATTGGCGAAGACGAACAGCTCGAGATAATCGCTGCCGGCAAGCGCCGATGCATCCAGCATCAGGGCCGCCGTCTCCGGTGCGCCGGCGCACACCTCACCCATACGCACAAATTGCGTATCTTCGTAATGCGCTGCAAGTGCGTCATACAGGTCGGTCGCCGTCACGGATTTTGTCAGCTGCGCGGCGTGAAGCGGCAGATGGACAAGCATGCCAGCATAGAAGGACCCGACCGCCGGCATGAAGATCGGCCGCGTCGCCAGCCCGGCATAATGCGTCATTTCGGGAAGATGCTTGTGCGCCAGCGCCAGGCCATAGGCACCATGCGGCGGCAGATCGCCATCCTTGTGCCGGGCGATCATGCCCTTGCCGCCGCCGCTGTAGCCGGAGACCGCGGGCACCGTCAGCGCTGCGTCCGCGGGGATCAGCCCGGCATCGACGAGCGGGCGCGCCATCGCCAGTAACCCGGTCGGATAGCAACCCGGATTGCTGATCTGGCGCGCGTCAGCAATTCTGGCGCGGACATCGCCGGCAAGCTCGGCAAACCCGTAGGCCCATCCTTCGGCCGTCCGGTGCGCCGACGAGGCATCGATCACGCGCGCGCCGATCTCGGCCGCCATGGCGGCTGACTCACGCGCCGAATCATCGGGAAGACACAGGATCGTCAGATCGCAGTCACCCATCATCACACGCCGCGCGCCGGCATCCTTGCGCCGCGCGTCATCCAGCACCACAGGCTCGACAAGCGGATGCGCCGCCAGCCGGTCATGCACCTGTAGGCCGGTCGTACCGGCCCCGCCATCGATGAAGATGCGATAGGTCATCGCGGTGTCATAAACGGAATGGCCGCCTCTTGCAAGGACGGCTATAAGGATGGTTATTGTGGCAGCGACGTGGTTGAAACGCCGCCCCTCACCCTATATCTGGGAAGCGTTATGAGCACTGTTGATGAACAACTGATTTCCGAACTCCTCGACGCCGCGCGGTCTGCCGGCGCCGACGGGGCAGACGCCGGCGTCGCCCGCAGCGAAGGCACCTCCGTTTCGGTGCGGCTTGGCAAGGTTGAATCAAGCGAGCGGTCAGAGGAGGTCGAGGCCGCCCTGCGGGTCTTTGTCGGCCAGCGTAACGCCTCGGTCTCGACAAGCCAGCTTGACAGCGAGACCATACGCACGCTGGCGGCGCGCGCCGTGGCGATGGCGAAGGTGGCGCCGGAAGATCCCTATGTCAGGCTTGCCGCCGCCGGCGAGATCGCCTCCGAAATCCCGCAGGTCGAAATCTACGACCCGAACGTGCCGACGGTCGAACATCTGACCGAAACCGCCATGGCGGCCGAGGCGGCCGCGCTGGCGGTTGACGGCATCACCAATTCTGATGGCGGGTCGGCAAGCCATGGCGTCACCCATGTGATGATCGCCACCACAAACGGCTTCAGCGCCGATTACCGCCGTTCATCGCAGGGCATTTCTGCCGTCGTCATCGCCGAAAGGGATGGCGCGATGGAGCGCGATTATGATTACACTGCCGCCGTCTTCGGCGAGGATCTGGACCCGGCCGCAGATGTCGGTGCCAGCGCCGCCGCGCGCACCCTCGCCCGCCTCGGCCCGCGCAAACCGCAGACCGGCCAGTTCCCGGTTGTCTATCACCAGCGCGTGGCGGGATCGCTTGTCGGCACCCTTGCCGGTGCGATCAATGGCGCGTCGATCGCGCGTGGCACCAGCTTCCTGAAGGACAGCATGGGCGATCAGGTCACCAGCACCGGCCTGACCTTCATCGATGATCCGCTGCGCCCGCGCGGCATGGCGACAAGACTGTTCGACGGCGAAGGCCTGCCGGTGAGCCGCCGCGCCATGGTCGAGGACGGGGTGCTGAAAAGCTGGTTCCTCGATATCGCCTCGGCCACCAAGCTCGGCCTCACACCGACCGGACAGGCGGCGCGCGGCATGGGAAGCGCACCGGCGCCGGGGAGCAGCAATTTTTACCTCGAGAATGGCGATATGAGCTTTGACGATCTGATTGCCGATATCGAGGAAGGCTTTCTTGTCACCGAAATGATGGGAAGTTCGGTTGACATGATCACCGGCGATTACAGCCGCGGTGCCGGCGGATTCTGGATCAACGGCGGCAAGGTGACCTATCCTGTTGCCGAGGCGACCATCGCCGGCAACCTGAAGGACATGTTCATGGCGATCACCCGCGCCGATGATATCGACATGCGACGCAGTACTGCCGCACCGTCGCTTCGTGTCGAGGGCATGATGGTGGCCGGATCATGAGTTTTGCCGCCCCGCCGGGCGCGCGCCGCGGCATGCGCGACTGGATGGAGCTGATTTTCAAGGATCACGGATTTCTGCGGATCTGGTGGCACAACCATCATCTTGTTGCGCCCGGCATGTACCGGTCGAACCAGCCTGGGCCGTCGCGAATCCACGCCGCCGGCGCGGCCGGCATCCGCACCGTGATCAATCTTCGCGGCCCGCGAGGCGATGGTGGCTGGCAGCTGGAAGCCGAAGCCTGCAAGGCTGCCGGGATCACCCTGCTTGATTTCACCGCGCGGTCCCGCGCCGCCCCCGACAAGGCCATGCTTCACGCCGCGAGGCATCTGTTTGCCGAAGCGCGGCTTCCGGCGCTGATGCATTGCAAATCCGGCGCCGACCGCGCCGGGCTGATGTCGGCGCTGTATCTGCTGATTGTCGAGGAGCGCCCGGTCCGCGAGGCAGCGGCGCAGCTTGCCTGGAAATACGGCCATGTCAGACAGGCCAAGACCGGCCTTCTGGACTCCTTCTTCGCGGCCTACGCCCCCTATGAGGATCAGGGGATGGCGTTTTTCGACTGGGTCGACAATGTCTATGATCCGGACGAGGTGACGCGGCGGTTCCAGGCCAAAGGATGGGCGGTGCGCCTGACCGACAGCATCTTGCGGCGTGAATAGCCGGAATTACCCCTCCGCCCGGCCGCCAAGCGACTGCAAGCGGCACAGCCGCGCATAGAGCCCGTCAGCCGCCAGCAATTCATCATGCGTCCCCTGCTCGACGATGGTGCCATCCTCCATCACGAGAATCCTGTCGGC
>Ga0181592_10004736_pt1 | contig 11220 bp, 15 predicted proteins | sample 071ome_20_FD_133755 | JGI IMG/M metagenome (GOLD analysis project Ga0181592, IMG submission 133755) | Coastal salt marsh microbial communities from the Groves Creek Marsh, Skidaway Island, Georgia - 071412BT metaG (megahit assembly) | ecosystem: Environmental > Aquatic > Marine > Intertidal...
CTGGAGGAATTGAAGGTTCGTGGACCTAGCAAGGGTGGTAAAGGTAGCACGATCTTCCCTCTACCTAGAGGTAGATTTGCTGGTCAAGCAAACCAATATCATAGAACTCACCCCAATTCATCTAGAGGTGCTCACGCTGGTATTGACCTGACTGAGAAACCTCCCTTCGGTGCTGATCCAGCGATCGATGTGGTTGCGCTGACGGGTGGTGTTGTATTGGCAGAGAAGTTCCTTGGTACCCTGGATTATCTCTCTGGTATGATGATTAAGGGCGATGATGGATATGATCAGAGATATGTCCATATGATGCCTAGTGTAAGACCTGGCGATCGTGTTGAGGCGGGTCAAAAAATTGGTAAACTTGTTGATATGAGAAGAGTGGGTCGCGATGTTGCCAACACGCACCTACACTTGGAAGTGTATAAGCGAGGTAAAGGTGGAGACCTCAGTCCCCACAATGTCTATCCTCATCTGTTTAAGACACCAAACAGTCATCAGAACAGGGTTGTTAACACCCCACCTGATCCAGTAGCAACGATAAATACTGATAGTAACAAGACATCTCCTCCGCCACCTACGCCTACGAGGAGACCTGCAGCAGCACAACCTGTTGTTGTACAACCCATTGTTAGACCTGCATCCAGTTCTGGAAGCGGTGCGAATGTTCAATACTCAACCACTGGAGCAGGCATTAGATAATGGCAACTGCAGCAAGTCCTAAAATTAGATTCTATAAGTTCGTCACAGCACCAAAGGACTCTGGAGCTACCATAACTGTTGGCGGTAAGCAAATTGCTGGTGCAAGTTTCGCGCCAACATTAAGTGCGATTAATTCCCTTGGCGCTACGGTCAACAGTATCGGTGTAATGTTGACTAAACAGCAGAATGCTGCAAGGCAGCAGATTCAAGACCAGAGAAAGAGACAGCAACTAGCAAAAGATAAGGCACTAGAGAATAGAATCGAAGGAGGAGCTGGTGCTAACCTTGGTGAGAAGATTGGTAGTGTTCTGTCTGTTGCAGCACCATCGTTCTTAGAATGGTTAGGCAAATTCCTAAAGTCTATGTTGTTTGTTGCAGCACTGGACTGGTTAGCGGATCCGAAGAATAAACGAGCGATACAGACAACACTTGAACGACTGGGGTCATTTTTTAATGCAACCGTAAAATTTTTCAAGGGGATTACTGGATTTATTAATGGTGCCTGGGAACAGACATTTGGTAAAGATAAGACGTGGCAAGAGAGGTTAAAGGGTGCACTAAAACTGGTTGGTGTAGGTGCTGCTGCCCTTTTAGGTCTCTCATTCCTTAAGAATCCTGTTGGTACCATTGCCAACTTTGGTAGACTTTTGGGTATGGTTGGGGGAGGTATCCTCAACCTTGGTAAGTTCCTGGGTAGTAATGTCATCGGTCAAACCGTGGTTGCTGCCGCTCAAGGATATGCAGCATATCAACGTACTCTACAAGATGAGAGTATTCCTGAGGAAGATCGCCAATCTGCAGCAATCGGTGCTGGTGTAGGTGCCACGGTTGGTGGTGTAGCACTTGCACAGGTAGGCAACGCAGTCGCTGGTCCTCTTGGTGGACTGATTGGTAACGCACTGGGTGCGTTCCTTGGTGAACACGCAGGTAAGTTCCTGGGTCCTATCATCAAAAATGTGATCGAACCCCTAAGCGAGTTCTTCGGGCAAATAATGGAAGCGATTAATGCCTTCCTTGAACCGATCAAGAACGCAACTAGAGAATTCTTTGAGCAATTAGGTCCTGCCATTCAGAAGATGGTGGACTTCATTGCTCCACATATGCCAGTAATTAAGGAAGTGGCATCTTTCCTGGGTGAAGTTGCCTTTGCACCGCTGATCTGGATGCTGAAAGGACTGACGCAGGTCCTGAAGTGGGTCAATGGATCATCTGATATGAGTGAAGACCTCAGCAATGCTGGTGGTGCTGCCCTTGATACTGTAACTGGTGCAACCCCCGCTAGGGCAGGTGAAATGCCTGCATCCAGCAACCTTGGCAGTTTTATTGGTGCAGTTGAGTCTGGAAATGACTACACCAAACTGGTCGGCGGTAAGAAAGACTCTTCTATCCTTACAAAGACGATCACTCAACTTCTCAATGAGAGGGGTGGTCAGTTTGCAATGGGTCGTTACCAGATCCAGATGCGTACAGCGTCTGAGGTTCTGAGAAATGCTGGTAAGGATCCTGCCAAGTTTAAGTTTGACCAGAATGGACAGGACTACATCTACGATCTGCTCCTCAAGCGTCGTGGACTGAATGATTTTATGTCTGGCAAGATCTCCACAGAGAGATTTGCTAAGAATCTCTCGATGGAGTGGGCAGCACTGCCTAGAGGTGCAGATAACCTGTCCTATTACCACGGTGACGGTAGAAACAAAGCACACCGCAAGTGGCAGGACACCATTGCTGTCCTTGAGAAGATGAAGGGTGGTAGAAGCAAAGGTGGATGGATTCGTGGACCTCAGTCTGGGTACCCTGTATCGCTAACAGGTAAGGGTGTAGACTTTATTGGGCACGGAACAGAATATGTCGCGCAAAGATCCTCTGGGGGTTTTGTAATACCGTTTGATACCCCCCATACTCGTAGAGATCCTGGTTTGACTGCTCGCAGGATGTCTCAGGCAGCGTCTCTGGGGTATTTGAAGTCTGAAGGTGGTAAACTACCCGAGATGGGTCTTGGTGGGTTCCTGAAGGGCATTGCCAAGGGTGTGGGTAGAGGTATTGATGGTATTATGGGTACAGTCAAACCTGTTATGCAAACACTTGCACCTGCTGCATCCGCAATCCCTGGTGTCGGTCAAGCGGTCGGTACTGGTGCTATGATTATGGATCTTTTTGAAAAGGTACAAGATGTGACGGATCTCGCTGAAGCACAAGCACTCAGTAAGCAAGTTCAAACTATTGTTCTTGATGTTATTGAAATGCCTGGTGTTGGTGGGGGTGGTGATGGAGATGAAACTCCTATTGTCCTCCCTGGTAAGCAAAATCCTGCTAATCAGTTCTTGCAATCTCGATTTGGTTTCCTCAATGAGGGTACCACTGTCTTAAGTAACTTCTTCTAATGGCACAACCTAAAGGATATACTATAAAAGAGTTTTCTCTGCTGGTGTTGGATGAGGATCTTTCACCTGATGAAGATTTGTCTGGTCTGAAGTTTTCTGGTGAGAAAGCATTTGATCTTAAGGGTATGTGCTCTGCATTCAATTATTATGAGTCTATAGAATCTCCAATTATCAGAATGGAGATGGTGATCTTTGATACTGTCGATTTGAATAATATCTTGACTGGTAACGAATATGTCAAGTTGGTTATGTCAACTGACACTGCTCCAGACGATGAAATTGAAGTTATTCAAAAAGTGTTCAAAATTGGTGAAGTAACCAAGACTGAAAGGGCACAAGCATATATGCTTTACACCGTATCTCCTGGTGGTGCATATAATGAGTCAAATCGCGTATTTAAGGCATTTTCTGATATCCCTGGATCACAGGCAATCACGGAAATTGAGAAAAAGTACCTGAAGAGGCAGGTAAAGCACGAAAGGTGGGAAGAGGCAAGGGGTAATTTCAACTTTATTGCTCCTTCCTGGAGAGCATTTGACTGTATTGGATATATCTCAGATAAGATTGTTGGTGGGTCTTCGGGGAGACCTGGGTACCTCTATTGGGAGACATACAGAGGCACTAACTTCTGTACGATGGATTATCTGTGCTCTGGGTCAAATCCATCATTTAACAATCCAAAGTCTTTCACCTATGAACAGGCAAACGTCGGTAATTCTGGTGATGTTAATGGTTACAAAATTCAGAGCATCAACTATCCAGATCGTGCCAACAATTTGGAAAGAATGCGCTCTGGTATGTACAGTAGCGTGACTCTCGGATTGGCAATGCCAGCACTCACGTCAGGGTTCCTTCCTGCTGGTGGTCAATCTGATGGTACCAAGAATTCGTCACCCGCAGGATCCATCAATGGACCTATTAATATGGGTGCGAAAACCGTTTGGGGGATGTCGAACCATCTCAATAACGGATTCCCCTTCTATGGAGCAAGTGAACAAGCGTTTTCTGAAGCAAAACCGACCCGAATCAAGATTCGCGCACTCCCTGTGATGAAAAATTCGCAGAATGCCGCAAATCCTGAAGGTAATGCTTCAAATATGACATTTGACACAGTGACAGCATCCGCTTATAGTACATCGAGATGGCAACTCTTAAATGCGATCAAATTGGACATCGTGGTACCAGGAAACTCTGGTATTTGCGCTGGTGATGTGGTTAATGTTAACATTCCCGCATCTCAAGCAGATTATGAACGTGTAAAGGTTGACGAAATGTACTCGGGCAAGTATCTTGTACTGGGAGTCAAGCACTCCTATTCACCTGAGGGAGTTACCTCTTATCTAAACTTAGCAAAGGACAGCATACTCTGATGGAAAACATCGACAAGCACATCGAGATGGATAAGGAAATCCTTTCCAATCCTACGACTTCTCCTCAACAACGCCGTCACATCGAAGAAGAACTGCACGATCTGGAAGAATATAAAGAGCATCATCCTGGAGATGATCACGATCCCACGGCACTTGAACTATACTGTGACCAGAACCCTTCTGCTCTAGAATGCAAGATGTATGACGACTGACTTTATTAGTGGAGGTACAATCTCCAGTGAAACTATTGACAATTTAATCGAATTCTGGGATACTTGTACCTTCCTAAAAAAAGTTAACGGAGAGTTCTCTGGAGGAATCAACAAATCAGTTAAGAATTCTGTTGATATGGCAGTTCCACCGTTCATCAATGATGCACGGGTTCGTAACTTCCTTCAGGAACTCCAAATTTTACTGGACGGATACCTAGCAAAGTTTCCATACGCTGCTATGGAACCTATGGAGTTAGATGAACCATTTAACATTCAGTGGTATCCTAAGGGAACAGGAGGTTATCACCATCCACATTGTGAACGAACTGGATCTAACAAGGTTACCTCTTTCAGGCACCTTGCTTGGATGACTTATCTAAATGATGTTGAAGAGGGTGGAGAAACTTATTGGGTCCACCAAGACTACAAAGTGAAACCTAAAAAGGGGTTGACACTCTTTTGGCCAGTAGACTGGACACACACTCATCACGGTCTACGGGCACCAAACGAAGAAAAGATGATCGCAACTGGTTGGATTTCTTATGCCTGATGTTAGGGATAACTTTTTAGACCAACACATTCACCAACAAATTATGGAGACTATGCTCAGTGAGCAGTTTCCCTGGTTCTATAATGCGGGTGTAGTTGACAAGAAACCAACTCTTGATGATGTTGGAATGGACTATCAGTTCACTCATCGATTCTTTGATGGTACTGTCGTTTCAAACTACTTTGATTTGCTTGCGCCTCTGTTAAATGCTTTGGATTACAAAGCACTCATCAGGGTCAAAGCAAATCTAAATCCAACAACTGTATCGGTTCATTGTCCTTCGGGGTACCATACTGATCAGTCATTTGAGTGTAAGACCGCTCTGTATTATATCAACACCAACGATGGGTGGACAGAATTTGAAAGTGGTGCTAAGATTGAGTCAATCGCAAACAGGTTGGTGGTCTTTGACACTCTGACCGATCATAGGGGGGTTACCTGCTGTGATAAAAGTGTGCGATGTTTAATCAATATAAATTACTTCTAGGGGAGATTAGCTCAGCGGTAGAGCACCTCGTTTACACCGAGATTGTCGGGGGTTCGATCCCCTCATCTCCCATTCGTCGCCAATTATTATGAAACGACTGATTCCTGTAATTCTTGCTTCTATGTCTATTGGACTCGCAGGTGTTGCACTTGCAAACGAAGACAAGATTACTAAAGGGTACTTCACCTACGATGCTATGGGGTGTATGCTCGTTAGAGAATGCACAGATGGTGTGAAAGAAGTTCATACCATATTAGATGTTTCATCTAACTATGAGAATATGGAGAGTTTTACACCACACTCTCTAGAGTTCAATAATATGATGATGTCTTTCAAGCAGATTGGTGTCAAAGTATTCCTTGCAGATCAAAAGTATTTTCCTGTCGGTCACCGTGGGGTGTACCATACTGTAAGTAATAACTTCTATCTCAACAAGGCATATATGGGTCGTCCAAGTACCCTTATGTCTGTGATGCGTCACGAAGGATGGCACGCTGCTCAGGATTGTATGGCAGGTAGCATCAAAAATAATATGATTGCTATCATTCATCCTGAGGAAGATGTTCCTATGCTATGGCGTGAACTGGTAGAGCGTACCTATCCACCAGCAGCACGTCCTTGGGAAGCAGAAGCAACCTGGGCAGGAAAGACTGAAGGTATGACACAGAAAGCACTTGAGTCTTGTGCTGCTGGTACAATGTGGACTGACTATGAACCTACTCCTTTGACTAAAAAGTGGTTAGAAGAAGAAGGGTTCATTAAGTGAACAGTCTCTGGATTCACCTTGTAGCATTCTTCCAAGTTGTCGTAATGAACTGTGTTCAACCCGTCAACTGGAAGTATTGCTATCGGGTAGACCAGTGGTTGATACCAGATCTTATAGAAGGTTATGAGATCTGGACACAGAAAAAGCATCCTTATCAGCAAGAAAAGGAATACTTAAAAAACATCGATAAATAAATGTACGCTAAGAGTTCATACATTATTAATGGCAGCAACAAATACAGTTGGTAAGTCCGATGTGTTGGGTCGTGACGGATTCACTTGGTGGATCGGAGAAGTTGAGGATAAAGAAGATCCTCAGCAGTTAGGTCGTGTCCGTGTACGTATCGTTGGATGGTACACTGGTGGTCCTAGCAATGAAGCATACACCGAAACGGTAAAGACTGAAGATCTTCCGTGGGCAAGTGTCCTTCTGCCTACTGACCAACCTGGTATCAAGAATACTGGTACTACAACTGAACTTGAGGTTGGTGCACAAGTTCTTGGTTTCTTCCTTGACGGTGAAGAAGCACAGTTGCCTGTTGTAATGGGTTCATTCCGTGGTCTTAGAAATGCAAATGATTCCAATGGAGAGGCAGGTTCCGACTCATCAGTTAGTAAAACTACTGTTGCTGATCCTAAAAACGCCCCTGAATACCCAGTACAAGCGAAAGACGCTAACAACGCTGATGTCCCTGGCGGAGCACCTTTCAACGTCACAGGTGAAGCACCTGCAGACGCAAATGGCGGTACTGCTACTGACCGAGGAATGCTTGGACAGGCAGAAAGATCTCTCGGTGGAAACTACGCAACAAACCCCAAGGTAGTACCGACAGAAGTTCAAGCAATCGCTGATGGTGTTTCTGGACCTGCTGGTGATGGTTTTGAGAAAGACCTTGAAAGGATGCTGACAGAGATTGGTAACGTTGCTTCTGGTCTTGCAACTGATCCTGCTGGCAATCTGGTCTCTATCATCACTGGTAAGAAAGTAGATAATAAGATTATCAAGAATGCTATCAAGGGTGTTAACCTGCTTCTGGCAAATGGCATCTCTGGTATTATGTCTTGGATGAAAGAGGTTCTTGCTAAACTCATCCAACAGATCATCAATACTGTAAAACAGTTTCTGAGCAACATCATTCCTATGGGAATCATTAATATGATTCTTGAGTTGGCAGATACTATCTTCAGTTTGTTCTGTGGATTTGAGGGTAAGTGGATCCTCAATATGGTTAGGAGTGCTTTCAATAGTACAGCAGCATTTGCCAATCAGATATCAAGTATGATTGTGCAGAAAGTCTATGATGCTATTCCTGCATCTGTGACTGGTACTGTTGATGCAATCACTGCAAAGGTTAAATCGGGTCTGCAGAAAGTATCTCAAGTTGCTAGTGTCATTGTAAAAGCGATTCAAGTTGCTAAGAGTGCTGCTGGTGCATTCAAATCACTTGGTAAGGCAGCAGATAGTATTTTTGAATTCGACTTTAGTAAGATGAATTGGGGTAACATCGTGTCCCTAATTCTTGCTCTGCTTAAAGCACTGCTTCCTAAGAAAGATTGTGGAAGAAAGATACGAAAATCTAAATTAAACTTCTGGTTACCACTGTTCGGAGCAAGTGCCTGTCAAACAGTACCTGAGTTTATGCAGCAGAAGTTCACCATTGAAGCAGGTGGTGGAACATATTCTGGTAATGATGCTGTCGCAGATATGTACTCTAATTTGAGTCCATATAAGATGCAAGTTACATCGTATATGAACGGTGCATCTGTTATTCAGGACAATAACCCAGGTAAAGAGAAGACCATTGTCAGTGATGCTGGTGGACAGACTAAGATTTCTGATAACAAAGGCAACACACACTATAATCAACCAGGTAATGAGACAAAGATCATTGGTGGTGATAAATGTACTACAGTCAAAGCAAACAAGTGTGAAACGATCGAAGGTGATTACACACTTATTGTAAACGGTGATTTCAACTTAGAAGTTCGTGGTGCATTTAACAAGCACACCTCTAATGGTGTTGGTACTGATGAAGAGGGTGGAACTCCTGGTGAACAGCAAGCGAAGTCTGCTGAAACTATCGCTTCTGACCACGAGATGAACTATCAAGGCAACTATGGTATTCAGGCAGCAAACATTCGATTTGGTGCTATTAACGAATTCCAAGTTGAAGCAGGTTCTATCAACAACACTGCTACCTCGATGATGAACTCTATTTCTGGTGAGATCGTCAATGAGTGTGCGTGGCAAACTAATCTGGTGAACAATGTTGTGTTCAATATGATTGGTATGTTGAACATTCTTCCTGGTATCACTGGAAGACTTTCTATCATTAAGGGTACTGATCTTACGATGACCGCTGAGGTTCCTGGTAGTAGCGTCCTTCCTGCAGCACAGATCCGTATGTCTGTTGGCGCTGCACTACCCTCTGGTATGGTTGACGTTGTTGCTGGTCCTACTGGCGGTCACGCTACTCTGGTGTCTTCCCCTGGTGGTGGCATCGGTGAGTTCGTTACTGCTGCTGGTGGTGCCATCGTCAACCAAGCAACCACTGGCGTCATCTCTTATGGTGTTGGTACTGGTATTGCTGCATTTGGTTGCGGTGTTGGTCCTACACAGATTTATGGGTTACCATTGCTTCTGAACTGACAGTGTGCTATCCTTATGAGCGAAGAGCTCTGGGGTCTTATGGAAACCTATCTTGAGTATGTGTGGATTGATTTTATCCACCGCTCAATCAAACTCCTTAGTGACGATGGTCACGAGGAAACTATTAAATGGAAATGGGACAAGGAAGGTGCCGAAGGGTTTGCCGAAACAGTCTCTATGATCCAAGAAACAATTGAACCTGAACGTCGTCACTACATCCTATGAGAACACCACTTCGTGTTACGGTCGAAGAAGCAGAACAGAACTTTGACTTTCTTCTCACCCTCGTTGAACGAGGTGAAACCATTCTAATTGAAGCACCGAAAGGTAATGTTATGATGGTACCTGTCAACTCTGCATATGCCAGACTAGAGGCAGAGAAGGCAGCAGAATATGCACCTATGGGTCCTCCTCCACCTATTCCTGGTGTGACTCTGCCGTCCAATGCTGAGGTCCGTAGTTACGTTGATGAAACACTTAACGAATTGAATCAACAGTTGTAATATATACATTATGGATCAGGAACACTTTCTGAATCTCTTAGTACATCATTGGCATAACTTGAAGCAGGCACAGATGTGGCCCTCTTCTTTCGCATATGTCCACTATCAGTGGTATTATGATGAAAATGGTTCGATTAGATCGAAACAATGGTACGATTGGAACAACGAAGTCTACAGGACTCGTCGTCACATAATTGTACCAAAAGAGGATCACTTCATTCTGGAAACCTACAATGGTGACCAAAAAAGTCCTGACACTATCATCACACAAGCAGAACGTGGTTACTTAGGTCATACTCAACCTGGAGCAGTTAATGCAAAGGGGTACCGAGTTGAAACTAAGTTCACGCTAACCGAAGACTCTTTTGAGACAGATGACAAGGGATGGAATGAGAAGGGAGAACTGATCTGGGGATCAAAGAAAGGACCATTCAGTTTCATCCGATGTACAAAATCTATTCCGACTTCCGTTTCCTCACTAAAGTAGGACTATGCCGTATTTGGTATATGAATGGGTTACCATTTACATTTGATGAGGTTGACGAACCCACACAAGATCTGCTAGAATTAGCACATACACAAATGCATATCTCTATGGAAGAGATAATGAGGGCAAGCGAATACTTAGTAATCGAACAGTGCCATCCAATTATCTTTGAACTTGAGGAAGTGGTTTGTGAAGAAGAATTGCCTTTTTGATTATTATGACTCTCAAACAGTTCAAGAAGATCGACAACAAAGGTCACGAAGAAATCTGGGAATGGAACGAGACTCCTGAAGTTGTTGCTGCACTTAAGAAAATGCATCAGACAGCAATTGAGTCTAAATTGCATCGTCCGCATCCAGCACAATGACTTATCGTCCATACTCCCAAGAGTGGCATAGATATCGGTACCTTAAAGAGGCAATCGATAAATATCTAGAAGACGGAGTTGATCCGACGTTTATTATGGATGATCTTCGTGACATCTTGAATGCTCGATCGGAAGCAGCATATGCTGAGTTTCAACGGATCAATCAACTAGAACACTATCTAACGGATGAATAAGTATGCTTTCCACTGCATATCGCCTAAGACTAGAGTTTATTTGCAAGAGAATTGCTAGTAATGAAGAGGTTAAACTAGAAGATATGATCTGGGCAGAAAAACTTGCCAAGAGTCATACAACTGCTAGAGATTGGTTGCAGAAAGCACGTCGTCAATCTAAAGGGATTGAGGAGGGAAGTATGGATGATTTTATGAATAGGATGGGACTAGGTGACCCCGACCCATCCAATCACAGAACGGGGTTCAGTTCTGCAGATGAAATTGTAGACTGGTTCAAACAAGATAAACCTGATGATTGGAGGCAACGAGATTGAGCATTCCACATTTCAAAAGCAACCACGACTGGGAAGCATTTACCCAAATCTTTGATAGTCAGTGGCATTGTAAGCGAGCACTGCTAAATCGTGTCAAGGATGATATGTTCCCTGGATATGAGTGGCACTCACTCACACCAAAGTCCATTGAAATCATCAATGACATTGTAACTACTCTCCTGTATGATGTAGATCGTAAGTTCAAAGAGACACACCAGGACTATAAGACTGAAGATGATGA
>Ga0181592_10004743_pt1 | contig 11204 bp, 9 predicted proteins | sample 071ome_20_FD_133755 | JGI IMG/M metagenome (GOLD analysis project Ga0181592, IMG submission 133755) | Coastal salt marsh microbial communities from the Groves Creek Marsh, Skidaway Island, Georgia - 071412BT metaG (megahit assembly) | ecosystem: Environmental > Aquatic > Marine > Intertidal zone...
GCTTATCGATTACCAGGTGGGTTAGCTGCCGTACTTGGAGCGATTCAGCCACTTATTATCTTATTTTTAGGTTGGGTCTTACTTTCTCAAAGGCCCAATGTTCTGTCCATTTTATCCTGCGTGACGGCTGTGATTGGTATGGGGTGCTTGATTCTTCAGCCTATTTGGGAGGGTCAATCTACTTGGGATGTTATTGGCTTGGCCGCGGCTTTGGGTGGTGCGGTTAGCATGGCGCTGGGAACGTTTTTAACGAAGCATTGGCAGTTGAATCATACATTGAATATTCCAATTACATCATTAACGGGTTGGCAATTAACCCTAGGTGGGATTTTACTTTTGCCGTTTTCATTATGGGTTGATCCAGAATTTCAAGATATTACTAATCAGCACATCATCAGTTATAGCTATCTGATTATTTTTGGCACCTTATTAAGTTATCTGGCTTGGTTTAAGGGTATTCAAAAATTGTCGCCAGTTGCGGTTTCCGCATTAGGCTTATTAAGCCCTGTCACGGCAACGGTTCTTGGCTGGTATTGTTTAAATCAAACACTAGAAGGCTGGGCATTAATTGGGTTGCCTTTGGTGATAGGTAGTGTACTTGCGGTGCAACTGGCCCAGCTAAAACATTTTAAACAGCAAAAACTATCGACTTATAAACCACAGGAGAAAATAGCATGAGTCACATTATTAAAGACATGATTGAGACGCGCACGTCGGTCAGTAAGTTTAAATCGCACATAATCAATCAAACCGAAATAGAAGAAATGATACGTTTAGCTACATTGGCTCCCTCTGCTTATAACTTTCAAAATTGGAAGTTTATTGCAGTAACATCGGATGATGGAAAGCAAATCTTATCTGATGCTGCTTATGGTCAACCTCAAGTCATTAGCGCATCGGTTACTTTTATCATTTGTGGACAATTAAATGCGCATAGACAGCTAGCGGATTCATTGCGCTCATCGGTGAAGGAAAACATTATACCGGCTGATATTGCCCAATCTTGGGTTGAGGCGGCAAATAGCACTCACGAAAGTGATAAAGGTTTACAAAGAGATGAAGCTATCCGTTCAGCTTCTTTGGCGGCGATGACATTAATTTATGCAGCAAAATCTATGGGATATGAAAGTGGCATTATGGGAGGATTTGATGCAAGTAAAGTTGCGCAGTGTTTTCACCTAAATGCAGATGATGTGCCTGTTATGTTAGTGCCTGTTGGTAAAGCGGACGAAGGTAACTGGCCTCAAAAGATAAGAAAACCAGTTAGTGATGTTATCCGCTATGCCTAACTAAAAAGTTAACAGTAAATTAGGTGGAGTATCAGGAGTGTTACACATTGAGTAATAGATGTTCGCGCTCCCATGGTGTGATTTCCCGGTGAAATTCTTTTAGCTCCTCCTCTTTTACTTGACTGTATATTTGGCAAAAGTCTTTGCCGAGCACATCTTGAATATCATCGGCCTGCATAAATAAATGAAGCGCTTCATCTAGCGTGGTGGGTAAGGTGTTACGCTCACTCTCCACTTCACCTGTTTCAGCTTCATCAGGCATGACTTGGTTGATCATTCCTAAATAACCACATGCCAAGCTTGCTGCGATTGAAAGGTAAGGGTTGGTATCCACACCCACGATTCGATTTTCTAAACGGCGATTTTGACCATTGGAATTAGGAACACGCAGCCCAGTGGCTCGATTGTCATAGCCCCATGCCAAATTGGTAGGGGCACTGGAATTAGTATCGGACTCAAAACGTTTATAGGAATTAACATTGGGGGCCACTAAAGGCATGACTTGTTTCAAATACGTTTGCGTGCCGCCAATAAAATGAAAAAAGGCAGGGGTCGGTTTAGAGTCATGGTCAGAGAAAATATTTTTTCCCGTTGTAATATCTAAAACACTCTGGTGAACGTGCATAGCACTACCGGGTTCATCACGCATGGGTTTCGCCATGAAGGTAGCAAACATGCCGTTATTCAGGGCGGCCTCTCGTATGATGCGTTTAAAATAAAATACTTGATCAGCCAGCAGAATAGGGTCGCCATGGGTTAAATTGATTTCCACTTGCCCTGCGCCATCTTCTTGAATCACGGTATCAATCACTAATCCTGCATCTTCTGCATAATCGTAAATGGTGTCGATGACAGGACCGTATTCATCAACCGCCGACATAGAATAAGATTGTCGTCCAGAGCCAGATCGACCGGTTCGACCTACGGGCGGTTTTATGGGTTCATTGGGGTCTACATTAGGTTTGATCAAATAAAACTCTAGCTCGGGTGCCACGATCGGCTTCCAATTATGTTGCTTATAAAGATCAATGACTCTTTTTAAGACATTTCGTGGCGCATAGTTAATGGGGTTGCCCTGTTGATCTTCTAAATCATGAATAACCTGAAGTGTCGCCTCCTTGGCCCAAGGGACAGCCATGGCGGTAGACATGTCTGCTTTTAAAACCATATCGCCTTCTGCCCATTGATCTTCAATATCCATTTCCACATCACCACCGGTTATGGTTTGGTAGAAAATGGAAATAGGTAAATAAAGGGTATGATCAGGGGAGAATTTACTCAGTGGCATGGCTTTGCCTCGGGACATACCTGTTAAATCGGGTACGATACACTCAACCTCGTCCACTTTCCGATTGCCGCGGTAGGTTTTAAAAGCGTCAGGTAAATTATCTAGCCAATTTAAGTGATCTGATTGTGACATGCAGCGCCTTTTTTGTTCTTTAATAGAGCAAGGAAATATTGCTTGCTGATTAAGGTGGGTATCATTCTATCGAAAAACAGAAACCTAATTGAATTTATGTTCCATGGGATTTGATAATGCCTCTAGAGCTTCCTAATCTTTAATAATATTAGTCTAATTTATATTAAATTATTACTTTTTGACATTTTTTGATCAAAATTATGGCAAAATTTTGGCATACTTACTCAACAGATACCTTTAGCGGTTTGGTTGTTTCTATATTTTAAAAGTCAGGTTGCCCAGTTTATGTCTTTTAATGCAGTAAAGACCCTTCTTATTTTTGTGTGCATGCTGAGTGTCTTTAATGTGCATGCACAAAATACAGAAGACTTTTATGACTCTATGGATGGCTTTTTTGATGATCAGGTCTTAGATATTCCAGAGGTGTTAACCGCCGCTCGGTTGCGTCAATCTCAGTTGGATACACCAGCGTCAGTCACAATCATAGAAGCTGAGACCATTGCTGCACTTGGCTTTAAAGATATTGAAGATATATTTCGTTTAGTGCCGGGCATGCTGGTGGGTTACCACAGTGGTTTTGGTGAGAAAGCGCCCTCTGTTTCATATCATGGTACCAACGCACCGGAACATCGTCGTTTGCAGGTTTTAATTGACGGGCGCAGTGTGTTTAAACCGGGTCTGGCGCGAGTAGAGTGGGTGGATATTCCATTAGCGGTGGAAGATATTGCACGCATCGAAGTCATACGTGGCCCAAACTCTGCGGCATATGGTGCTAATTCCTATTTAGGTATCATCAATATCCTGACTAAACACCCTCAAGATGAAAAATCCACCACCGTTAAAGTCACTGCCGGTACTCGTGATGTCGCTAATTCTTACATTAATATTGCCTCATCCATAGCGAACACCGATTATCGCTGGACATTTGGCAGTAAAAATAAAAGTGGGTTTGATACATTAGATAACGGGCAGGATCATCGAGATAGTGTTCAAGGAATTTATACTAATTTACGCACATATACGCAGTTAAATAAAAACACCAATATGCAATGGCAGGCCGGATATAAGAGTGGCACTAATGGTCAGCGTCCACTATATCTTGCGGAGCTGACCTATAATGAAGATGAAGACATAAAGGCCAAGGATTATTTTATTTGGGCCAAGTTTTCATCAGACATTTCTACCTCTCAATCAGCATACCTTCAATTATATTCCCAACGCTTTATTCGCGATATTAAATGGGATGCCTGTTTCACTCAGGACTTTGCTGATCTAATCAACCAGCCTGTTGTGTGTGGTTTATTTGATAAAAGCTTGGATGAAATTAAATCTGAGATTGAATATCAGCAAACTTCTATTTGGAGTGACCAATTAAGAACCGTTGTCGGTGCTCGTGTACGCTTAGATGAGTTTATTTCAGAAACCTATAACAGTGGTTATAGTCGAAATCTTAATCAAAGTGTTTTCTTAAATGCTGAGTATAAATGGCAAGACCTTCTGACGTTTAACTTAGGCGGTATGTATGAAGATGATGAATTAAATGGTGACTATTTTTCTCCTCGATTAGCTGTAAATGTCCACCTGAGTGAACTTAACACCTTACGTCTGATTTATTCTGAGGCAATTCGATCACCAGATCTTTATGAGCAAAATGGTAAGCTGATTTTCACCATCCGTAATGCACGCCTGCAAAATGGTACATTGTTAGGTTTCAACCCAGAATTGCCTGTAGGAGTGGTTGAAAGCGATTTAGATTATGAAAAAATTTACAGTAATGAAATCAGTTACATGAGCCTGATGCCATCATTTAATGCACAATTAGATGTAAAAATTTTTTATGATAATTTAACGGGCCTCATATCTGAGTCATTAGAGCATGATATTCCTTTAACCAATACCATACATTTAGAGCAGTCAGGCATTGAAGGTCAGCTAAAAGTGAAACCGAATGCAGATAATGAATGGCTCATGAGTTTTGCTTATTTAGATGTAAATGATGATTTCCCTGAGAATAAAGATGGCAGCGGTAATCTGACCAAAGAGGCCGAACGGGAAAGTAGCTTATCGGCGGAATACAGTGGCTCAGTAGCCTGGCTGCATAGGATCAATTCGCAAACTCGCTTTGCCAGTGCTTTATATCATGTGAACAACTGGAATCCTTATGTGGAGAGCAGTCCTGGTGGTTATGAGTTTACGCGATTAGATTTAAACATGAGTAAGGATCTTTTAATTCAGTCCGCTTACACATTAACACTAGAGGGCAACCTCCAGTATCGCTTTGATGATGACCCACTGGTACGTGATAAAAATAACTATGATGATAATTACTTGGTATATATCAGCGGGAAATTAAAGTTCTAGAGTGCCCTTAAACCTAGAAGGGAAAGAGCCAACTGGTATCATTATTCATAGTGACTTGAATCAACTTCTCTGAGTTTGCCATTATTTAATAACAGATAATGAGTTTTCTTTGTGTCTATAAATTCCACTTGCGAAGCAGAGCATATTAAGAGATGTTATAAAAAACGTTGTTAACTGGAGCAGAACACCATGTTTAACATTGCTGTGTTTAGCACTAAGCCATACGATCGACAATTCTTAACTCAGTATTCTGCTGATAATCTAAACTTTACTTTTCTTGATAGTCGTTTAGATGAAGCCACAGTCCAACTGGCAAAAGATCATGATGCAATATGCATTTTTGTAAACGACGAAGTTAATAGAGCGGTTATAGACCAATTATTTAGTTTTAATATTAATACCATCGCGCTGCGTTGTGCCGGGTTCAATAATGTCGATGCCGACTACGCAAAGCAAAAAGGTATTACGATTTGCCGTGTGCCCGAATATTCCCCTGAAGCAGTCGCTGAACACACCATTGGTTTGATGCTGACCTTAAGTCGTAAATTTCATAAAGCCTATAATCGAGTACGAGAGGATAATTTCTCTTTGGATGGTTTGCTCGGGTTTAATCTACATAATAAGACCGTAGGTATTATAGGAACAGGCCACATTGGCATGGCCACGTTGCGCATTTTGAAGGGATTTGGCTGTAAGTTGATATGTAATGATCCAATTAAAAACTCAGAAGTAGAATCACTGGGTGGAGGTTACGTGGATTTTGAAACCCTTCTTAGGCAGTCAGATATCGTGAGCCTTCATTGTCCATTAACCCCTGATTCTTATCACATGATTAATCACGATAGTATTCTAATGATGAAAAAAGGAGCCATGCTGATTAACACCAGTCGCGGAGGATTAATTGATAGTCAAGCCGTACTTCAAGCACTTAAAACTCAGCACCTTGGCTATTTGGGTATTGATGTATACGAATTAGAAAGCGATTTATTCTTCGAAAATCTCAGTGATGAAATCATTCAGGATGATGTGTTTGCAAGGTTATTGACGTTTCCAAATGTGGTGATTACCGGTCATCAAGGTTTTTTTACTGAAGAAGCTTTAACCGTCATTGCAAAGACTACCGTACACTCGCTTGAACAGTTACTGTCTAATAAAGTAATTAATCAAAATTTGCTGCTATAACGCATTTTTGATGTGTGAGTAACCATGCCCTGTTGAGCTGGACATGGTTAACTTGGCATCTTAAGGAGTTAACACAGTATCATAAGCCACCGGAAGTAAATCAGGGTGGCTTAAAGAATAATGTAAACCGCGGCTTTCTTTCCTTAAAATAGCACAGCGAATGATGAGCTCTGATACTTCTACTAAGTTACGTAGTTCCAGTAAATCACTGGTGACTTTATGATTACCATAAAACTCTTGGATTTCTTGGCGTAACAGCTGAACTCGATGTTGCGCCCTTAGTAAACGTTTATCTGTGCGTACAATTCCAACATAGTCCCACATAAATCGACGCAATTCGTCCCAGTTGTGGCTGATGACCACGTCTTCGTCAGAGTCGGTTACTTGGCTTTCATCCCAGTCTGGGGCAAATGCGACATCTTTCTTTTCTTTAATGATGTCTAAGATATGAGTCGCTGCACTGCGGCCATAGACAATGCATTCAAGCAAGGAATTACTCGCGAGACGGTTAGCACCATGTAATCCCGTATGAGCACTTTCTCCAACAGCATACAAATTAGCCACATCGGTGCGACCACTGAAGTCTGTGACAATTCCACCACAGGTGTAGTGAGCAGCTGGTACCACGGGAATCGCTTGTTTGCTCATGTCGATGCCATATTCAAGGCAGCGCTCATAAATATTAGGAAAGTGCTCTAGGATAAAGGCTTTAGGCTTGTGGGATATATCCAGATACAGGCAATCAGCACCTAAGCGTTTCATTTCATGGTCGATAGCTCGGGCAACGATGTCCCTAGGGGCAAGTTCTGCACGATCATCAAACTTGTGCATGAAACGCTCACCGTTGGGGAGTTTTAGGTGTCCGCCTTCTCCGCGCACCGCTTCTGTGATTAAGAAGTTTTTAGCTTGAGGGTGGTAAAGGCAAGTAGGGTGGAACTGATTAAACTCCATATTGGCGATGCGACAACCGGCACGCCATGCCATGGCAATGCCATCTCCGGATGTACCATCTGGATTACTGGTGTACAGATAAGATTTACTGGCACCGCCCGAGGCGATGACAACCGTACGCGCACGGAAGGTTTCCACATGACCTGTGTCTTCGTTTAAGACATAGGCTCCGGCCACACCTTTACCAGGAATTTTGAATTTTTCGCAGGTAATTAAATCAATGGCCACTCGGCGCTCAAATAATGTAATGTTTTTGTGGCCCAAAGCCTGACCGATGAGGGCTTCGCTGACGGCAACGCCGGTGGCATCGGCTGCATGAATGATACGTCGATGACTGTGGCCACCTTCTTTGGTGAGGTGGTATTCATCATTACTGTCTTTGCTGAACTGAACTTGCTGCTCGATGAGCCATTGAATAGCCTCGGCGCTGTTTTCAACGGTGTGTTTAACTGCGTTGTAATTACACAAGCCGGCTCCGGCATTTAGGGTGTCGTTAACATGTGCCTTAATGCTGTCTTCACTGTCTAATACGGCGGCGATACCACCTTGAGCCCAGCGGGTGCTGCCGCTGTCTAGCTTGTCTTTACTAAGAACCGCAACTTTCGCATGGTCAGCCACATTAAGGGCTACCGTTAACCCAGCGGCGCCGCTGCCAATGACGAGTACATCAAAAACCTGTCGCTGATCCATGTTGTATTCCTGTACCAATTTGCGCCGCTACTATACTGATAAAATACCTATTCAAGAAGTAAGGGCATAAAAGAAGTGGAATTTTACACCTATATTACGGCTTAATTGGAATATTTTTTGGTATTGGTTGAACTTTTGAATACAAGTCGATTCTAATTTCACCAATGAAATGATTAACAGAGTTGTCCACCAAACTAATTATAAAACACGAAAGGTGGCTGTGTAGGCGTGCTGGGCACGCGGGGGAGCAATGTCGCAGCAGGATTCAGATCAACAGCTGGTCGAAAAAGTACAAAAAGGGGACAAACGAGCGTTTGATCTTTTGGTGCTTAAATACCAGCACAAAATCATGTCCCTGATTTCACGCTATATCAGTGATCACAGTGAAGTCCAGGATGTCGCTCAAGAAGCCTTTATTAAGGCTTTCCGAGCATTAAAAAACTTCAGGGGAGACAGTCAGTTTTACACTTGGTTGTACCGTATCGCCGTCAATACAGCGAAAAACCATCTTGTGAGCCAAGGTCGCAGACCACCGGCACAAGATGTCGATGTGGATGATGCGGAACATTATGCCCATGCGGCTTCTCTAAAAGATATCGCAACGCCAGATCAATTACTGGCCAGAGACGAATTAAACAAAGTGGTGTTTAGCGCCATGGAAAAATTGCCAGAAGAGTTGCGTACGGCAATCAAGTTAAGGGAATTAGAGGGCTTAAGTTATGAAGATATTGGCGAAATCATGCAGTGCCCAATTGGGACGGTTCGCTCACGTATCTTCAGAGCAAGGGAAGCCATTGATAAAGCAATGGCGCCGTTAATGGAACAAACCAAAACAGCATAACAGGCGTGAAAACGTTAAACCTGCTCATAAATTGAGCACAACGATTTATTAGCCTGTTAAGGCAAGAGGTGACTATGACTGAGAAACAATCCGAATCCTTATCCGCATTAATGGACGGCGAATTAGACGAGCTCAATACCCGTCGCTTGTTCAATGAAATGGATAACGACCCAAATATTAAAACCCAATGGTCTCGCTATCATTTAGCTCGTGATGCTATCAAGGGTGATGTGAGTGCGTTTTCAAACTTAGATATTAGTGCTGCCGTGAGTAATGCCATTGCAGATGAGCCTAATACGGTGACGGCGACTCAACAAAAGCCATGGTTCAAAGCGGTAACGGGTCTTTCTGTTGCGGCTTCTGTGGCGTTTGCTGTGGTAATTGGTGCTCGTTTCAATCCTCTTACAGAAACCAGTACAGGTGTTGAGCTAGCAACTAAGCCCAATGTTGAGGTGGTCACACCTGATGTCACTAAATTTACCTCCCCAAGTATGGTGGCTCAGGCGCCTGGAGCCATTGATGGTTTGAATGAGAAAGAACTACAAGCGGCTCAGCAGCGCTTGAATTCTTATCTAAAACAGCACGCTCAAGATAGTGCAATTGGCCAAGGTAAAACCGCCATGCCATTTGCGCGAGTGGTTAACTTTGAGACAAGCAAGGAAAAATAATGCTGCGTTGGATTATCACCGTTTACATATTGGTTTTTTGCTCAATCAGTCATGGGCAAACCGAAAACCAGTCGTTAACTGCTTTGGGCTTGTACGAAAAAATGTTGGAGCAAGCCCCGACAGCTATGTATGAAGGGATCTTTGTGCATCAAGCAGGGCCTCAAACGCAAAGTGTGGAGATAGTCCATGGCACTCATAACGGTGAAATCTGGGAGCGCCTGTTACATCTCGATGGTAATATCCGGGAGGTCATTCGTCGTGGCGATGCATTGTATTGTATTAACCCAGATAAATCCGTTGAGCAAATTCAACAATTAGGTCGCTCTGCGATTTCCAATAAAAAACTGGCAAGTATTCATCAACTGGAAAAAGCCTATGACTTTCATGCCCTTGGTCGGCAGCGTATCGCTGGGCGTTTAGTTTATGGTATCCAATTGATGCCTAAAGACGCTTCTCGCCATGTCTATCAGCTCTGGGTAGATTCACAAACCTATGTTCCACTGAGAACAGAACTGGTTTCACGAAATTCACAGGTGCTCGAGCGTTATCAGTTTAGTTATTTTCAGCCCCGCGAAGCATTTGATAAAGCCCGTTTTGAACCGCGAACAAAAGAAGCCAACCTCGACCTAGCGAAAACCACAGAGGTATTAAAAGCGGATGAGGCTGATGTATTGGAATGGCGCTTAAACTGGATTCCAGTGGGCTTTGAAGACGAGTCCACCAGCGGATATGCGCCAAAACTCTCAGCAAGACGCATTTTCAGCGATGGCGTGGTGATGTTCTCTGTTTATGTAGAGCAAGTTGAAAAAGCCATGGATGAAGGCACGGCTCAAGCAGGCCCAACGGCATTTTCGGTCATGCATAAGCAATGGCAAGGAGCGACCCACCGCATAACCGTGGTGGGTGAGATTCCTCAGGTAACGGCAAAGCGCATTGCAGAAAGCGTTGAGCTCATGTAAAACCCGTGTTTTTATTTTAGACAGGTCTTGGCATGGTTGAAGAATCCGCTCGCGTAGTAAAAGTCGAAAAAGACACCGTTTGGGTGCAAGCTATTGCCAAGAGTGCTTGCGGCTCATGCCAAGCTCAAAAAGGGTGTGGTCATAGTCTGTTAGCAAAAGTAGGACAAAAACAAATCGATTTACCCGTTGAGCGCAATGGCATTCATGTCCAAGAGAATGATCAAGTGATTATTGGAGTGCCAGAGCAAGCCATACTTCGATCATCTATGCTTATGTACGGGCTACCATTATTGTTGATGATCGTCATTGCCCTGATCACCTCATCAATAGGTTTAGAAGAAAAATTATCGGTTTTACTGTCGTTTTTTGGCTTACTTGCAGGATTTATTTGGATTAATAGACAAACCAAAAACTTGAATTTCAGTCATTGGCACCCCAAATTAATCCGTAAACAGGTTAGTGAAGACGCACATATACCCATGTGCGAAATTGATTAAACGAGTAAAAATATTCACCTTTTGGAGTAATCATTATGAAGCGATTGTTGTGTTTTTGCCTTATGTTTTTTTCGGTTCAGGCATTTTCACAATTACCGGATTTCACTGAATTAGTGGAAGAAACTAGCCCTGCTGTGGTTAATATCAGCACCACACAAAAGCCACAATCGCGCTTTGGTGGTCAATTGGATACCCCGCAAGATCTTTTTAGGCACTTTTTCGGTGTGCCACCTCAGTCTCCTTCACCTTCTCCACGCGGCAATTCACAAGAACGAGCCTCGTTGGGTTCTGGGTTCATTGTCAGTGAAGACGGCTACATCTTAACCAATAATCATGTGGTTGATGA
>Ga0181592_10004747_pt1 | contig 11199 bp, 12 predicted proteins | sample 071ome_20_FD_133755 | JGI IMG/M metagenome (GOLD analysis project Ga0181592, IMG submission 133755) | Coastal salt marsh microbial communities from the Groves Creek Marsh, Skidaway Island, Georgia - 071412BT metaG (megahit assembly) | ecosystem: Environmental > Aquatic > Marine > Intertidal...
CCCGAACTGACGCGGGATGTGTGCCATGCGTTGGGGGTGCAGCCCAAAGTGCGGTTGGAAAACGTAGCGTAAAGCTTGCGTGGCTTTTGGCGGCGGCGAAAGATGGGCCAAACCGCCAAGCAAGGATAGCCGCATGAGCACCCGCCGCATTGCCAAAAGCCCCGCCGATCTGCCCAAGCCCGAAGAGGTGCTGCAGAAATCGGGTTTGGAATTTATGCAAGCAATGCTGGCCGGCGAATTTGCCGGCCCCCCCATTTCTGACGTGCTGAACTATACCCTGGCCGAGGTGTCGCAGGGGCACTGCGTGTTCGAGGGCACGCCGGTCTTTGCCTATACAAACCCAATGGGGACGGTTCATGGTGGCTGGTATGGCACCTTGCTAGACAGCTGCATGGCCTGCGCGGTTATGACCTGCGTGCCACAGGGGTTTGTGTATACAACCTTGGAATATAAGGTGAATATCATCCGCTCAATCAAACTGGGCACGCGCATTCAGGCCATTGGCACCAGCCAGCATGCGGGCCGGTCCACCGGGGTTGCGGTGGGGGAAATTCGCGGTGCCGATGACGGGCGGCTTTATGCCACCGGCTCGACCACCTGCATCATCATGCCGGCCAAGCAGGGCTAAACCCCGGTTTCGGGCCCAAGGCACAACAACGGGTCGCTCGATTGCCCAACCTCGTATAGGGGCGAGGCATCGGCGGCGCTGGTGTAATGGGCCACAAGCCCGGTTTCGCCCTTGAAAAAGCGCCAGCATTGCGGCTCGGGATTGTCTTCATAGGCAAAGCATATCTCGCCCGCCTCTTCCCACCAAAACCCGCTTTTGCATTGCCCATCCAAAAACGACCAGCGCACCCTGCGCCCGGGCAGGTATTCTTCGGCGCCATAGGCCGTGCCATTTTCGGCATACGTAAAGGTGCGCCCCAATGTCAGCTGTTCAAAGGCCTGCGCATCCAGTGCCGTTTCGGCCTGCGCGGGTAGGCTGGTGCATAGGGCAAGGGCGAAAAACAGGGGCTTCATGGCGCCACTTTGCCCAGATTCGGCGCGTTGCGCCAGTCTTTGCAATGCGCTTGGGCGCGGTGGGGGCTTTCAAAATGCTGCGCAAGCGTCTAGGTCAGGGGAAAGCCCGAAAGGACGCACTGCATGTCGCTGTTTGGAAAGCTGAAAGAGCGCCTGTTCAAATCCTCGACCAAGCTGGAAGAGGGGTTGGATGCCATCGTTCAAGAGGGCGGCACCGCCGAACCTGCCGCACCAGAGCGTGACGCGCCAGCCCCTGCCGCCCCCGCGCAAAACGGCGCAACAGATGCCGTTGTGCAGGCCACGCCGCCGCAGCCCCAGCGCGAGGCTGAACTCCAGCCAGACCCGCAGCCCACCGCGCAAACCCCTGCGCGCCCGGGTATTTTGGGCCGGCTTATGGGGCGTACCCCGCCCGATGTGGTGCGCCGCGTGTTGGATGACGCGATGTTAGAGCAGCTAGAAGAGCTGTTGATCGCCTCGGATATGGGCGTGGATACCGCCCTGCGTGTCAGCGCCAATATTGCCGAGGGCCGGTTTGGCAAGCGCCTGTCCACTGACGAGATCAAAGCCCTGCTGGCCGCCGAATTGGCCCGCATTTTGGAACCTGTGGCCCGGCCCATGCCGCTTTATCCCAAACGCCCGCAGGTGGTGTTGGTGGTGGGGGTCAATGGCTCGGGCAAAACCACGACCATTGGCAAATTGGCCAGCCAATTCCGCGCCGCTGGAAAAACCGTTGTGATCGCGGCTGGCGATACGTTTCGCGCCGCTGCCGTGGCCCAGCTGCAGGTTTGGGGCCAGCGTGCCGGCGTGCCGGTGTTAACCGCCCCCGAGGGCAGCGACCCCGCCAGCCTGGCCTTTGATGCCATGACCAAAGCCGAGGCCGAAGGCGCAGATCTGTTGCTGATCGATACCGCAGGGCGGTTGCAAAACCGCAAGGATCTGATGGAAGAACTGGCCAAAATCGTCCGTGTGATCCGCAAAAAAGACCCAGAGGCGCCGCATAACACCTTGTTGGTGCTTGATGCGACGACGGGCCAAAATGCCCTAAGCCAAGTGGATATTTTCCGCCAGATTGCCGATGTTTCTGGCTTGGTCATGACCAAGCTGGATGGCACCGCCAAGGGCGGGGTGTTGGTGGCCTTGGCCGATCGTTTTGGCCTGCCCATTCATGCCATTGGGGTGGGCGAGCAGATCGATGATTTGGCCCCCTTTGACCCGCAGGAATTTGCCCAAGCCCTGACCGGGCTGGATGCGCCGCGCTAGGCGCAAAACGCCAAGGCACCAGCCAAGGGTTGACCTTTGCTGCGGCTTGGGTGTTTCTGGCTGCCTTGTGGCAGCCCCTTTTGGGGGCGATTCTACCGAACAGCCTGCGCCAGACCACGGAGTTTCCATTTGTCTTCAAATACTTCTATGCCCGTGTTGTGCCGCACAATCGAGGTAGAGCACGAACCAGACGGCCTGTCTGACCTGATGGAGCGCCACCGGATTTACCCCGACCACGCTGACGAGTGCTGGCCCGAGGACCGCCAAGTGCTGGGCGAATGCGTGATTTTGCAAGACGCGCGCGCCGTGGGCTTTGGCCGCATTGTTTGGGACGCCCATACCGAAGACATGCCGCGGGTGGTGGATGTGGCCTTGGCCGGGCACTGCTGGTCTGATTTCTTTTTGGATTCGCTGGAACAGGAATTGATCGCCGAATACGCCCAAGAGGCCGAGGGGGGTGAATTCATCCAAGGCCATGATGGGCGGGTGATCGATATTACACGCATCCTTGGCCGCGAGGGGCGGCAGGCGGTTTACGCAGGCAGTCGGCGCCCGCGCGCATGACGCAATGGCTTGTCTCGATCGAGGGCACACAGACAGGCCATGACGTGGCCCTTGCGCTGGCCTTGATCGCGGCGGTGTTGCATGCCCTTTTCGGGGCCTTGCAAAAGGGGCGTCACGACCCTTGGCTGACCCGGGGTGCAATTGATTTTTGTTACGGTCTGATTGCGGCGCCAGTGGCGCTGTTTTTGGTGCCATGGCCCGCCCCGCATCTGTGGCCCATTTTTGCTGGCGCCTTTGTTATTCACACGGTTTACAAATTTCTGCAGGCCAAGGCCTATAGCCGGGGGGCCTTTACCGTGGTCTATCCTGTGGTGCGGGGGATGGGGCCGTTTTTTACCGTGATCGGCGCCTATCTGGTGTTTGGCGAGGTGTTCACCCCCCTGCAATGGGTGGGGGTGCTGGTGCTGATGAGCGGCATTTTTGGTCTGGCCGCCTATAACTATCGCTACCTAGAGGGCGGGCGCGATACGCTGTCGGTGGCTTTGGCCTATGCGGTGGTGACGGGGCTGTTTGTGGCCATCTATACCACCTATGATGCCTATGGCATCCGCGCCACGCCAAACCCGTTTACCTTTATCTTCTGGTTTTTCATGATCGATGGCATCGTGTTCCCGATCATCGCAGCGCTGCGGTGGCGCGCCATGGCCGACCGGCCCGCGCCCGGGCCGTTGATGCAGCGTGGGCTATTGGGGGCGATCATTGCCTTTGCCTCTTTCGGCTCCATCATGATGGCCACCCGGCTGGACAAGGTGGGCGAGGCAGCAATTTTTCGCGAAACCAGCACGGTTTTTGCCGCCGTTATCGGCTGGGCCTTGTTGAACGAAACCGTCGGGCCGCGGCGTTTTGCGCTGATGGCATTGATTGCACTGGGCGCAGTAATAGTTGAATTTAGTGGGTAAGCTGACAGGGGGCGTTGTGATGGCAGAAAAAGAGATCAATCCGCTGGTGAAGACCGGCTTGGAATTGGGGCCGGTGCTGGCGTTTTTTGCAGCCTATCTGCTGCTTAAAGACGGCACGTATTCTATCGCGGGGCGCGACTATAGCGGTTTTATTCTGGTCACGGCGGGGTTTATTCCGGTGATGATCGCCTCGACCGCCGCGCTTTGGGCGCTGACGGGTAAACTGGCCAAGATGCAGGTGATCACCTTGGTTTTGGTGGTGGTGTTTGGCGGGCTCAGCGTGTGGCTGAATGATGACCGGTTTTTCAAAATGAAACCCACCATCATTTACCTGTTGTTTGGCGGCATCTTAGGCTTTGGCCTGCTGCGGGGGCAAAGCTATTTGCGCCACCTCATGGAAGAGATGATGCCGCTGCAGCCCGAAGGGTGGATGAAGCTGACGCGCCGCCTGTGTTTCTTTTTCTTTGGCTTGGCGCTGCTGAACGAAGTCATCTGGCGCAGCATGAGCACCGAAAACTGGGTATGGTTCAAAACCTTCGGCCTGACAGCGGCGATCTTTTTGTTTTTCCTCACCCAGGGCGACATTTTTCGCAAATACGGCCAGCGCGACGACAGTTGACCTGGCTTTAAAGCGGGCGTAAATCCGCACTGTGGCGATTTGTTACCGGATTGCGGGCCACGTTAAATATGCCGCTAAAAGGTCAGACGTAAGGAACCCCCTTTCGCTTGGCCGCGACCGGGGGTTTTTTATTGGGCCCTATGGCCAAAGGAATGCGCAATGACGAACGAGTGGAAAGCACGCACAAAACTGGTGCATAGCGGCACCCGCCGCAGCCAATGGGGCGAGGTCAGCGAAGCGGTTTTTCTGACCCAAGGCTTTGTTTACGACAGCGCCGAGCAGGCCGAGCAACGCTTTGAGCAAGCGGGGGCAGATGAATTTATCTATGCCCGCTATGGCAACCCTACGATGCGCATGTTTGAAGACCGTATTGCCACCTATCTGGGGTTTGAGGATGCGTTTGCCTGTGCCTCGGGGATGGCGGCGGTCAATGGCGCGCTGATGGCTTTGTTGAAAGCGGGCGATCACGTTGTTGCCTCTCGGGCGCTGTTTGGCTCGTGTCTTTATGTGCTGGAAGAGATTTTGGCCCGCTTTGGTGTAGAGGTCACGCTGGTCGATGGCCGCGACCTGCAGGCGTGGCAGGGGGCGCTGCGCGCCGATACGCGGCTGGTGTTTTTGGAATCGATCTCGAACCCCACGCTGGAAGTGATCGACCTGCGCGCCGTGTGCGATCTGGCCCATGCGGTGGGCGCTTTGGTGGTGGTCGACGATGCGATGGCCACGCCGGTATTTTCCTATGCCCGCGCGTGTGGCGCTGATTTGGCGGTGATTTCCACAACCAAGCATGTCGACGGGCAGGGGCGCATGTTGGGCGGTGCGATTTGCGGCCCAAAGGCGCTGATCCGTGGCCCCGTCGAGGCCTATATGAAACACACCGGCGGGGCGATGAACCCGTTCACCGCCTGGACCCACTTGAAAGCGATGGAAACGCTAGAGCTGCGGGTGCGGGCGCAGGCGGAAACGGTGATGAAACTGGCCGATGGGTTGGTGGGGCACCCCGCGCTGCAGGCGCTGCGCTATCCCACCCATCAGGCACATCCGCAACAGGCGCTGGCCCTGTCGCAGGCACCGGCGGCGGGCACGGTCTTTACCATCGAGGTCAAAGGCGGCAAGGCGGCGTGTTTCCGTTTTCTCAACGCGCTGGAATTGTTCACAATTTCCAATAACTTTGCCGATGCAAAATCGATTGCCACCCATCCCGCCACCACCACCCATCAGCGCCTGCCGCAAGCACAAAAAGACCTGTTGGGCATTTCCGATGGCTTGGTGCGGCTAAGTGTTGGACTGGAAGATGCCGATGATCTGCTGGCAGATTTGCGGCAGGCTTTGGACAAGGTATAAGGGGGGCTGCGGGTTTTCTGGTGCCGGTGTCAATAATCACGCGGGTAATTATGATCCACGGCGTCGTTTCTTGCGTATTTGTATACGAATATTAACGCTTTGTGCCTGCCACTTAGGCTAAAAAGCGACAGAAGCGAGGGAATCGGCATGAATTTGCACACGCCCGAAATCGACCGTGAGCTGAACCGCGAAGATGCACGCGAGGCATTGGCCCGCTTGCGGCGTTGGGCCAGCACGGCCAGCGCAGAAGACGTGGCAGCGCTGGACCCAGCCATCGCACGGCTTTTGCCCCAAGACAGCGGCGACAGCTACCCGGTTCTTAGCCGGGAATACCCCGCGGGTTTTGCGGTGGATGCCGCCTATAAGGCGCAGATGCCCGATTTGCAAAACGGCCCCAGCAGCCTGATCCGTGGCGCGAAGCAGCAGATCCAGCATGTTGGCATCTCGAATTTTCGCCTGCCTATCCGGTTTCACACCCGCGATAATGGCGATTTGATGTTGGAAACCAGCGTGACCGGTTCGGTCAGCTTGGAGGCCGACAAAAAAGGCATCAACATGTCGCGCATCATGCGCTCGTTTTACAAACATGCCGATAAAACCTTTAGTTTCGAGGTGATCGAGGCGGCGCTGGACGACTATATCGCCGATCTGGACAGTTTCGATGCCCGCATTCAAATGCGCTTTTCCTACCCGCTAAAGGTGCAATCGCTGCGCTCGGGTTTGGAGGGGTATCAATATTACGACATCGCGTTGGAACTGGTGGAACAGGCGGGTGTGCGTAAAAAGATTGTGCATCTGGATTATGTTTATTCGTCCACTTGCCCATGCTCGCTGGAATTGTCTGAACATGCGCGTATCACCCGCGGGCAGTTGGCCACGCCGCATTCACAGCGCTCGGTTGCGCGGATCTCGGTCGAGGTGTTGGATGGCCAGTGCCTGTGGTTCGAAGACCTGATCGACATGGCGCGCCGTGCGGTGCCCACCGAAACGCAGGTGATGGTCAAACGCGAAGATGAACAGGCCTTTGCCGAGCTAAACGCCGCCAACCCAATTTTCGTGGAAGATGCCGTGCGGCTGTTTTGCGCCCAGCTGCAGCCCGATCTGCGGATTGGCGATTTCCGCGTCGTGGCCAGCCACCAAGAAAGCTTGCACAGCCACGATGCCATCAGCGTTTTGATCGAAGGGCCCACCTTTCAGGCCCAATCCATCGACCCGCGGATGTTTTCCAGCCTGTTCCATGTAGGCTAGGCGCCCGGCGCCATTCTTATTGTGCCCAATTCAGCGGCATGTCGGTGATACGGCATGCCGTTTTTCTTTTGGGCGATCAAATTTACGAGATTTTCGCCCAAGGATTGTAGATCTGTTGTGCAGATGTTGCACAGCCCCCCATATTTTCCGGTATGCAGCCACGGAGGATATGATGCCCAACACCCCCTTTCCTGTGAAATACAGCTGGCACATGGCCAGCGCGATGATCACCTTGTACAAATATCAAACCCGCCTGTCGCGTGCCCTGATCGAGGCGATGGTCGCCTTGCACCCGCTGGCCCCGCGCAGCGGCACAGAGCCAGCCCAACCCAGCCCAAATGCGGCCCCCGCCGACACGGGTGCAGATGTCGCGGCAAGCCAAGCCACCGTTGCACCGCCCCACCCCCCGGTGCAGGCAGCGCCCGCAGTGGCCGAGACGCCCGTGGTGCTGGCCGCCGCAGCCCCCAGCCCCACACCTAGCCCCAGCGCAGCGGCGCCGCGGCGTGCCAGGCCCGGCCCTGCAACGCGGGCCAATGGGGCTGCCCCCAGCGCCTGATGCCGCATTGCAGCAAGCGCAGGGCGGATATGCAGCATTGTCTGTGTTTATGTCAGCACGCATGACATAGATCAGCGTCAGGGGAGGAACCGAAACACATGTTGAAAGGTTCCAAAAATGGCAACGCATGCAACGAATATCGCCGCAATCCGCAATCCATTTGCAGGGGTTGGCGCTGCGATCTTGAACTGGATGACCGCCGTGGGCGAGGCACGTTCGCGTCATGGGCAAATCGCCGCGCTAGAGGCGAAAACCGATGACGAATTGGCTGCCATGGGCATTCGCCGCGATATGATCGCACATCACGTTTTCCGCGATCTTTACTACGTATAAACCCATCCTTGGCCCATGTGGGGCCAAGGGTAAGGCTGGTTAAGGGGCGCTTGATGCTTGACAGCGGCACAGCACCCCGCCAAGCCTGCGATCCATGTTAGATCTTCGCCCTATCGGATATGTGATTGGCTTGTTGGTTGCGGTGCTTGGCTTGACCATGGTGCCGCCGCTTTTGGTGGATGTGGCCGAGGGCCGTGGCCATTGGCCGGTTTTTTTCGAAAGTGCAGTGTTGACCTTTTTGGTGGGTAGCTTGGTGGCACTGGCGTGCCACAACACCCGCCACCACCGGCTGTCTATTCGCCAAAGCTTTTTGCTGACTGTGGGCTTATGGGTCAGCCTGCCCTTGTTTGGGGCTTTGCCCTTTATGCTGGGGCAAACAGATGCCAGCTTTGTCGATGCTTTCTTCGAATCGATGTCTGGCATGACCACCACCGGATCGACCGTGTTTTATGGCCTCGACGAGCTGCCCAAAGGGCTGTTGTTGTGGCGCGGCATTCTGCAATGGCTGGGCGGTTTGGGTATTGTGATTGTGGCCTTGCTGTTTTTGCCCATCATGCGGGTGGGGGGCATGCAGTTTTTCAAAAGCGAAAGCTTTGACACGCTGGGCAAGGTATTTCCGCGGGCCAATGATATTTCGAAGGCCTTGCTGGCCACCTATGTGGCGCTGACGATCATCTGCACGCTGACCTATATCGCCCTTGGGATGGATCCGTTCGATGCCACGGTGCATGCCTTGACCTCGGTTTCAACGGGGGGGTTTTCCACCACTGACGCCTCGTTTGGGGCCTATGGGCCGGCGCTGCAATATGCCTGCATGCTGTTTATGTTCTTGGCCTCGGTGCCGTTTGTGCGGCTTATGCTGATCGGCACGGGCCGGGTGATGCCCTTGCTGCGCGACTTTCAGGTGCAGGTCTATGCCGCGCTGATCGTGGGGGCCGTTGCCATTATCGTGCTGGCCCGCTTTGCCCGGGGCGAGATGTTGAACGAAGAGATGGTGCGCCAAACCGCCTTTAACGTGGTGTCGATTTTTTCTGGCACCGGCTATGGCGACGGCGATTTGCTGCTGTGGGGGCCTTTGGGCATGGTGGTGGTGCTGGCGGTGGGGGCCATTGGTGGGTGCACCGGCTCGACCGGCTGTTCGATCAAGATTTTCCGCTATCTGGTGCTGTTTCGCGCGGTTGTCGCGCAAATTCGCCTGATTGGCAGCCCAAACCGCGTGGTTTCGGTGCGCTTGGGCGGTCGCCCGATCGAGCGTGATGTGATCGAATCGGTCATGTTGATGTTTTCGATGTTCATTTTGACATATGGCGTTGTGGCCGTGGCCCTGTCGTTGACCGGCCTGCCCTTTGTCGAAGCAACAACTGGCGCTTGGACGTCGGTTTTTAATGTTGGCCCGGCCTTTGGCCCGATGGTGCATGAAAGCGGGGCGCTGGTGGGATTTCCCGACAGCGCCAAATATATCATGATCTTCGCAATGTTGGTGGGGCGGCTGGAACTGGTTGTTGTGTATGTGCTGTTTACAGCCGCCTTTTGGCGGGGCTAGGCCCCGCCCTTTGGCCCCCAGCCTTAGCTGCGCTGCCCGGCAAAGCGGGCTTGCCAATCTTCGCGCTGCTCGTCGGTGATTTTTGCAAAAAGCACGTCGGGAACCTCGAAGGCATGGCCCACAGGCAGGGCACCCAGCGCGGTTTGCATATCGTCAGGCCAGCTGTGATCGTCGCATTTCATTGCAATGAGAATTGTCTGCGCTGCAAAGGGAATGAAGGGCGCCGAAAGCACGGCGTAAAGGCGCACCAAATTCAGCCCCATGCGCACCTGAGCCGCGGCCTGTTCGGGGTTTTCCTTAAAGGTAGACCACGGGGCTGCCGATTGCAGATACTCGTTGCCTGCCACCCAGATGGCGCGCAGCTCTTGGGCTGATTTGCGCACCTCCATCGCCTCCATATGCCCCTCGTAGGCGCGCAGGCGTTGGCCCAGCTCGGCGATCAACGCGGCCTCTTGGGGGCCCCATGCGCCGCCCTCGGGCACGGTTTCGCCAAATTTTGCGCGGCAGAATTTGGTGATACGGCTGACGAAATTGCCCAGCACATCGGCCAGATCTTTGTTAACCGAGGCTTGGAAATTATCCCATGTGAATTCCGCATCTGAACTTTCTGGCGCGTGGCTGAGCAACCACCAACGCCAGTAATCGGCAGGCAAGATATCCAACGCTTGGTCCATAAACACCCCACGCCCGCGCGAGGTGCTGAACTGGCCGCCATCGTAATTGAGGTAGTTGAAGGATTTGATGTAATCCACCAGCTTCCACGGCTCGCCCGAGCCAAGGACGGTGGCGGGGAAAGACAGGGTGTGGAAGGGCACGTTATCTTTGCCCATGAACTGGGTATAGGTAACATCTGCGGCGCCCATATCGGTGCGCCACCAGCGCTGCCAATCTTGGCCCTTGCCCGCATCAACCCATTCTTGCGCGCAGGCGATATATTCGATGGGCGCATCGAACCAGACATAGAAAACTTTGCCTTCCATGCCGGGCCAATCCTGTTGGCCGCGTTTTACAGGAATGCCCCAATCCAGATCACGGGTGATGCCGCGGTCTTGTAGGCCATCGCCATCGTTGAGCCATTTCTTGGCAATCGAGGTGGTCAGAACGGGCCAGTCGGTTTTGCTGTCGATCCACGCTTCAAGCTGGTCTTTCATGGTGGATTGGCGCAGGTAGAGATGCTTTGTTTCGCGCATCTCCAGATCGGTCGACCCCGAGATAACCGAGCGGGGATTGATCAGGTCAACCGGGTCAAGCTGCTTTGTGCAATTGTCGCATTGATCGCCGCGGGCGCTGTCAAAGCCACAGTTTGGGCAGGTGCCCTCGATGTAGCGGTCGGGCAAAAAGCGGCCATCGGCATGCGAATACATCTGCGTTTCGCTGACTTCGCGGATCAGGTCATTTTCGGCCAGTTTGCCGGCGAAATGTTGGGTCAGCGTGTGGTTTGCAGGCGAGGACGAGCGCCCGAAATGATCAAACGACAGGCCAAACCCTTGGGCGATATCAGCCTGCACCTCGTGCATCTGTGCGCAATATTCGGCCACGGGCTGGCCGGCTTTGACGGCGGCCAGTTCGGCGGGGGTGCCGTGTTCGTCTGTGGCGCATAGAAACAGCACCTCGTGCCCGCGTCCACGCTGGTAGCGCGCAAAAAGATCCGCTGGCAATTGGCTGCCCACTAGGTTGCCCAGATGTTTGATGCCATTGATATAGGGAATGGCCGAGGTAATCAGGTGCCGTGCCATGCTGCGTCCTTGGATGTTTGCGTTTGGCCCCATGTATCGCAGCTTCTGCGCGAGGGCCAGTATCTATGGCACCGTATCTA
>Ga0181592_10004749_pt1 | contig 11199 bp, 8 predicted proteins | sample 071ome_20_FD_133755 | JGI IMG/M metagenome (GOLD analysis project Ga0181592, IMG submission 133755) | Coastal salt marsh microbial communities from the Groves Creek Marsh, Skidaway Island, Georgia - 071412BT metaG (megahit assembly) | ecosystem: Environmental > Aquatic > Marine > Intertidal zone...
CTAAAAGCATTCAGATTAACTGCTGATTTTTCTGTTTCTGTGACAATTCTTCCTGATGCTCCTCCTACATGTGAAATAGTAGTAGTCGGAGAAGTATTGCTTGACTGTGATATAAAAACAGTATTGTCTACTCTGTCAACAACTAGTTTTGCTGTTACGCCACCTGAAAACGCAGAATATGTAATAACTGGTGTCGCAGGAACAGTTTCGATTCCTCCGTTTCCGGAAGCACCTTTGACATCTTGAGTTACAGTAATTACTTGTTGACCATCATCGCCGTCAGAACTGGTAATTTTAGGTGTAACCTTAATGTTAATCGAGTTTCTAATCGCATCGACAAATGAGTTTGCGATATCGTTTACCGTAGTATCGCTTTTAATGCCAACTATTCCAACTGTTGACTGATCTGTGTTTGTTCTAATTGTAAATTTTTGTCTATTGCCTTCTGTGTCCTCTATTTTAAATGTATTAAAATCTAGACCGGCTTTGAGGGTGGAAAATCCTCCTGCACCTGCAGCGGCAGGTATAGTAATTGTTGCACTGGATGCTGCATCTGTTTGATGCCCATTAGAACTTAATATTGCACTTTCTAATTCAGATGCTATTTGAGAGTTCGTTTGCAAACCATTAAAGCACACTTTGACACTTGATCCGTCTAAATCTCCAGTATTTGCAGGAACTTCATTTTTAAAAACGTATGTCTTAGATGTGTCATCATCAGATACTATGACTATCTGATCGCCATCTTCAGGTGATTGTAATGTAATTGCAACATCATTTGACATAAGTCCGTTTTCATGATCATCAAAAAGCTTTTCAACTCTAGAAGTTTGCAAAACTGTGTCGGATGTTGCTTTTGTAGCCTGCAAGAAATAACTACTACTTACATGATATTTGTCTTGATCGTTTCGATATCTTCCGTAGCATATATTCCACCTGTCACCGTCAAATACATTTGTTCCTGTCAGGGTTAAGACAAGAGGGTCTCTGCCAGGTATTGGTCTTAGAAACAGTGATAATGATCCAGTGGTTTGAAGATCTTGTGATCCTGAAAGTGCTACAAGATTTGTCAGCATTGTACGCCCGTGAAATCCTGCACCGCTAAAATTTGATCCTAGGACACTGTCAGTAAAACCACCTTGAAAATTTGTTGTTGTATGATTAGTCTCTCCTGAACTTACAATTCTTGTTTTTGTAGGCTCACCTCCACTAACCATTCTCAGTCTTAAAGATTTTCCATCACCTAAGTATGTGCTTTCTATTTCTAAAGCTGACGACTCAATTAAGTCATGAAATAATTTAACAGTCTGTTCTAAACTTAAGTCTGTTGTATTTATCCATGTGTTGGCATTTGATGGATCTGAGTCTGCAAATTCAAACGTGACAGTATTAGGAGTTCCTTCTGCATCAGTCAATTCAATAGTTGAGTTATTTTCCGGTACACTTGAAAAACTAATAATTGCAATTGCATTTTCTTTTTGGGTAGGATCAGGACCAGATAGGTTAGTACCAGTAACATACATTCTAGCCAGACTTTGGGTAACAGGTAACTCTGAACCTGCTGCATGTGATCCACCAAAAGAATACATTGATTCAAAAGTCCAAGACCCACTAGTAAAAAGACCGTCTGATGGTTCTGGTGAAACTCCAAATTTTACATGGCTTTTTGACTTAACAATATTCTCTTGTCCACCTGGATATGATGAACTATTGGCAAACATAAATCTTGAAGTACTAATTTTTGGATATGGATAACCTGACTCAACTCTAGTTCCTGAAAGAAACGGTGAAACAATCAATGGAGAATTTTGATATCTCTCTCCGATTGTATTAATATCACTGTGAAACTGTGGGCTAGTAGTGACTGTATCTAAAGTGGCGCCAGATGCAAGGCTACCACTAAAAGACAGAACTTTCATCACTTCTTTAACTTCTTGTCGAGATCCTCCAATTCTTCCTGTCCTAGAACCTCCATACTCTCTAAACCTGAATATTCGATCTGGGTCAATTCCTAAGTTTCTAATAAAGGTCTTGATGGCATGTGTCGTACCTTTTGCACGTATAATTTCTCTAATATCAGATAACACCCTTCGCCACAAAGTATTTTGAATTTGCTGCAAAGAAAGACGCGCCATCGCTGGATCTACACCTTGTCCTTCTTTTCCTGCAAATTGTGTTAAGGACGTATTGGGAAACATATCAGGAAGTTCAAGCCCAAAATACTGTGCCATAAAAGGCAAAAATGTATCAGCAACTGTATCTTCCTCAATGTAATCAGCATGCAAAACTTTACCAAATTGATCCAAATACATTTTCATTTCGTCGAACTGTTTTGCCCAAATCAACAAAAGAGCTGCAATAATTTGAGGTGATCCCATCTTTCCGCCGCCAGGAAAGTCAGTGTCATATCCATAATTGTCAGACACATCACCAATTTCTTTTTGATCACCAAATCCTTCAGAAAAGTGTGCCTGTCGCAAATAATGGTCAGGAACTAGCTTGGTTATCATATTTGGATTGTTGGTGTCATAATTTGATGCTGACACCATTAGATTTTCATTAAAGTCGACAACATCAGGGTGTGACGGAAATAGAACAGGAAACCTCGATAAATCTTCATGAAGAACAGGAACACCATATCCTCCGTCGACCCTAATAGCTTCTTCAAATCCAGTGATCTTTGAGTGAAGTGAATTTCCTGAATGGTCTAAAACAACGTCTTGACTGTTGTACGTGCCGGTCGGTTCATTAAAAGCAAAGTGAAGCCTTAAAGATTTTCGAGGCTCTATTTTTCTATTTTTTTCTCTATCTAAAGCTTTTTCTGTTCTGCCGCTATGCAAGACTTTAAAGTCGTCGATACTTCCAGAAAAGTGATTATTAAACTGGACTTCCTCAATTTGTCCAGACGCACTAATATTTGTACCTGTTCCAATCGTAAGGCTAGCCTCTTTAAAACCAAAGTCAAATATTTCAAAAGGCTGAGAAGTATAATCAGTTTTTCCATTTACAAATATTTGAATTCTATTAATACCGGGTTGTCTGTTTAGACATGCTGAAATATGTGTCCATTTTTGTCTTTCAATTGACACATTTCCTTCTACACTTACTGACCCTGAAGTAGCTAACAATTTGATATCAGAATGTGTATCCTCTTTACCTGGCGTAGGCTCTGTGTAGAGAGTAATTCCGTTGTTATCTTTTATCTTTTGGGCAATTACCTGTTTGTCTGATACTGTATTACCTCCTCTATTCTCAGGAATGTATACATACATCTCATATGTAAAAGGTCCAAAGCCCGGATCTAAAACAGATCTACTGGTAGTGTCTCTTGAAAGTTGTGGATATAATGTACCCGCTCTATCTGTAACTCAATTGATTGAGAACCATTAAAATTTAGGAATCCTGTATAGTGAGGAAGAGAATCTAAAACCCATTTTTCAAAACCGGTAAGGCTATCTTCAAATTTAAATAATTCTTCAACAGTTCCATCAAATGGATAGCCATTAATAATTCTTTCGAAAGCCATATTAACTTTTGCTTCTGCAGAATTAAAAAATGTATGGTTCTCAAACTGCTTCCAGTCAATATTCAATTGCTGGGTGGATTTTAAGGGGTTACCTGGATCGTCGTATCGATAAGACCCTGTAACATTATGTTGTAAAGATCCTGTTACACTACTAGCAGTTACTCCTACAATTGATGCACGATTATCAGTCATTGACTGAATTCTACTAGCTGTAAACAAACCGGTCTTGGTTCTAGCCATCTTAAACTACTCTAAAACTAACTTCTTTTTGGGTCACAATTGTTTCTGTTCCTCTTTCAGATATAGAAAACATAAAGTGATAATTTCTTCCAGCAACCAGATTATCCATGTCCAGATCAAAAAACATACCTTGTGAATCTGTTGATAATCGAGTACCATTTTGTGCCTGATTTATAGGAATCGCAACGTCACCTGAAAGGTTGTCGACAACTCCAAAATATACTTCATCATAAATTACAGACTTTCTTCTTTGTGGAATTGTTCCATACTTTTCCTTAAATTCGGTCGTAATGTCCCTTCCAAAAACTCTAATTCTTGCTGTATCAGACTTTTTGTATTCATTTCTTAAATTAAGAACAGTCAAATCCGGGTCTCTAGAAGTAAAGTCTGCGTGTCCTCTATCAGAATTTTTGAGTGTAATACTTCCTGTAAAGAAAGTAAGTGATCCATCGTTAAGTTGCCATTCTGTGGTTAAATCTAACGAACCGCTTTTTATAGCAAAGTCAGAAACTTTATCTCCGGTTCTAATAGAAGAATTGTCATTAGAGTTTACCGTAAATGATGCTTTATATAGACCGGGACGTGCTGTATTCGTGGTGTTGTCACTTACAGAGGAAGCACTAGCGGTAACTGCAAAGAGACCGTTTGAAAGAACTAAACGAAAGCAGTCATCTCCGCTGTAGGTTGTTGCTCCAATCTTGAGATTAGCTTCACTTCCTCTTACGTAGTTTTGAAAGTAAAGTGTATTTTCATAGTCAAACAAAGAGTTTTCACTGTTGTCCAAGATGGTATCGTCCCAGACTACATTTAGCGAAGGTCTAGCATAAGGATCACTAGCATGACGAGAAGAAAATCTTTTTACAAATCTTGTTTTTGAATCTGTCTCTTGTGTTGGATTAAAAGAAATTCTAAAGCCATGATTATCAAGCTGACCTGCTAATGATGCAGAAACAAGATGTGTAACATCAATATTGAGATCTTCTCCACCTTCTTTAAAATTTTGTGAAGCAACAACACTTACTTCACCTGCGCCAAAATCTGCTCTATTGAAAGCATCTAAATTTTCTGCCCCCAAAACACCAAGTTGACCAGCGCCTATAGCATTCCACGCATTTACAACTGCGCCGTCATGAGAAGCAGTTACAAAATTGCATGCATCTAAATCTTGAAACGAAATTACATCTTTTCCAATTCCTTCATCAAACTTCTGTGCCAAAGGAACTACATCAACTGTAAAATCTTTTGGGGTAAACTGTCCTGCAGACACAGACTTTAAAGAAAGATATGCTTTAAAGTTATCAGAATTGATGTCTAGCGTCTTGTTTGTCTGTTCTTGTAGTTTATCATAGTCAAACTTAATAAGGATCCTGGACAGCTCTATAGCTGTCTCTGGCGTTCCGTTAGAATCCACGTCTAGTGCATAAGTTCCAGGAACGGTTTCGTCTTCAGGAAGTACAGACTCTCCATAAAGTTTAAAAAGATCTAATGTTCCTGCACGTCCTGTATTCGCATCTGAAGTTCTAAACTTGTTGCCAATAATTTTGTTTTGAATGTAGGCATCACTACTGGCAGTTACTATCAAGTACATATTATCTCCTACTTAGCCGAACCTACAATGTCAAATTGTGGATATCTTAGTTCAAAAATAGAACCTTGTGGTCCTATGATCATTCTGTCTTTTGTTGCATTGTCAAAACTAAAAGAATTGGTAGCATACCTTCTACCATCAATAATTCCGATTACAGGTTTGACTTCTAAATTTAAAAGTGAAACCACGCCTCTTGTGTTAATAATGATGTTGACGATATCGTCCAAAACTATAGGTTGATCTATTTGAAAATTGCTAACCTCCAATATGTCAGAAAGTCGGCTAATAACTTGCTGAACAATCTTAGGCTTGCTGACATTTGGAGCAACCAGTATTCCGAACACAACCTTGAAATTGATAATTCTACCGTCTAAAATATCCATAGCGTCAGATATAATTCTGAATTCGTTTAGGTACGTGGACAAATTGTTTTTAAGTGCATCAGGGCTTGTCGATAACCTTCCATCCTCGTCCTTTGATACAATATAGACGTTAGTTGCTAAAGGATTGACTTCGCTCTGGCTTATTCCTGCCCTAAAAACTCGTCCAAACTGGCTTGGAATTGTGTAAATTCTAGATAGCAAGTCTTGTTTTGTCACTATTCTTGACTGCATTTGCCTGCTAGTAGGAACGTGATTCCTTAATTCGTCCAAAGTTGGTGCATATGATCCACCTCGTGCAGGAAAAGCATTTTTAACATCAATAGATTGCCTTACCAGCTGTGCATCGGCAGTACTTGGATTATTTTTAAATTCCATTTTAAGACTTTCGACAAAACGGATAGATCCTGCAGGTACATTGTGATCTAATCCTCCGCCGTATCTATAACGAACTGTTATCGTAGTATTCTTGGGGGCAACACCTAAAGTTCTGGTTTTTAAAAGTGAACTAGGATCAATTGAAAATCTGGAAAAAGTTTTTTTGCCGTACAAAGGCAATGCCAACTTACTAGGATCAGGAAGAATATCGTCATCAAAAGTATCAGAGTCTCCTGACCCAAATCTTATTACAGTAATTTTTGATCTCGGATCTAATCGTGAAACAAATCTATAAGGTGCAGGAACAACCTCTAAGTTGCTAGTGACCAGTTTTTTATCTGATCCTACGTTTAGAACGGCTTTAAATACAGTGTCTTGTGAAAGAGCTTCAACTTGGTAGTAATTATTTAAGGACGTATCAGTTACACTCATGATTTCTGATACGTGTGGGTTTGTTAATACAATTTCTCTAAATGGCTTATGTGCAGTTCCTATCTTAAAACTTTCATCTATTTCTGTTCCTGATATACATAAACCTTCTTTCGAAACAATAAAAGAAGCAGGTGACCCATCTCCATTTTTCTCATGAACAGAGTATCTACATGTCAATTGACCTTTTGAATTTGTCTCAGCAAAGTCAATATCTTCTGCTAAGTTAAAGGTAATGCCTGAATTTGCTTTTAAGACTGTTCCTTCTAATATTTGAGGTAATGCTGACTTTGCAGGAATATATTCTTTTGTTATGGTGTCTAATTCAGCAGGTATGTCCAAATAAAATCTAACCATAACAGAAGCAGGGCTAGCTCCAACTATCTTTACCCCAGCTTCTCTTACATGACGTACAACATTAGAACTTTCAATTGCTGTAAGCGGATTGAGCTCATTAAATTGGTGATCTAGATAATACGACATCGTATCACCAACCATAGCTGCCATATCCAGAAACAAACCACCAAGACTTGCTTCAGAAAAGTCTTGAATCTTTTCCGGAAAATAAACTCTTGCATAAGTCAACAACTCATTGCGTAAAGAGTCAAAATCCTTTGCAATAAAATTTCTAGTCTTTTGTTTCTTTATTTTTTTCTGTATGTCAATTGCCATATTTGTTATCCTGAAACGTACAATAGAACTTCTAGCATCTGCCTGTCAGTTGATATAGCAGGTACTGTATAAGTTATTCTTATGCCTACTTTTCCTGTGTGTTGATTGTCAAACTTTTCAACAAAAGGTTCAAATGTCTCTAAGTTAATGTAAGGCATATATTTTGAAGTTGCCGATGCAATTCTTCTTGTTGCCTCTTGATCTCCATCTTCAGATCCTAACTCAAAAGTAAGTTCTTCTAAGTTGGCTCCAAAATCAAAAAATCCTAATCTACCACCATGATTAGTAAGTATCATATTTTTGAAATTGTCTTTGATCACAGACAATTGATTTGTGTGCATTTTTAGAAGGGAATTATTACCTAATTGTACTGGAGTTGATATACCGATAGGTGTTTTGACTGTAGTGGTTTTGCTATTTGAGTTATTGTCAACTTCTAACTCACCTACGCTTTTAAAGTCATAAATTTTTCTATTGTTCGTGGTTGACATAAAACACTCCCTGCAAGGAGTAAGTATACATCGAACAAAGTGTACGTGTAATAGAGTTGATCTCTACAACTACTTGATCAATCCTCTTCCGTCAATTTTTTGCGAAGGCTCTTGACCAAAATTCAAAGGAGCTGATTGCGGAATTCCTATAATCGGTGTTCCGGGAACTGTCCCAGTTGCTCCAGCACCACCAACTGCACTATTCAAATAGGTAGCAGGAGGTACTTGAACCTCGACCCCTACAATCTCTAAATCTTCTAAAATATGCTTTATAATTTCTTCTGATAGTGCTTTGGCAAAAGCATTACAGAATTTTTGACGATGACCGTCACCTTCATCTGGAGCAGCACCTAGTGCAGAGTCAAGCTCAGACTTTAAAGATGACTTTAAGCTCGAATGTAGTTCACCTTTATTGAGTGCCATTATTTTATCAACCCCGTACCGTTGTTAATTTGATCATGCATGGTTGGAGGATTAGGTATGACTATTGCGGGTACCCCTACACCTCCTGTTACACTTTTAGCATAAGAACCCGGGTCAACCATTATTTTAATTCCTGTAACTTCCATATTTTTTATAATATGGTCGACCACTTCTTTTGCAACAGCTTTTGCAACTGCATTACAAAACTTTTGACGATGTCCGTCACCTTCGTCGGGTGCTGCACCTTGTTCTGCATCCAGCGCAGACTTTAATGCAGACTTAAGTGCATTTTCCAATTTGCTTGCATCAAGTGCCATTATTTGATCTTCCCCACCTTGCTCAATATTGTATTTTCGGCTCCACCATCCCCCAAAGCCGCTAAGACTTGAATGGTTGCCTGAAGTACTGCAGGTGACAATACGTTAGGGCTAGCCCCTTGTGATATAGTTGGTGCATTATCTCTTATTGCCTGCAAGAATGGAATCAAAACAGAATCAGACAAAGTGTTTCCTAATACCATTTGTTCCTCAGCTTCATTACCAACAAACGTTTGATTTTCCCTTCCATCACCAATTATAATGGTTTCAGCATCAATCATAACCTTACCACCTGGAAGCATTGTAATAGAGCACGTTTTTGTCGGATCCTCATCCTCTCTCACAATTCTAATCGACCCCTCTTGTTTAGGACGGTCATTTTCTTCCTTAGTATGCCTTGAAACTATTCTAATTTCATTTGATTTAACAATTACATAAGGAGACTCATTAACAGGTTCTGCACCGTTGTCCTTCATAAATCCAGGTAATTGAGCTTCTAAGCCTAAGTTAGCATCTCCGTCTGTGTTCATTGAAACATATACTCGGGAAGCATCGTGCAAAAAGTCTGGATCACCCTCTGTAGCAACATCTTGTCGATTATTTGGTATTTCTTTTCTTATGTCGTCGCCAAAATAAGCAGAAGGATTTTTATCAACTTCTAATGCGCCTCGAGCATTTTCAATTACTCGAGGTTCAGTATCTGTCAAAGCATCTTTGTCAGGGTCAGGTTCGCCCGCAAACATTCCTCTTCCAGCGACGATATCGACAGTACCCGAAAAGGGTCTTAATCCTTCCCCTTCAGGAGTAAATGCATTACTAGTAGTTGCTCCTTCCGGTCGAGCATCTGTGCTCCATCCTCTATCTGTTCCTAAGCAAATTAGAGAATTATGTGATCCCTGAAGCACTAAGTCACCTGGTCTTTTGGTAAATCTAGGAACAGGCTCCAAAATAAATGATTGTCCTCCTAGAGAACCCGTAAAGATTGATTCATAAATTGGATCTGTTTCTTCACCTTCTTCACCCGTTGGTTGTGCTATTGTTGTTGCAGCATCATCACCTTGCTCAGTTGCTCCATTGTTAAAGGCAGGAGGACCAGGTTTTGTATCCGGATCTTTTGTGCCCTGTATTTCTTCAGCCTCTTCGTCTTCTTCTGTGTCTTCTGCCAAGTCAGAAAGATCTTCAGACTTTCCAATTGATATTGAAAACTTTCTATCCCCATGGGTGTAGTTGAGATCATCGACAAAGTCTGCCTCGGATATTCTACACATCCAGTAAGCAATTTGCTGAGGGATGTCAGGTGATTCGGCAAAAACCCATACCTGTTCTCCTTGTTTGACAGGCATTGCAATATGAGGAGGAAAGAACGGATAGCAAAGAATATCTTTTGATGCTGACTTATCAGCACCTGACCCGTATAATCTGGCAATGACAGAGTTTCTAGGTGCGTACTTTAACTGTGGGGGTGCCAAAGTATTCTGAGCCATTACTTCAAGCTCTTCGTCTGTCCTTAAAGAAACATCATTAAGAACCTCGACCACAATTGCTCTTTGAAAAACTTTAGATGGTGGAGCATGCGCAAGTTCCTGCATTTCGTCAGAGTGATCGACTCTACGAGTCTCCATTTTACTCTGAACGTCTACTCCTTTCTTTTTTGCCATCTTTCTACCCGTTTATTTCGCTAAAGATATCATCTGGATCTATTCTAGCTGACTCTTCTTCTGCTTTTGCTATTAGTTCTGCTAGTCGAAGAATTTGCTCATTAGACTTTGACATTCTTTCTAAATACTTTGTTATAACCGGCCCGACTGTTGAATGTCCTGTACTGCCCTCAGACATACTTGCCCATGCGTCTTCAAAAAGCATGTTGGCATTCTCTCTATCTTTCAAAGCATTTTCATATATTTCTTTCCACAGCAGTTTCTTTTTATCTTGTGTGGAAGATAAATTGTCTAAAATTTCGCTAAATACTTCTATTTTGCTTTCTAGCTTTTGAATACTATCTAGACTTTTTTCCAGCTTATCTGTCATGTTTGCCTCTAGAAAAGGTTAAACTTGTTGTCGTAACCTGTTAACTTTCTGTAATGCTTACGTATGGAAGACATTGCTACTGATAATTGCTTTGGACTTAGTCCTGATATCTCTCTTACATAAATCAGGATCGCTCTTTTGTTCAAAAAGTCTAAGTCGTCAATGTTTTTAAAGACAGTTTGAATAGCAGAAACACATGTTTTTTCTGACTCGCTAGTAACTATTTTCGCAATAACTTCTAGAAGCTCATTGATTTGATTTCTTAAATCGGCATTAATAAGAATTTCATCAGGAGGCGGGACGATATCATATGACTCATATGCTGCCTTTTGTGAAGCTGTCATAAGATCCGGGGCGTCAACTGATACGTGCCTTTTCATTCTTTTAGTTTGTTGTCTAGACTTAATAATTAGCCAGTTTTTTGCAACAACATTAAAATATGAAAATGCCTTAGTACCTCTTTCAGGTTTCCATTTATGTATAGATTCATAAAGAAAAGAAACGCAATCTGTCTTTAGATCTTCAAAAGAGTCATATGCAGTTTTAAATCCGTATACGAAAATAAGATTTTCAACTAACTTTTCAAAAGCGGGTTGAACATCAGTCAGATAAACATCTTTCTTTTCTTTTTCACATTCTGAGTTTTGGTATTTTATTAATGCATCTTGTGTGTCATTAGTGAAATAGAGGTTTCTATTCTTTCCTCTAGATCTTCTTATCTTTTTTC
>Ga0181592_10004755_pt1 | contig 11192 bp, 10 predicted proteins | sample 071ome_20_FD_133755 | JGI IMG/M metagenome (GOLD analysis project Ga0181592, IMG submission 133755) | Coastal salt marsh microbial communities from the Groves Creek Marsh, Skidaway Island, Georgia - 071412BT metaG (megahit assembly) | ecosystem: Environmental > Aquatic > Marine > Intertidal...
ACGGCCACCCCCTTTCGGGAGACCACTGCCATTTCGCCATCTTCCAAATAAATGACCTTCTTCGTGCTATCCAAGAATGGCGTAGCATCGGAACCTACAAAGTATTCATTGTTGCCCAATCCGAGGACCAAGGGCGAACCCAAGCGTGCCACCACCATGTGGCCCGGTTCGTCCAGAGACATCACGGCAATCGCATACGCCCCGATAACCTCGTTGAGGGCCAAACGCACCGCTTGGTCGAGTTCAACCTCTTCCTGATCTTGGATATACTCAATAAAGTTGACCAAAACCTCCGTATCCGTGTCGCTATGGAAAATATAGCCGGCCTTGGTCAACAATTCTTTGAGGGCCGCAAAGTTTTCGATGATGCCATTATGCACCATCACCAACCGTCCAGAATTGGAAGCATGAGGATGCGAATTGGGATTGTTGGGTTCGCCATGGGTCGCCCAACGCGTGTGGCCGATGCCCATGGTTGCCGTGGGCGCCGAACCCACAATGGCTTCCAGGTCTGCCACTTTGCCTTTGCATTTGAACACATCCAAATGCCCATTAAAGAGCGCTACCCCAGCCGAATCGTAGCCGCGGTATTCTAAACGTTTAAGTCCTTGAATGAGAATGGGATACGCTTCGCGTGTACCGAGATAGCCGACAATGCCGCACATAAGCCGTTCAATAAAGTGCTAAACGGGTGAGGTTTAGCGAGGTTTGGTTACGTACAAATCTAAGCGAATCGGATCAAATGGATCCAAATTGCCATTCAGGACCGCTCGAGCTGCTGACGAAGACATCCTGTCCGGAACCAGTAGAATCTTGGCTTCCGCCGAATCTTTACCATTGAGCCACTGCTGGACAAACTTGGTGATTTCCAGTGTGTACGCGCGATCGCGGAGGACAGAACTCACCACCAATTCGCCACCAGGATTCCCGTTGAGGTATTCGGTGAGAAGACGGCGGTCATTTCCATCGATTAATAACGCGTTTAATTTGACCGGGGTCGCGTAGGTCAAAGCGGAGCCTTCCCGGACAGGAATGCGCAATTCCGCGTAGTTCACGAAGTAATTGGAATCTCGAATCGCAGGGAGCCCTACGAGGTCAACCACCGTAACTGCACCACCCATGCCCTGCATATAGGTCGTTAATTCCCCGACGAGGGTGTCTTGACTCCCTAGGTCAAAATCTGCTTGACTCTTGTCAAAGCTGAATGAATTCGCTGAGTTGACGACATTCCATGCGAGCAAATCGTAGACCCCATAGCCAGGTCCGACCGTGTCAGCCCGTAGGCTGTCATTGGTAAAGAAAAAGCGAATCCGCATGTCTTGGTCGCTCGGAGAAAACTGGTAGATGGCTTGATTTCCCGCATGGCCCTCAACGTACAGGCCCCGGAAATACTCCAAAAATGCCGTATTGCTCTGAAAATCCTCCGAGGTCGTATCCTTCGCCGCATCGACAATGTGGCTTTGGAAGAATGCACGGTTTAGCCGTAAACCTAGGACTTCATTGGGTGCGACCATGCCCGAAACGCGACGTTTCCGGCTTGGCTGGGGCTGAATCACCGTGTCGGCCAAAACAGTCGATCCCGTAAAGACAGAATGTCCATAGAAAATGCTATCCGCGCTGAGATGCTGATCTAAATGACTGACTTTCAATCCAAAAGAAGCAGAGGTGTCCCCATAAAACCCTACGAAGGGCAGGTACATAAATACGGAATCTACCGTAGCATTGACACCAAAATCAGGGCCTATGGTGCTCAGAATTACCTGGGTCGCAAAATGGGCAGAGGCCTTCCCAAAAACGGGGTCCTCATACGATCCCAGCATAAGGAAAGAGGGTCTCATCGTGATGAGGGAGTCGAAGGGCTCCGTGTAACTCACCACATCAACACCCTTCAATTTTCCAATCTTCAAGGCGTTTTGATCGACAAAGTCTAGGCCTATTTCGCCTGTATTTCGCTCACATGAAACGAGAGCAAGAAGGGCCAAGCCCACAGCGATGCAAGGTGTACGCATAGGGGGTTAGGCAAAAAGAGACTCGTAGAAGGCTTCCAATGAACCGGGGTCGGTCAAATAAGCGGACCCATCATGCACCGGAACGCCCGCCGCCTTGGCTGCCTCCACTTGGGAAACCGGAACATCTGGGGTCATTTGAAGTACCGCGTCGACATGGGCTACAGCCCCTGCAAAAAGGTTATCCGCCGTGGGGTTTTTGAATGCTTCCATAGAAGCTACACCGTCAAACTCCATGCCGCGTGGCAATCCGTCATCGAGACTTCCCTCGAAACCATCGCCGAATAGGCTGTAAACCAACTTCGTGTCCTTAAAATGGGGGTCATCGCCGTTGAACTGGCGGATATACGCCGGCATCGGCGTGCTCATCCAGCCCATAAAGTGGACCACATCGGGCTGCCAACCGAGTTTTTTAATCGTTTCAATGACGCTCTTGGAGAAGAACAAACTGCGCTCTCCGTTGTCGGCATAGAAGGCGTTATCCTTGTCCACCCACGTGCCTTTGCGCTTGAAGTAGTCTTCGTTGTCAATGAAATACACCTGAATGCGTGCACCCGGGACAGACGCCACTTTGATGATCAATGGCTGATCTAAATCATTGATAACCACATTGATACCACTCAACCGAATCACTTCATGCAATTGGTGCCGGCGCTCGTTGATGGCCCCAAAGCGTGGCATAAAGACGCGAATCTCATTGCCTTGCTCGTTCATTTTCTTGGGGAATGCCAAACTTGCCTTGGATAGCGTGCTATCTGGGAAGTAGGGTTTAATCTCGTGTGAGATGTAGAGGATGCGTCGTTTCGCCATTGCGGCAAAGGTACGAAAATTTGCCTCGAGCGCTCATTTTCCGGCATTCTAGCGGTAGTTTTAGCCCCACTTTATGGATATTTTACGGCTTTCTTCTCACTCCGACTGGATTACTGCCCGCGAAAGCCTTTCTTCAGGGTTGCGCATTGGCTTTGTTCCAACGATGGGGGCCCTGCATGCGGGCCATTTGGCCCTGGTGGAACAGGCGCGTCAAACCTGCGACCTCGTCGTGGCCAGCATATTCGTCAACCCCACCCAATTCAACAATCCAGAGGACTTTGCAGCCTATCCCTTAGACCTGGAAAACGACCTTCGGGCCTTGGATTCAGTGGGATGCTATGCCGCCTATTGTCCCCAGGTTGCAGAGATCTATCCAGATGGAGCCACAGCGCGCACAATGGACCTCGGCGGACTGGATAGTGTCCTGGAAGGCGCCCTGCGTCCCGGCCACTTTCAGGGGGTGGCCACCGTAGTGGACCGATTGTTTGATTTGATCCAACCGGATGTGGCCTTTTTTGGCCAAAAAGATTACCAGCAAGTCAAAGTGATTGAGCGGGTGGCGGCCCTCCGCGGAGGCCTACCCCACATCGTCGCCTGCCCCATCGTTCGGGAACCCCACGGTCTCGCTATGTCTTCCCGAAACCGCCGATTGAGTTCCGCCCAGCGCGAGGCAGGCGCGGCAATTTTCCAAGCCCTGCGCTTTGCCGAAGCCGAATTGCAGGCATTTCCCGTTCCCCCGAGAGCCTTGAAGCTCGAAATGCGTCGCATCATCCAAGAGTCAGGTGTCTTGCAGGTCGAATCCATCGATTTTGCCCTGGCGCATAGCCTGACGCCGATCACGGATGGCGAGGCCTACCTCGACCGCTATCCAGAGCCGGTTCAAGCCTTTGTCTCGGCGTATGCAGGTGACGTGCGCCTGATTGATACCCACCGAATTGTCTCGGAAGGGCATGTGCCCGACACGGAAGTCTGACCCCCCGGATCTCGGCTATTCCGCCTGAACTTCTCCCACATTCTCGGGTTAAACGGAACTGGGAAACCTGGGGCACATCCCCTACTTTTGCGCCGCCATGACGATTGAAGTACTCTATAGCAAAATCCACCGCGTTCGGGTCACCGGCGCAGATCTGAATTACATTGGCTCGATCACCATCGACCGAGACTTGGCAATGGCCGCCCATTTGGTCGAAGGACAGAAGGTCAGCATCTTGAACATCAACAATGGTGAACGCTTGGATACCTATGTCATTTATGGGGCACCCGGCAGCGGAGAAATCACCTTGAATGGTCCCGCCGCCCGGAAAGTGCAAAAAGATGACCTCATTATCATCATTTCTTATGCGGCCATGACCGTCGAAGAGGCCAAATCCTACCAGCCCGTCGTACTTTTCCCGGACGAATCAACCAACCAGCTCAACTAACCTGACTATGGCAAAACTTGCACTCCCCGGATGGCTTCGAACGACGGGGTTTGCCCTTTTTGCCCTGGGCTTGCTCTACTTCGCTTTTGATGGCGTAGACCTTCAAGCAGTTTGGACCTCTGCCCAAGAGGCCCAATGGGGCTGGATTGGTTTGAGTGTCGCACTCGGATACATCGCCATTTTGAGTCGGGGGCAACGGTGGACCTATGTGCTCAAGCATTTGGGCTATTCGACCACTATGTGGCGCGCCGTCCACGCAACCGGCATCGGCTACCTCGTAAACATGGCCATTCCTCGCGCGGGCGAGGTTGCACGGGCCACCGCATTGAACCGAGCCGATAAAATTCCCGTGAATGTGTTGATCGGCACCATTGTAATCGAACGCACCATCGATTTGGTGATGATGGCGGGGCTTTTGGGCTTGGCCTTCTTGAGTGCTTCGGAGGAGCTGAGTGCACTGATGGACATTACCCAACAGAATGCCGATGGCAGCCCCAAAGAAGCGGGATTTCCTTGGGCCTCCATTTTCGGCTACCTCTTTCTAGCGACCGCCTTGGGGGCCTTCCTCTTCCGAAAGCGCATTCAAGCCAGCCCCTTTTATGCCAAACTCCGCGAGTTCCTCCGAGGCATGTTGGAGGGCATCAAAGCCGTGGGGCAACTTGAAAATAAATGGGCCTTTTGGGCGCACACCTTCTTTATCTGGGGCTGCTACTATGTGATGGTGTATGTCTGCTTTTATGCCTTGCCCTTTACCACCCATTTCAGCTTGGCACAGGGCCTATTTGTGATGATGGCCGCAAGCCTGGGTGTCCTCATTCCCGTTCCTGGCGGCGTCGGGGCCTACCACTATTTAGTGGCCATGGCCCTCGTGGTTCTGGGCCTGCCCTATGCCCAAGGCCTCGCCTTTGCGACCATTGTCCATGCGGCCCAAGCCTTTATGCTTATGAGTTCAGGCGTCATTGGGCTGATTGGGTTGTCTGCGAAAAAAGGCCGAACTTCCTAACATGGCCAAGACAAAGAAAGCCTGGTTCTGCCAGTCCTGTGGAACACAGCATCCCCAGTGGATGGGCCAATGCAAGTCCTGCCATGCGTGGAACACCTTAGTCGAGGAAGTCCTCGAGCGCGAGAGCGCCCCAACCTCCTGGGCGGCCACAGAGACCGGCATGGAACGTGCCAAAGCCATGCCGCTCTCCGAGGTGGATCGCCATGCTGAGAAGCGCCTTCCAACCGGCGATGCCGAATTGGACCGCGTACTTGGTGGTGGGCTAGTCCCAGGAAGTCTCGTCTTGCTCGGCGGCGAACCGGGCATTGGCAAGTCCACCCTCCTCCTTCAAATTGCCCTCGGGCTCGGCGAAAAAGTCTTGTACGTGAGCGGTGAGGAAAGTGCCCAGCAAATCCGGATGCGCGCAGAGCGCGTGGGTCTGCAGGGTAAAGGCTGCCACGTGCTTGCCGAAACCTCCACTGCCAAAATTTTGCAATCGGCCGAACAGCTCAAGCCCTCCGTGTTGATTGTAGACTCCATCCAGACAGCCCACAACCCGCAATTGGATTCGGCCGCAGGGTCGGTTTCCCAGATTCGCGAAGCCACGGCCGAATTCCTGCGCTACGCCAAAGCCCGCCACGTCCCGGTCATTTTGGTCGGGCACATCACCAAAAACGGTCATCTAGCGGGCCCCAAGGTCTTGGAACATATGGTGGACGTCGTGCTGCAATTTGAAGGCGACCGCCACCACCTTTTCCGGATGCTTCGCGCCCTGAAAAACCGGTTCGGGAGCACCCAAGAATTGGGCATTTACCAAATGCACGGCCATGGACTCCAGGGCGTCGCCAATCCCAGTGGATTGCTTTTGGGCCAACGCGAAGAAGGCTTAAGTGGATCGGCGGTGGGCGTCCCTTCCGAAGGCATGCAACCCTTATTGGTGGAAGTCCAAGCCCTCGTCAGTTCCGCCGTCTACGGCACCCCACAACGGGCCTGTACGGGATTTGACACCCGCCGCCTCAATATGCTTTTGGCCGTCTTGGAGAAGCGCTGTGGGTTCCGATTGGGCGCAAAGGATGTCTTCCTCAATGTCACTGGAGGACTGCGCGTGGAGGACCCCGCCTTGGACCTTGCCGTTTGCGCGGCCATACTTTCAAGCAACGCGGACATCCCCATCCCCTCCGGAATGGCCTTTGCGGCGGAGGTGGGTTTGGGCGGAGAAATTCGGCCCGTTCACCGCATTGAGCAACGCATCAATGAGGCGGGGAAACTCGGATTTGACCATGTATTCTGTGCGCGGCAAAATGGCGTGAAGGCCGGAACCATGCAGGGCGTTCAAGTCGTCCCGGTTCGTCGCATGGAAGACCTCGTCACGGCCTTGTTCGGCTAAGACGGCTCCAGGGCGCAAGGCCCTTTTTTCCAAACGTTACTATCTATGCTCGCCCTCACGGGGCTTCCAGCGCTATGCCGAAGGAAGGGTGATCAGTTCCCGACCAAATTGACCAGCTCGTCGAGATTCGGCGTAATGATGATCTCGGTACGGCGGTTGCGGGCTTTGTTCTCGGGGCTGTCGTTGGCGGCCACAGGCATAAATTCACCCCGTCCTGCCGCTTGGACCCGTTGGGGCTCAATGCCCTTGTTGACCAAGATTTTCACGACCGAGGTGGCGCGCATGACACTCAAATCCCAATTGTCTTTGACACTCGTCTTGCCGAAGTAGGCGTCATCGTCCGTGTGGCCCTCCACCGCAATGCGGAGATCTTTGTTCTCGGCAAGCACCTTGGCCAGTTGGCCCAATGCGGTGGCCCCATCGGCCTGGACGTCCCAAGAGCCGGAGGCAAACATGAGGCGGTTATCGAGGCTCACATAAACCTGGCCATTGCGCATCGAGACGGTGAGACCACGGTTTTCAAATCCTAGGAGGGCGTCGGCAATGCGTTGGCGGAAGTAGGCCGCCGTAGAATCCTTCCGGGCCAAAAGGCTTTCGAGTTCATTCACCCGGGCTTCACGCTGTTTGAGGGCCGCTTCCACGGCGATCAAGCGGTCTTGTTCGCGCTTGAGGGAGTCCTCTTTGCTGGCCAATCGGCGGGCAATTTTTTCCATCTGCTCGAGCATAGCCTTGTTTTCACGCAAATTGGCCGCCGCGAGCGAATTGTTATTCTTTAAAGCGTAGTCGTAGTTTGCCTCCAAATCGGTGTAGGCCCGCAGCAACGTGCGGTATTGAGATCCCTGAGAAGTGGTGTCGCGGAGCAAGGAGGAAAAGGCCTCTTCGATGCGAAGGCGTTTGGCTTCGCATTCAACCAAGGCCGTTGATGCCTTGTCGGTCCGCACTTTCATCGCTTCATTTTCTGCCACGACTTGGTCGTAGTTCGTTTGCAATTCGGCATGCACCTTGGGCGAAACACAAGAAACGGCCATGGTAGCGGGCAGCGCGGCAAGAAGGAGAAGGCGGGATACAGAACGCATAGCGAAGGGGTGAGGTTTATTCAAAGGTAGTCGGCAAATCCCATTCCAAAAGCACAGGGCAGTGATCGGAAAGGATAGCTTGGGTCAAATGCACACAGCGCTGGGCCCCCGCTACGGCAGCGGGACTGAGCCAAAATCCATCAATGCGCCACCCCACATTGCGCTCTCGGGAACGCGACTGCAGGCTCCACCATGTATACTGTTCCCCTTCGGAATGGAAGAGGCGGAACGCATCGCGCCAGCCGGAATCCTCCAAGGCGTCCAACCAGGACCGTTCCTCCTGGGTAAATCCAGGAACCCCATCCAAGCGAATCGGGTTGTGAATGTCGATGGCGCGGTGGCACATGTTCCAATCTGCCCCGATGATGATCCGGGGCACTTCCGCTTCAACACGGGCGACATAGGCCCGAAAATCCGTCAAGAAGCGCAACTTAAACGCTTGCCTTTCGGGCTTTGAGGCGCCAGAGGGAAAATACACGTTCAAAAGAGTGACGTCCGGAAAGTCAATCCGCATGACGCGGCCCTCCGAATCGTATTCGGGATGGCCCATGCCATGGGAAACCCGGAGAGGCGGGCGTTTGGAAATCACGGCCACCCCCGAGTAACCCTTTTTGGCCGCCGAATGCAAGGACGTCCAACAGCCAGGAAATGCCTGGGCCAAGAAGTCCGCATCCTCAAATCGGACCTCCTGAAAAAGAAGAAGGTCCGCTTGGGTGGTTTCCCACCAGCGGACCAATCCTTTCTTTATGCTGGCCCGAATGCCATTTCCATTCAGGCTGAGTATGCGCATGTTTTCGGCTTAGTTGAGGGCCAAACGGGCCTCGCCAATTTTTTCCGTGGCCGAGTAGACATCCAAGGTGTAGGTGCCTGGAGCTAGGTCCGTACGCACATTGAAAACAATGCAGCAACCAGTGGGTTCGCCGTTGAATTGAACCACTTGCGAGGCGCTGTACAAAATCGTTTCGCTGCCCACCACCATCGTGCGGTCCTTACCGTCTGCGGCGAGTACGCGACCATCCGGCGTGTTGATGCGGAGGTAGAGCGTGTATTCGCCCTTCTTCGCCACCAAGTTTTTGGCAATCGTCATGCATGCCTTCATGCGGTTGGATTTGCCGGCAGAGGTTGTGGCTTTCTCCACGCCTTTGCCGTTAACGCGGTAGGCACTTGCTTCGATGCTGCTGAGCTGGAGCTTGGAAGCTTTTTCCACTTCGCCCGACAATTGGGTATTCGTGGTGGTCAATACCTCGTTCTTCTCGACTTCCTCGGTCAGATCCGTGGTCAACGAGTCCTTCACTACGACCAAGGCAGCATAGGCTTCATTCACAGAATCAACCTGCTCGGTCAAGCGGGCAATCTTCTTGCGCAAGGAGAACACCTCTCCGCGCATGCTCTTCAATTGTGATGCGGAGGCGGCGTTGATGCGTTCGACCTTTTCGATCATGGCATTCAACCGCGCGGTCTCTTGAGCAATGTAGGCGTTCAAGCTATCGTTGGCCGAGGTTTGGGCCGCCAAATCGCGCTTGTAATCTTCTAGTTGAGTAATCAAGGCTGCTTTCTCCTCTTCCAGATCATTGACTTGGTTGGTTTGGTTCAACGCGAAAAACGCGAGGGCCGCCACCAGGGCGATAAGGAGAAAAATAATGTTCCGTTGACGCTTAGCAGACGAGTCTTGGCTCATAATGATGGGATATTTGGCTACAAATGTACTTTTTCTACCGCTCTTTTTTAGATAAAATGTGGCCAAGAACCTGCATTTCATGCCCTTCCGAGCTGGAATACTTCGAAGAATGGCTTTGTTCCACCTGTCTGGATCGTTTGTGGGAGGCCCAAATTCGAAAAAACACTTCCCTTCCAAGTTGCGACAGTGCCCAGGCATGGCTGGACTTTGATGCTGTACAAGGATGCATGCATCAACTCAAATTTGGCGAGCGGCCCGAATTGGGCCACTACCTCGGGCGATTGTACGCGCAAATGCATGAACGACCAGATGTAGAGGCCCTGATCCCCCTTCCTCTATCCGCCCGAAGGCAGCGGCAACGGGGGTACAATCAATGCACCTGGATATGCCATGGCCTTGCCGAAGTGTGGGACCTTCCCGTCTGGACGCATGTGCTCACCAAGGCCCATCGTCCACCCCAAGCGCAGCAAAACAAAGCCCAGCGGGCCGTCGCCATGGAAGGAGCCTTCGCCGTCCCTTCGCCCCTCCCGATGGGCTGCCGAATCCAACTTTGGGACGACACTTGGACGACCGGGGCAACCCTAAACGCCGCCGCATGGGCCCTCCGCGACCACGGCGCCCGCGAAGTGCACGCTCGGGCCATTGCCTCAGAATAAAAAATCCCCCGCCCTGAAATCAGGACGGGGGATGGCTATCTGCGTTTAGGAACGTAGATCTATCGCTCTAGGACAATACGTCGAACGCTGCGTCCAAAGGTCGTTTGCACTTCCACCAGGTAGACACCCGCGGGGGTCTTGCTGAGGTCGAAGGTCTCGCGAACCGTGCCTGCATCGGCGTGGCGGCTCAACTGAGCCACAACAGCACCGGTGAGGGTGACAATTCGGAACTCTACCTCTTCCGCATCCAAGTGGCTGAACTCTACGGTGAATTGGCCCGCTGTGGGGTTCGGGAAGAGACGAAGTGAGGTCAAATTGAGGTCGTCCAAACCTACCGTGAAGTAGACGGTGTCTGCCACAATTCCACAAGCGTTCGCGGCTACTGCCACGGCGAATGCGGGACCGTTGCTGCTGAAGGCTTGCGTCACTGCATCACCTCCTTGGATGGCGCCGGTGGAGAAGGCCCAGCCTACCGTGTCTTGACAGCTTGCATTGGCTGTGAACGCGATGGTCACAGGGTTCATGCTGATGACGGTAAAGTTCGGGTTCAAAGTGGGCAGCGGACCAGAGGCCGTGGTAAAGGTTACCGCGGTGCTCCATCCAGAAGTTGTACCGTTGCAGTTATCCTGAACGATCACGTCGTAGCTCGTGCCAGGCATCAAACCAGTCAAGGTCACCGTTCCTGAGGCCGAAGCGCTCACGGTCGTGCCTTGTCCTTGAGCAAAGCCCGCAGGACCGAACTCCACCGTTGATCCTGTTGCCTGGCTACCTGAGCTCCAAGAGACCGTAGCGGTGGTACATGCCGGAGCCGTCGCAGTCACGCCGGAAGGAACGCCACATGCAGAACACTGGGCCACAAACGTATTGAACACCTGGAAGGCCATCAAACTCGTGCCGGGGGTCCATGAAGAAACGGTATCACCAAAAGGACCAACCAAGTCAAAGCCAATTTCTGTGGACCAGGAACCTGGGTTTGTCACGATCACACGCGCACTGTCGCCCGCACAAAGGTTAGCGCTCTCGGTGTAAGTGGAACCTGTCGTAAAGGGCATGCCGAAGGTGAAGATGGGGGTCCATCCCGTAGAAGACTTCTGCTCTACAGTAATCTGACCGCCGTTCCAACCGTCACCGTAGGAGTCAATCTCGTACATGGTGAACGTACAGGTGTTCGCCGGA
>Ga0181592_10004758_pt1 | contig 11190 bp, 8 predicted proteins | sample 071ome_20_FD_133755 | JGI IMG/M metagenome (GOLD analysis project Ga0181592, IMG submission 133755) | Coastal salt marsh microbial communities from the Groves Creek Marsh, Skidaway Island, Georgia - 071412BT metaG (megahit assembly) | ecosystem: Environmental > Aquatic > Marine > Intertidal zone...
TGCTGGATAAGCAACCGGTTCCCGCCGACCCCCTCGGCGATACCTTTGGCCCGAACCACAGAATCGGGGAGCTGATCCAAGAGCTGTTCGAGAGCTTGCTCAGTCGCCGGGCGGGGGAGCGGATGCAGTTCAACCGTGTGAGGATCGAGCAGGCTCGGGGGTGGGAGGGCCGTCGCATCACGGTCCCGTCGAGTCGCCAGGTCGAGCAGGGTCGACACCATCGAGTCGGCCCGATCATCGATGAGGGTCACAGCAGGCAGACGTTCCCGCAGGGCGGTGTGCACAGCATCGCGTTGTGCCGGATCGACCAGGTTGCTCTTTGACACGACCACCACATCCGCTGGCTCGAGCTGGCGCAGGATGAGGGGTTCGGTCTGTTCGTCGGCGAGTCGTTCGAGCACACCAGTCGCATCGGCCAAGGTGATCAGGCCATCGAGCCGGAACCCATCGCTGTTGGCCCAGGGCAGGACCTGTGTTGGGTCGGCCACCCCGCTCAGCTCGATGATCACGTGATCCGGCGGTGTTGAGCGTGCCCGCAACTCGGCAAGGGTGGCGCTCAGGCTGTCCTTGATCGAACAACAGACACAGCCGTCTGTCAGCTCGATCGTGTCGCCGGACCGGCGCTTCAGAAGCGCCGCATCAATGTTGACCTCACCAACATCGTTCACGAGCACTGCGATCGGACGATCGGTGCGTCGGAGCAACTCGTTGAGCACTGTGGTCTTGCCGCTCCCGAGGTAACCGCCCAGCAGTGTCATCGGAACCCGACGGCCATCCCACGGGGCGACACCCTCCTCGACCTCGTCGATGGTGTCGTCGGCGCCCATGCGCGCACGCTAGCTCGCTCCAGGTCCTCTCCGACACGTAGCCTTCGGGCATGACGGCGACCTCTGAACCCGTGTTCTTCAACCCGCTCGAGGCGGGCTACATCGAGAATCCGTGGCCGCACCTTGCGGAGATCCGGAACGCAGACCCGGTCCACCACCTGATCACCGGCCAGTGGGGCTCTTTCGATACGACGACATCTTCGCCTTGCTCCGCGACCGGGATCTGAGTGTCGACGACCGCAACGCCGACCTCAGCGTCATTGATCGGGCCGAGCTCATCGACCGCGAGGTGCGACCAAACCAGTCGATCCTCAATCTCGACCCGCCCGACCACACCCGCCTGCGGGGGCTCCTTTCGAAGGCGTTCACTCCACGGACGATTCAGGAGCTTCGACCTCGGGTGCAGCAGATGGTCGACACGATGCTCGATCAGATGGAGGCTGATGGCCACGCAGATGTGGTCGACCGTCTGGCCTTCCCGCTCCCGTTTGATGTGATCTCAGAGGTGCTCGGCTTGCCCGAAGCCGACAAGGTACAGATCCGCGATTGGTCGAGTGCGCTCGTCAAGACGTTGGATCCGGTCTTGACCGAGGAGGACATCGCCGAGGCGGTCGTCGCCGCAGAACGCATGGAGGCCCTCATCACGGAGATCATCGAGTGGAAGACCGAGAACCCGGCCGATGATCTCCTGACCGCGATGATCAACGCCGAGATCGACGGGGACCGGATGTCGAAAGAAGAACTTCGAGATCAGGTCGAGCTGCTGTTCGTTGCCGGCCACGAGACCACCGTCAACCTGATCGGCACCGGGATTTACGAACTTCTTCGCCACCCGGACCAGCTCGAACTGCTCCGACAGGCCGACATGTTTCCTCCAACCGCGATCGATGAGTTGCTGCGGTGGGTGTCTCCAGTCCAAATCAGCCGGCGTATCGCCACCGCCGACCTCACCATCGACGGTCGGCACATCCCGAGCGGTGCCTTCGTCTTGACCTCGCTGGCCTCTGCGAACCGTGATCCGGAGTTCTGGGGGGCAACGGCCGACGCGCTCGACCTGACCCGGACGAATGCCGGCCAGCACGTGTCGTTCGGATCCGGCGTCCACTACTGCCTGGGCGCATCACTGGCGAAACTCGAAGCTGAGGTCGCCATCGGCTCGTTCGTGAAACGCTTCGGTGCGGTCTCGGTCGTCGGCGAGCCCGAGTGGAACGGGCGCATCAATCTTCGAGGCCTCGAGTCCCTCATCGTCGACCTGACCTGACTCGGTCAGCTTTGGATCGACCCGACGGTGCGAGAACGGTACGATCGGCGCCGTTCAACCGACCGGAGAGTCCTCGTGAGCCTGATCCACGCCAGCAGCCTGCCCGATGTCGACATTCCCGAGATGTCGATCACCGACTATGTGTTCCACAAGGCGTCGGCCTACCCGGATCGGATTGCGGTCTCCGATGGTGCCGGCAACCAGTACACCTTTGCCGAGCTCGAACACGCGTCGCGCTCGCTCGCCGGAGGGCTGGTGGCGCGAGGCATGGGTCCCGGCACCTGCATCGCTTTGATGGCCCCGAACCTTCCCCAATTCCCGGTGGTGTTTCATGGCGTCGCCACCGCGGGCGCGACCCTGACGACCATCAACCCGACCTACGGGGCTGAAGAAGTTCGACATCAGCTCAACGACGCGGGCGCCACGATGCTCGTCACCATCGGCATGTTCCTTGACGTCGCCTCCGCCGCCGTCGAGGGCACCAACGTGACCGAGGTGGTCACCATCGACGCAGCCGACGGCTCCACGCCGCTGGCGTCGCTGATGGGGGAGCCGATCGACCAGGTGGCTGTCGATGTTCACGATCACGTGATGGTGCTGCCGTACTCATCAGGCACCACCGGGCTGCCCAAGGGCGTGATGCTCACGCACTACAACCTGGTGGCGAACATCGCGCAGATGTAGCATGTGCTCGTCTACACCGAGAACGAGGTCGGCCTCTCCGCCCTGCCGTTCTTCCACATCTACGGCATGCAAGTGCTGATGAACGGCATGCTCACCAACGGTGTGACGGTGCTGACCATGGCTCGGTTCGACATGGAGCAGGCCCTCCAGCTGGTGGCAGAGCACAAGGTCACCCGCTTCTTTGCGGTGCCACCCATGGTGCTCGGTCTCGCCAAAGCCCCGATCGTTGACCAGTACGACCTGTCGTCGGTCAAGCAGGTTTTCTCCGGTGCGGCGCCCCTCACTGTCGAGCTGCAGAACGAATGCGCCGAGCGCATCAACTGCGAGGTTGTGCAGGGCTTCGGGATGACCGAACTCAGCCCGGTGACCCACTGCACCCCCGAGGGTCGCAACAAGCCCGGGACCAGCGGTGTTGCGGTCAGCAATGTCGAAAGCCGCATTGTCGACCCTGAAACCGGCCAGGATCAGCCGGTCGGGGAGCGCGGTGAGCTCTGGGTGCGAGGCCCGATGGTGATGAAGGGGTACCTCAACAACCCGGAGGCAACGGCCGACACCATCGACGAAGACGGCTGGCTGCACACTGGCGATGTCGCAATCGTCGATGAGGATGGCTATTTCTCGATCGTCGACCGGATCAAGGAACTCATCAAGTACAACGGGTTCCAGGTCCCGCCGGCCGAACTCGAAGGCCTCATTGCCACGCACCCGAAGGTGCTCGATGTGGCCGTGATCGGCATTCCGGACGAAGCCGCAGGAGAGCTCCCGAAGGCATTTGTGCAGCTTGCCCCTGACGTTGACCTCACCCTTGAGGAACTCCAGGAGTTCGTCGGGGAGCACCTGGTGAGCTACAAGCAGATCCGTCTGATGGAGGTCATCGACCTCATCCCGAAGAGCGCTTCAGGCAAGATCTTGCGGCGAGAACTTCGCGATCGTTAGAAGCAAAACCTCATTTAGCCGGTGACCCGGCCGTAGCTTGTTGACATGGTGTCGACCGTGTTGACCGAACTGATCGCTGAGCGAGGGGTGCTCCTTGTCGACGGCGCAACCGGAACCCAGCTCATGGCGGCCGGGCTTGAAGCCGGGGACGCTCCTGAGCGCCTCAACCTCGATCGTCCGGAGGTCGTCCACGGTCTCCATCAGGCCTATGTGAACGCCGGTTCCGACATTGTCTTGACCAACACGTTCGGCGGGTCGGCGTATCGCCTCAAGCTGCACAAGCTCGACGACCGAGTCGTAGAGATCAACCGCGAAGCGGCCCGGCATGCCCGCCATGTCGTAGATCAGCTCGATCGCCGAGTGCTCGTTGCCGGCTCCATCGGGCCAACTGGAGAGCTTCTTGCTCCACTCGGAGCCCTCGAAGCGGCGGACGCCGCCGCAGCGTTTGCCGACCAGGCTCGCGGGCTCACCGAAGGCGGAGCCGACCTCCTCTGGATCGAGACCATGAGCTCCATGGAAGAGATCGAAGCCGCCATTTCGGGTGCCCGATCAGTCTCCGACCTCCCGATCGCCGTCACCCTGAGCTTCGACACTGCAGGCCGAACGATGATGGGGGTCGATGGCACCACGGCGGGTACTCGGCTGGCCGAGCTTGAGGTCGCCGCCATGGGAGCCAACTGCGGGAACAATCTCGCCGACACCGAAGCGGCCGTGCAGCAGATGGTTGCCGTCGCCGGTGCGATCCCGGTGATCTCCAAGGCCAACGCAGGAATCCCACAGTGGCAGGGAGCCGAACTCGTGTACTCGGGCTCGCCCGATGTGATGGCAGCCCATGCCCACCGCACACATCACCATCACGGAGCGGCCATCATCGGTGGCTGCTGTGGCAACGACCCGTCGCATCTTGCGGCGATGCGAAGTGTGCTCGACGGTACGTCACCGGTACCTGAGGTTGAGCACGAAGCGGCGATCGTGCCGGCCGGTGGGGAGGCGCCCCGTGCCCGCCGGGGGCGTCGCCGCCGCTGACAGTTTGCGTCGGTCGTCCAGAACCGGAGACGATCGGGTATGGCTCATCCACCACAGCTGTCGCTGACCCTCGTCACGTTCGCGGCGGATGCCCCTGACGGGTGGGGCTATCTCACGGCGCGAGCTGAAGCGGCTGATGCCGCCGGCGTCGACCGGCTCGCTGTCTCTGACCACGTCGCGTTTGGCGGAAGCTTGGATGCGTACGCCGACCCGGCACTCGGGGGTATCGCCGGCGGTCGGCAGCCGACCGGTCCCGACGGTCACTGGCTCGAGCCGCTCACCGTGATTGCCCACCTCACAGCTCGCACCTCTCGGGTCCGGTTCGGTACCAACATTCTGCTGGCTGCTCTCCGGCGGCCGGTCGTTCTTGCCAAGACAGCAGCAACGATCGATGTGCTGTCCGGCGGGCGCCTCGATCTCGGTGTTGGTGTCGGATGGCAAGCGGCGGAATACGAGGCGGCCGGTTTGGCCTTCGAAGAGCGGGGACGCCAACTCGATCACACGCTCGCGGTCTGCGAAGCCCTCTGGGCCGGTAACGATGTCTCGTTTGTCGATGAGCGCTTGCGCTTTGAAGGTGTCTGGCAGGAACCCAAGCCGAGTTCGGGAACTGTGCCGGTGTGGGTGAGCGGCACGACAAACCGTGCCGCAATGCGGCGGCTCGCCCGGTTCGGAACCGGCTGGATTCCGTGGGGGCCCGACGCTGCCGACCTGCCCGCCGGCATCAGCCGGATGCGAGCAGCGGTGGCCGAACACGACCGAGATTCGGCCACGATCGAGGTGGTGGGATCGATGCCGACGGTGCACCGATCCGATGGGGCCATTGACTTTGCCGCGACGGTGGCTTCGGTTCCGGGCCTAGTCGAGGCCGGTGTCACCGATTTCCGGAGCAACTTCCGGCTCGGTGACGATCCTGCCCAGGCTGATCAACTTGCGTCGTTGGTCGAGGCGTTCCGGTCGGTGACTCGCTGATCAACCCAGGCCGCCGTCACCAGGTATCGACCATCGGCCGGTTCCCGCGTGTCGATGTCGCCGGCGCGGCACGGAGTACTTGAGCGATCCGCGCCCGGGTGTCGGCCGGGTCGATCACATCGTCGAGTTCGTGGTGCGCAGCCGCATTGAGTGCAGCCGAGTTCGCGTACATCCGGGCAACGAGCTCCTCATAGCGGGCCTCTCGCTCGGCAGGATCGGTGATCGACTCGAGTTCCCGACGGGCTCCGTGTTGCACCGCCCCCTCGATGCCCAAGCCGCTGACCTCACCTGTTGGCCAGGCCAGGGTGGCGACGGTCGCATGGAAGGAGCCGGCCGACATCGCCATGGCGCCCAACCCAACTGCCTTGCGAAGGACCACGGTGACGATCGGGACCGACAGGCTGGCCCCGGCGACGAACATACGCCCGAAGTGGCGGACCTGAGCCGTTTCCTCCGCCTCGGGCCCGACCATGAAACCGGGCGTGTCGCACAGCGACACGATCGGGATGCCGTAGGCATCGCAGAGTTGAAGGAACCGGGCGCCCTTGTCAGCGCTGTCGGAATCGATGGCACCACCCAGATGAGCGGGATCGTTCGCCATGACCCCAATGGTTCGGCCCTCGATACGAGCAAGCACGGTGACGATCGAACGGCCGAGGCTCGGGCGCAACTCAAGCGTCGTGCCCTCGTCGGCGAGGATCTCGATGGCGTCACGAACGGCATAGACCCGCTTGCGGTTCTCCGGGACGACGTCGCGCATCCGAGCCTGGTCCGGTTCGGTCCACGTCGACAGCGGGCCCTGGAAATAGCTCAGGTAGCGCTTGGTGAGGGCAACCGCATGGGCCTCATCGTCGGCGACGATGTCGACGACACCGTTCGCAGTCTGAACCTCAATGGGACCGATGTCCTCGGGTCGATGGAGCCCGAGCCCACCCCCTTCGATCATGGCTGGCCCGGCCATGCCCAGGTTCGCGTCGGGGGTGGCAATGATCACGTCACAGACGCCAGCGAGTGCGGCGTTGCCGGCAAAGCATCGCCCGCTCACCACGGCGACCGACGGTGTGTTGCCGCTGAGGCGAGCCATCCACGCAAACGACATGATCTGGAGGCCGGCCAAGAAGGCAGCGTCGGTGTCGCCCGGCCGTCCGCCTCCGCCCTCGGCGAAGAGCACGACGGGCACATCCAGACGATCGACAACCTCGAGGAGACGGTCCTTCTTCTGATGGCCGCGGAAGCCCTGGGTGCCGGCCAGAACCATGTAGTCGTACGACATCACTGCAGCGTGGGCGTTCGCTTCACCGACGAGATCGGCGTTGATCGTGGCGAGCCCACCGACGATGCCATCCCCCTGTGTTGTGGCGATGAGGTCATCGACACTGCGGCGTCCCGTCTGTGCCGCGTACATGAATCCGCCGTACTCCTGGAAGCTGTCCGGATCGACCAGGTCGGCCAGATTCTCCCGTGCGGTTCGGCGGCCGCGGGCATGGATCTTTGCCACCGCCTCGGGCCGGGCGGCGTCGTCAAGAAGAGACTGGCGTCGTCGGAGCTCCGCCAGATCGGCCCGCTCCGCGTCACCCATCTCGACCTCATCGACCTCGTCAGCTGCCTCCACCGCGCCAGGTAGCAGGCCGAGTAGGACGGTTCCGGCCTTTACGACCGCTCCAACGTCCACCGCAATCCGGTCGATTCGGCCGTCGGCTGGTGCCGTGACGAGATGTTCGATCTTCATCATCTCGACGATGGCGACGGTGTCACCGGCCCGGACCGAATCACCTGCCTGCACTCGGATCTCGACGACGGTGCAATCGGTGGGGGCGGTGATCTCCTGCATGCCCCGCGAGTCTCCCAAACCGGCCCGTTACATCACAACCGGATCGCTGGGACTAGCCGAGGCGCAGTGTCTCAAGCGGTTCGAGGCGAGCGGCTTTCACGCTGGGATAGAGACCAGCGAACACGCTGGTGACCAGCGCCGCTCCCACACCGATCAGGTACAGCGTCGGAATGCCGGCGTAGTGAGACGCGAGTTGTACTCCGAACAGGTCGAGGTCCGGCGAAAGCACATGGACCCATCCGGCGATGCGGCTTGCGTAGATCACGATGCCGATCCCGACCAGCGCGCCGGCAAGGCCGCCCATCAGGCCGACCGCCACCGACTCCAAGAGGAACTGCCAGGCAATCAGGGCACGACCATGACCGAGGGCGCGGCGGATGCCGATCTCCGCTGAACGTTGGATGACCGAGATCGACATCACGTTGGCGATTCCGACGCCGCCTACGATCAACGCAAGGAGGCCCATCGCCGCAACGATGATCTGGAGGGTCGAGTCAGCTGCTGCTTCGGCCTCGAGCGCATCGCTGAGCACTGATGTCGAGGTTTCCTCGTTGCCGCCGAGGTTGATGGCGATCGGCAGCGCATCCTCGGTGACCAGGGTGAACTCCGGCTGTGAGCGGACGTACACCGTGTCGGGCTCCAAGCCGATGTCAAAGTCGGCGTCGGCGGTGGTCGCCGGGATAATGACGGCATTGTCGAAGATCGGGTCGAGCGGGTAGCGCTCAACGATGCCAACCACGCCGTAGTCGAGGTCGTTCAGCTTGATCGTCCGGTTGCCTTCCCGAAAACCGAATTCGTCGGCGAGTCCGATGCCGACCACCGCGGTGCGGGCGGCGGTGTCGGCATCAAAGCTGTTGAGCCAACGGCCCGAAACCAACTCGACCTGCATCACGTCAAGGAAGTACTCGTCGGCGGTCAACACCGGCGTCGGGAAGGCGGTGTAGTAGCTCTTTGCCGCCTCGTACGGTGTGGTGATCACGCCGGTCACGGACTTGGTGGCGGTCGAGCCTTCTACCGTGGCGAGATTGTCGATCCGGTCGACGACATCTTCGGGGAAAACCGGGGTGTCAGCACCGAAGGAGGCAGCCGCCTCGGCTCGGATCAGATTGTCGCCGAGTGCGGCGAGCGTCTGCTGAAGGTCGCCTTTGGCCGACTCGGTCAGTCCGACCGCAGCCACGATCGCGCTGACACCGATGATCGGGCCGAGCATGATCAGCAGGGTGCGGCTCCAGCGAGCCGTGAGCCCAGCGACCGCAACACCGACGAGGTCACGAACGCCCCTCATGGCAGCCTCACGGTCATGCGGGTTCCTCGGCCATGGTGCCGCCAAAGTTCGCCACCGCGTCGCCACCAGTGAGTGCTTCGTCGGCCACGATCTTGCCGTCTCGCATCGAGATCCGCCGGTCGGCAGCTGCAGCGACGGCCGGATCATGGGTCACGATGGCGATAGCGCGCGAACCGTCGTTGAGGTTGCGGAAGATCTCCATGACATTGGCGGCGTTGGTGGAATCGAGGGCGCCGGTGGGCTCGTCCGCCAACAGGAGCTTCGGTTCGGTGACGATCGCTCGGGCGATGGCACAGCGTTGTTGCTCGCCGCCCGACATCTGCACGGGACGGTGTTCGTGCCGCGGTGCGAGCCCGACCACGTCGAGCGCTTCCATCGCGCGGCGCTTGCGTTCTCGGGGGGATAGGTTGCGGTAGAGGAGCGCCGTTTCGACATTGCGTCGGGCATCGAGATGGGGGATGAGGTGGAACTGTTGGAAGATGAAGCCGACGACATCGCCCCGAAGGGTGCTGCGGTCGTGGTCGCTGAGTTCACTGACCGAAGTGCCGTCGACTGACAGCGTTCCGAGGCTGGGGAGGTCGAGCAGGCCGAGCAGTCCGAGCATCGTTGACTTGCCGGATCCCGAGGGGCCCACGATGGAGACGAACTCGCCGACCTCGATCTGGAGGCTGACGCCATCCAGGGCGTGGACTTTTACCTCTTCGCCATAGATGCGGGACACCTCATCGAGGTCCAGCAGTGGCGGTGTCTCGGACATGGTGGACGTCAGCCGCCGGTGACGTCGATCACGACGATCTCGTTGCCGTTCAACCCGCTCAGCACCTCGGTGAACGACCCCTCTTGAATGCCGGTGGTGATCGTCACTTCGGTCTGCACGAGTGTTTCTGGGTCGATCACCCGCACGGTGGGATCCCCGGTTGCGTTCTGGAAGACCGCCGCTCGGGGAACGACCATGGCGTCGATCCGTTCATCGAGCACGACCTCGATCGAGACACTCGCCCCATCGACCGCAGCCAACTCGCTGCTTACCTCGACGACGCCCTCGTAGCGTTCCGAGCCGCCGTCAGAGATGATCGCAGCGTCGTCGAGCTCGACGATCCGGCCATCGACCGTCTGGTCGCCCGCCTCAAGTTCGACGGTTACGACCTGCCCGAGCACGAGCTCGGACCGGTCGGTCGGGTTCGCGAAGAGGGTGATCGTGAAGTCGGGTTCGGTGAGGGTGAGTAACTGCTGGCCGAGCTGCACCGTCTCGCCCTCGTCGACGAACACGGTGCCGACCCGGGCTGGCCAGTCGGCGATGATCATGTCCGAGGGCACGAAGATCACATCGTCGTCGAGTGTTTGCACGAGCACGGTGACCTGGCGTGCGCCGGCGGGGAATGTGACCGTGCCGGTGAGCACGGCGTAGTCAACGCCCATCGTGGCGGTGCCGCTCACCTGGTAGTCGACCGAGATGGAGCGGCTTGGTGGGGAGTCGGCCCGGATCGTGACGGCGACGGCGCCACCTTCCGCGATTCGCACCTCGTCGCCGACGATCGTGAGTTCGGGTTCGTCCTCGTCCTCGACGGTGACGGTGCCGGTGATTGCCGGACCGAGTTCGTACTGCTCTGACGGGTCGTTCGTCTCTTGAAGCGTGACCGTGATGGTTTCATTCGGTTCGATCGTGGAGTCCTGAGTGGTCCCGATCGTGAGCGTGAACTCGTCGGTTCCCGCCGGGAAGACGAAGCTCGGATCGTCCTCCTGCTCGTCGTAATCGTCACCGTCTTCGGCCGTGCCAGTAATTGAGTACCGTACTTCGACCGCTTGGCCCAGTTCTCGGTCGGCGGTGATCGTGTAACTCGCCGCGGCGCCCTCGTCGATTTCTTCATCACCGGACTCGACGGAGAGTTCAAAGACGGGAACTTCGTTCGGAGTGGCGTCGGTGATGGTCACCGTCATGGTGTTCAGCGGCGCCGGGTTGTAGTTGATGCCCTCACCGATGGCCTGCTCGGGAGCGATCGTGATCGTCCACTCCTCGTCATCCTCGTCGACGTCATCGCTGAGTGTCTCAAGAGTGAGGGTGAAGGTCGTCTCGCCTGCGGGCCACACGATCGGTGAATCCTCCAGCGGGTCGTCGAGGAAGTCGACGTCGATGTCGGGGTCAGCCACGTCGTCGGCGTCACCCCCGGTTGCGTCGCCACCGAACGTCAACCCGATCTGGGTGTCGGCGGTCGGTGCCGGGTTGGCGGTCAGCACGATGTCGAGCGTCGTGCCCTCAGCGATGGTGGCTTCGGTGAGGTCGACACCGATCGCCGGGGTGACCGGGTCTTGCACCGGCACGGCTGCTGCGCCAGCGCCAGCGGTTGTCACGTCACCGCCTTCGCCCGGCCCA
>Ga0181592_10004760_pt1 | contig 11189 bp, 8 predicted proteins | sample 071ome_20_FD_133755 | JGI IMG/M metagenome (GOLD analysis project Ga0181592, IMG submission 133755) | Coastal salt marsh microbial communities from the Groves Creek Marsh, Skidaway Island, Georgia - 071412BT metaG (megahit assembly) | ecosystem: Environmental > Aquatic > Marine > Intertidal zone...
ATCAATCAATATGGTGAGGACATGCTGTATGGCGGGGGGTTGTCGGTGCGGGCCACGCTCGATCCGTTTTTGCAACAGGCGGCGCATATCAGTCTGCAGCGCGGGCTGGAGGCGCTTGACCGACGTCAGGGATGGCGAGGCGCTCTTGCCGCGATATCACCTGAAGATGATATTGATGCCGCGCTGGCCGACCAGCAGGAAAAGATGCGGCCGGGGTATTAGGCGGCGCTGGCGACACAGGTGAAGCGCGACGAAGCCCAAATCATCGTTGATGGGCGCAATGCCAAAATCCCGTTTGATCTGGCGTTTTGGGCGTATCCGCCGCGCGATGAAAATGGCGTTCGCCCCCCACCTTTGAGGGATTTGCGACATGCGATAACCGCGGGTGATATCGTAATGGTGCAACCGCCGTCCGATACACCTGATCTGATCCGTGATGGTTTTACCCCGGCGCCGGATGATTTCGCGCTATCCCAACGACCTCTGGTCGAGGGGGCAATCGTTGCACTTGACCCGCATACAGGTCGGCTGCTTGCGATGAGCGGTGGCTACAATCATGCCGATTCAGAATTTAACCGGGCAATGCAGGCAATGCGACAGCCCGGCTCTGCGTTCAAGCCATTTGTTTATCTGGCGGCGCTGGATAAGGGATACTCGCCAACAACCCGTATTCTTGACGCGCCACTGGTTGTCGATCAGGGGCAGGGCAAGCCGAAATGGAAACCGGCGAACTACACAAGGCGTTTTTATGGCCCGTCCATCATGCGTGTCGGGATTGAAAAATCGCGTAACCTTATGACCGCGCGTCTGGCCATGCGCCTTGGCATGGAAGAGATCCAGACCTATGCCCGCAAGTTTGGCTTGAATGAGGATCTGCCGCCATTTTTGTCGATGTCTCTTGGCGCTGGCGAGACGACTTTGCTGCGCCTGACAGCGGCCTATGGTATGCTGGTTAATGGCGGTAAGGAGATCACGCCCTCGTTAATTGACCGCATTCAGGACCGGAACGGCAAAACGATATACCGGCATGATAAACGGCCATGTGATGGTTGTAGCTTTGACGACATCTGGGCAAATCAACCGATTCCGGAAACCCCCGATAATCGTGTGCAACTGACTTCACCGGCATCTGCATTCCAAATGGTGTCGATGCTTGAAGGGGTGGTCAAGCGCGGAACAGGCCGCCGGATCAGCAAACTTGACATCGTGGTTGCAGGCAAAACCGGCACGACCAATGACAACACCAATGGCTGGTTTATCGGCTTTACACCGGATCTGGCGGTTGGGGTGTTTGTTGGCTATGACCAGCCGCGTCCGCTTGGCAAGCGCGAGACAGGATCGACGGTGGCCGTGCCAATCTTTGGTGACTTTATTGCACAGGCACAGGCCGGTAAACCGATCATTCCCTTCCGCCGACCCAGTGGCGTGACCCTGATCCCTGTTCATTCAGAAACAGGCGAACGCGTGCTACCAACACATGAAAAAGCAATTATGGAAGTTTTCAAACCGGGACAGCGTCCGGGTGGTGATCTGATCGATGTGCCCGGAAGCGGTGTCAAGGCCGGAGCAGACAGTGACGTGCCAACACCCGGCTTGTTCTAGCTTGTCACAATCATACTTGCGCGCTAGTTATGCAGAAAACCCCGATAGTACCGTATGTTTGATCTGGTGAATGTAAACTCAAGGTGGTGTGATGCAGGCTGAAACACAGGCAAATATAGATGCAATACGCGCCTCAATCGACTTGCTTCGCACGCATGTCGATTTTGACGTGGCACAAGCCCGCCTTGATCAGCTTGAAGCTCTGAGCGCAAGCCCTGATTTCTGGAATGATCAAGCTTTAGCACAGGAATCGATGCGAGAAAAAAATCGTCTGGAGCGCCAGCTAAAGATGATCACAACCTTGCAGAGTGAGTTGGATGATGCGGTGGGTTTGATTGAATTGGGTGAGGCGGAAGGTGATTTGGAAGTCGTCGCCGAGGCCGAGGAAGCGATAGGCCGGATCGTTCAGATTGCCGAAAAACGCCAGTTGGAAAGCCTGTTGTCCGGGGAAGCGGACGGCAATGATTGTTTTCTGGAAATTCATGCTGGCGCCGGTGGAACCGAGGCACAGGACTGGGCGCAGATGCTGGCACGGATGTATTCGCGGTGGTGCGAGGCACGCGGGTTCAAGATGCAGATGATCGAGGAAAGCCCGGGAGAGGAAGCCGGCATCAAATCGGTGACGATGCGGATTGAAGGCGATAATGCCTATGGGTGGCTGAAGACTGAATCCGGCGTACACCGCCTTGTCAGAATTTCGCCGTTCGACAGTTCCGCACGCCGCCACACGAGCTTTGCCAGCGCATGGGTCTATCCGGTTGTCGATGACAACATCGAAATTGAGATTGAGGATAAGGACCTTCGCATTGACACCTATCGCGCTTCCGGTGCTGGTGGACAGCATGTGAATAAAACGGATTCGGCGATCCGTATTACCCATTTGCCAACAAATATTGTCGTTCAATGTCAAAATGACCGTTCGCAGCATCGCAACCGGGCAACCGCGTTCAATATGCTTAAAGCCCGGCTTTATGAGCTTGAACTACAAAAGCGTGAAGAGGCGGCTTCGGACGCTGCCGCAAGCAAGACCGACATTGGATGGGGCAATCAAATCCGGTCATATGTTTTGCACCCCTACCAGATGGTCAAGGATCTGCGTACCAATGTCGAAAAGGGCAACGCCGCCGGGGTACTGGACGGCGATCTTGACGAATTTGTCGAGGCCAGCCTTGCCGCCCGGGTTGGCACGCAACGCGCATAGTAACACCATCCCAAACCTCAGTTGGATGCTGCATTATCCCCGATACAAATCGTCTCTGTCTGCCATAGGCTGGTAAAAGGCCGCCGAAAATCGGGCGGCGGTGCGGGCGGCGATGTTGAACGGGGGTTTGAGCGGCCCACGGAAATAGGTTCCGACAAGCTTGTGCCAGGTGCTGACCGGGTCAAGACGCTGCATCCCGCAGGCATAATCAAACCATTTTTTACCAATCGCAACATGGCCAATTTCATCGCGCATGATTATGGCAAAGGCGGCGGCGCTGTCCGGATCATTGACTGCCTGCAACTTTTCAATCATCGCCGGCGTGACATCAAGGCCGCGTGCCTCTAATACCAGCGGAGCAATCGCGAGCCGGCCAAGAAAATCATCGGCAGTTTCCTCGGCGGCCTGCCACAGGCCGTCATGCGCAGGAAGATCGCCATAACTGGCACCCATGCCAGCCAGCCTTTCTTCAAGCATCAGGAAATGCCGTGCCTCGTCATCTGCCACCGACAACCAATCGGTATAAAAATCGGTAGGCAGGCTGTGCGCGGTGTAGCGGCATACCATATCAAGCGCCAGATCAATGGCGTTGAGTTCGATATGGGCGATGGCGTGAACAAGGGCGATACGTCCTGCCGGTGATGAGGTGATGCGCCGCCGAGGAACATCTCTTGGTGGGCGCAATGCCGGAAGTTCAGGTCGCCCCGGCCTTTTGGGTGGCGGTGTATCACCAATCTCGGCGAAGGTGCCTGCTGTCCAGCTGCTCACGACATCGCGGGTCGCATGGGCCTTTTCACGCGCAGTTTCAATCGCGAGTACGGTGGATACCGCATCAGTCAATGTGGGCGCTGCTGTCACCTTGTTGTGCCTACAGTCCCTCGACGCACGCCAGAACCTCTTCTGCGTGGCCCGGAACCTTAACCTTTGGCCAGACCGCGGCAATCTTGCCCGCCTCATCAATCACAAAGGTGGCGCGTTGAATCCCCATATAGCTTTTGCCATACATCGATTTTTCCAGCCACACGCCAAATTGTTCGCAGACATCGGTTTCGTCATCGGCCCCTAGCAGGCAAGTCAAGCCGTGCTTGGCTCGGAATTTAGCCTGTTTTGCAGCCGTGTCTTTCGAAATGCCGATCACCCCGCAATTGGCGGCGGTAAATTGCTCCAAAAGCTCTGAAAAGGCGATGGCTTCCTTGGTGCATCCGGATGTGTCGGCACGAGGGAAGAAGAACACCACCATTTTTTTGCCATTTTGGTCTGCAAGACTAAAACTGCCAGTGTCCATTGGAAGGGTGAAGGATGGGGCTTTGGTGCCAATCTCAAGCATCTTTTTCTAGGCTCCTCTTTATCATTGGATCGATGACACTGGTGTCTGTCGCGCTGTGGTGTTAACAGGTCTATAACCAATAGATAGGTGTAGAATAACGGCGTGCAAGCCAGACTTATGGCGTCGGTTCTTGCAGTCGTCAGTGACCAGATTTCAGGGGGAAGCTTTCATTGCGGGACCGGCAGTTTTCAAGACGAAAAAAGACCTCCCTTTGGAAAAAGGCGGGCATTGCGTTGCTGGTTCTGCTGGTGGCGATTGTCGGTGCGCCTGTGGCATATGTCGTCCATCATGGTGGCATTACAGAACTGCTTGAAAGCCGGATCAATGCTGCATCGGGTGAGGCGCGCGTCAAAGTCAGCGATGCAAGGCTCATGTTTCGCTCGGCTATTATACCAATTTATATCCGCGCCGACGACATTGGCATCACGCTTGATGACACCGAACTGCAATTACCAAAGACAGAAATATTTTTTGGTCTCAAATCCCTGATCAGCGGGGCGCCAAGCGAGGTAAGCATAAAGGGCCTTGAACTCGACGTTGTGCGCAATCCCGAGGGGTGGTCCGGCTCTCCATTAGTGTTGTATTTGCTGAGCGCTGTAGGGGAGGCCAACAATGCGCCAATAGGAGACGCCGCCGCCGTGGCATTGCCTGAATTTGGACGGCTGACGATCCTTGCCAACAGATTCTCTGTTTCGCATCACAATGATGAGGATGTGGCCCCGCTCATATTTGATAACGCGATCATCAGCCTTACAACAGACATGGAGGGTGGGTTTGGCGGTTTCTTGAGAGCCAGTCGACCCGAGGATGACGGTGGTGGGAGCGTTACCGCGGATTTTGCCGGGATGCCCGGTGTCGGTGAATTTCTTGTCGATCTGATCGTTGATGATATGGCGGTCCGGGGGATTGCCCCATATTTTGATACGGTGCCGCAAATTGTTGATGGAATGGGCCGCATGAGTGGTGCTGTCAGCGCCGCCTTGGATGGCGCCACGCTCAGCCGTCTGGATGTTGCCGCGAGTGCCCGCGGTGGCAAAATTGCCATGCCGGGTGCCGGGCGCAAGGCCGGATTTGATGAGATTTGGTTTGATGCGTCCTACAGGCAGAATGCAAATTTACTGTCGATTGGCGATGCCCGAATCTCTCTGGCAGATGGCCGGATTTTCACTTTTTCCGGCGATATAGGTGAATTGCACACCCCGAAACCGGGTGTGCGCGGGGCGCTTGGGCTAAACCGGATTTCACTTGCCGAACTCGATAAGGATTGGCCCGTAACAGCTGCACCCGCGGTCAAGTCACTGGTGTTTGAGCACCTTTCTGGCGGGGCTGTTGAGAACATCAAATTTGACTTCGCCGGTACATTTGACAAGGCAACTTCCCAGCTGCAAATGGCAGGCATGGATATGAGCGCGGTGATGAACGGCATCCGCATGGATGTCGGCGCCGGGCAATATCGCCGCATTGTAAGTACCATGGACGGCCGTGTTGAGATGCGGCTTGGTGCAGGTGGTATTGTTGAACGGATGGGCGTGACACTTGATCTGCATAACGGATCGATACTTCTCGATGATTATGCGGGTGCTGAGGGTATCGATAAGGTAACGCTCGCTGCAGAGATTTCTGATAGCACGCTGAAATTGGAAGATTTCGATATTGCGTTTGGCAATGGTACTGGCATCAAAATTACCGGTTCGATGCCGCTCGCCGCAGACTGGACGCCGCAGGCACTCTCGCTGTCTTTGGCCTCACGCCAGATTGATGCAAAGCTGTTTCACGCCCTGTGGCCGGATTGGGCCGCGCCAAAGGCGCGCGACTGGATCAAGGCGCGGGTGCCGCGTGCCACAGTCAAGGATGCGGTGCTTGATATTGATGCGATCTATACAGACGCGGGGCCTGAAGTCGGGGCGTTGTCGGGAAGTTTCGCCATTGCCGATGCTGATATAACCGTTGTCGAAGATGCGCCTCAATTGACCAATGTATCTGGCAAAATCGGCCTTGATAACAATGTGGCGACGATTCTTCTTGATCAGGGAAGTCTTGGTGATCTGGCGTTACAATATGGCCGGGTCACGATAGCTCCGCTCTTTGCCAATTTTCCGACTGAGGCGATTGCGCGTATATCGCTGAAAGGCGGGCTCGCCACTGCCGTCGATGTTGCCGCTGGCCTTGGCATTGGCAAAATCGGCGTGTTCGACCTTAAAACGATCGAACCGGCTGGTGAGATCGAGATGACGATGAACGCGACCTTGCCAATAGATGGAGACCTCTCTGGTGAAGAGATTTCCATTACCGCCGATGCCACCATAAGCGGTGGCTCCTTTGGCAATCTGCCCTATGGGGTGAGGGTCGATAATGCCGAACTCGTAGCCAATTTCGCCAATAATCTTGTTGAGCTGACCGGCACAGCAGAGGTGGCTGAAATTGCCAGTGACTTCAGCTTTCAGTCCGATGTGACAGAGAACAAGGTCAGTTTCATCGCCAAGGCGGCACCATCGGCGATCATCGCGGACAAGCTCGCCAATCTCACAGATTTTGAGATCGGTGGACGCGTTGGTGGAAGCGTTACCATGCAGACAGACATGTCGTTTGACGCGCTGACGATCCAGCTTTCCACAGATATGCGCGGCGCATCGGTGAATGTGCCTGAATTGTCATGGGCTAAATTACCGGCTGAGAATGGCTATGGCCGGATGACATTTGTTCTGCGGAACGGACGCGTCGAAAGATTGCAGGATGTTGACATCTCGCTTGGCAGTCTTTCGGTTATCGGACAGGTTGCCCTCGGCCAGACAGGTGGCCTGCAGGGCGCATTTCTGGAACGCATTACCTGGCCCGGCAATGATCTTCGTGATGTGATTGTCGAAGCCAATGGTGACGAGCTGAAGATTGGCGCGGAGGCGCGAATTGTTGATCTGGCACCGCTGCGCCGCAACAAGGGGGTTAGCGCAGGCCGCAAGATCAGCTTTGACCTTGTCGCGGATCAATTTGTGGTCGGAGACGGGGTAACAATGGGCGGGCACCTGACCGGTACCAAACACAAGCAGGGTGGCGGTAGTGCGGTCTTCGCCGGAAATTTGCTGTATCAGGGACGCCCGCTTGTGAATGAGGCTGAACTCAAGCTCGTCTTTGGTGACTCCGAGGAGTTTCTGAAGGGTAATGGTCTGGTTGGCGGCGCCGAGACAAGCATTCATTTTGTCGATGGCAAAAACAGGGTGCCGCAATTGACGATGGCATCGAAAAATGCCGGAAGATTATTGAATGGCCTCGACGTGACAGACGCCATTCGTTCGGGTGAAATAGAGATCATCAACAGGTTCGTTCCGGGCAATTTTTCTGATTTTGATTCAGAAATGCGGTTAAGCAATTTCAATGTGGTCGAGGCCCCGCGAGCTGTGCGCGCCTTTTCGGTTCTTGGGCCGATTGGCCTTTTGCAACTGGTCAAGGGTGACGGCACCCACTTTGATTGGGGTGAGGCGGCTTTTCATAAGCGGGGTTCTTCGGTTTTGATCAAGACCATGCGCGGAGGTGGCAGCGATATTGCGGCCGCCATGGTTGGTCGCTATGACAAAAATACCCGCGAGGTGGATATCAGCGGTAATCTTGTACCAGCAAGCCTGATCAACACGGTAATCGGCGCCATCCCAATTTTGGGCAATCTTTTGACAGGGATAGATAAAGACGGATTGTTTGTGACCCAATTCTCTATGACGGGGCCGATTGACGATCCTGATACCTCGGCAAAGGCGGCGTCGCTCGTCCCCGGCATTTTACGCGATGTGATCAGTCCTGATTGGCTTGGTCGCGAGACAGAACGTCTGTTTGGCAACGGTCAGGACGAGGAAGACAACACCAAGACCAGTCAAGACACCAAAAGCGGCACCCAATAACGGCGCGCTTCGGTGTTGGCTTTCAGCCGATCACAAGCAGGGCGTGGCGCTTTTTACCAGCCGATATCTTTGCTTTGCCATCGACAAAATCTTCCGCTGTCAGGCGATGATCCTCGTCGGTGATCTGAGTGTCATTGAGACGCGCGCCACCCCCCCGGATCAGGCGGCGTGCTTCACCGTTTGATGCAGCAAAATCTACCGCTTTAAGGGCGGCAACCATGTCCATATCTGCGGCCATCTCGGCGCTGATCTCGGCTTGTGGCAGGCCGTCCGAGACACCGCCACCACCGGCAAAGGTTTGCTGTGCCGTTTGCATTGCATCAATCGCCGCTTCACTTCCATGACACAGGGTTGTTGCTTCATTGGCGAGGATGACTTTTGCCTCGTTGATTTCGGCACCCGCAAGCGCGCCAAGGCGCTTCACTTCATCGATCGGGAGTTCGGTGAACAAGGCAAGAAATCGCTCGACATCGGCATCTTCAGTGTTCCGCCAGAATTGCCAGAAGTGAAAGGCGGACAGCTTTTCTGCATTGAGCCATACCGCCCCTTCGGCCGATTTGCCCATTTTCGCTCCAGATGACGTCGTGATCAAAGGTGACGTCAGGCCATAGATTTCCTGAGCGTCGACGCGGCGCGTCAGATCGATACCTGTGACGATGTTGCCCCATTGGTCGGAGCCACCCATTTGTAGCAGGCAACCATAGCGCCGCCGCAGCTCCAGAAAATCATAAGCCTGAAGAATGGCGTAATTGAATTCAAGAAAGGACAGAGGCTGTTCGCGTTCAAGGCGCAACCTTACCGACTCCATCCCCATCATCCGATTGATCGAAAAATGCGGCCCGTAATCCCGCAGGAAACGGATATAGGCCAGATTGTCCAGCCAGTCGGCATTATCCACCATTAGCGCATCGGTCGGCCCATCGCCAAAGGTGAGGTATTTTTCAAATACCGTCTTTATGCCCTGCTTGTTGTGTTCGATATCCTGATCAGACAATAACGGGCGTGCTGCGTCTTTGCCTGATGGGTCGCCGACCTTGGTTGTGCCGCCACCCATAAGGACAATCGGCTTGTGCCCGGTCTTCTGGAGGATGCGCAGCATCATGATCTGAACAAGCGATCCAACATGCAAACTATCGGCAGTGCAGTCAAAACCGATATAGGCAGGCACAATCTGCTGGCCGGCAATCTCGTCCAGACCCTCAAGATTGGTTGTCTGGTGAATATAGCCGCGTTCCGTGAATTGTTGGATGAGAGCAGATTTGTGGCTCATTGTTTCTGTCTGGTCCTTTTAAATAGCCGCACAGGCGACTTCTTGAATTAGCGTGGGTCTGGCGTTGTCTTGGCTGTGTTCAGGCCAGCGGGTCAAAATCAGGTGCGACAAGGGCCATATCCAGATAGGCGCCAACACGTGCAATCATTTCATCAAGGTGGTTAGAGAAGAAATGATTGGCTCCGGGGACAACATCGACGTCAATTTTGACCCCCTTCTGGATTGAGATCCTCTCGACAAGCTTGTGAACTGTTTCGGACGGCACCACGTCATCTTCCTCACCATGAACAATCAATCCTGATGCCGGGCAGGGGGCAAGGAATGAAAAATCATGCGTCGAGGCTGGTGGTGTGATGGAGATAAAACCCCGGATTTCCGGACGTCGCATCATCAGTTGCATACCGATCCATGATCCGAAAGAAAATCCGGCGATCCAGCATTGCCGTGACGCTGGGTTCTGGGCCTGAAGCCAGTCCATAGCCGTTGCCGCATCTGACAATTCACCCTCGCCATTGTCGTATTGGCCCTGACTTCGGCCAACGCCGCGAAAGTTAAATCGCATAACGGCAAAGCCGCGTGCCTGAAAATGCTTATACAGCGCATAGGTCACACGATTATTCATTGTGCCGCCCTTGTCGGGCTCGGGATGCAGGATCAATGCAGTCGGTGCATCAGGTGCCTCGGCAGGCATGTAACGACATTCGATTCGCCCCTCGGGGCCGTTAATAATCACCTCAGGCATGTTATCCCTGTTCCTCTTGTGATATGATGAAAAAGGCTTATATCTCAATAACGAGGTGACGCCAAGCCAGCTTTGCCATGCTGTGACAATGAGATGGCTAAAGCCGTCATGTAACGGAAGCGAAATCGCATGTTTGCTAAACTGAATCGAGACCTAGATGCGATCATGGATCGTGATCCGGCGGCCAGCTCAAAGCTTGCAGCGATGTTTCTGTATCCCAGTTTTCAGGTGATGTTGGCATATCGCATTGCCAATCCTTTGTGGCGTGTCGGCCTCAAATTCATCTCGCGTCTGATCATGCAGTTAGCCCGCATGTTGACGCAAATCGAAATTCACCCCGGGGCGACAATCGGCAGTGGTTTTTTTGTCGACCACGGTGCCGGAGTGGTCATCGGCGAGACGGCAATCGTTGGTGACAATGTGACTTTATATCAGGGCGTGACCCTCGGTGGCGTGATGCCGGCTGTCGATTCCGAGGCCCAGCGCGCCGTCAAGCGCCATCCAACCATCGAAGATCATGTCATTATCGGATCCGGTGCGCAGGTTCTCGGCGACATCACGGTTCACAGATGCGCCCGTGTTGGCGGCAATTCGGTGGTGACAAGGAATGTGGCGTCAGGCGCAACGGTGGTGGGTGTGCCGGCCCGCGAAATTGCGCCCAAGGCTGGTGCCGAAACGCTCAACGACACGTTTCAAGCCTATGCGGTGGCGAACCCGGGTGAAATTGACCCACGCGAACGGATCATTGCCGGCCTCGTTGACGAGGTGCAAAGCCTGCGTGCGCGGTTGAATGATATGGAGGACCGTCTGGCCCCTCTGGGGTCGCGTGATGCTGACAAACAAAAGCAAGGCAAAGGGTCAAAATTTTCCACCCGCCAGCCAAGCAAGGGCTAGATCGCCCGATTTATTTCCGATGTCTGTTGCCGCCCCCATTTATCTGGATAACAACGCCACAGCGCCGCTGCGGGCAGAAGCCGTTGCCGCTATTCATAAAGCGATGGGGCCGCCTGCAAATCCGTCATCTGTCCATAGCTTTGGCCGTAAGGCGCGACTTGTCGTCGAAGAGGCACGCGCGTCCATAGCCACATTGGCAGGGTGCCGCGCACAGGATGTCGTATTTACCAGCGGCGGTACAGAGGCAAACAACCTCGCCCTGTCAG
>Ga0181592_10004774_pt1 | contig 11178 bp, 6 predicted proteins | sample 071ome_20_FD_133755 | JGI IMG/M metagenome (GOLD analysis project Ga0181592, IMG submission 133755) | Coastal salt marsh microbial communities from the Groves Creek Marsh, Skidaway Island, Georgia - 071412BT metaG (megahit assembly) | ecosystem: Environmental > Aquatic > Marine > Intertidal zone...
AATGTACCTATTTTAGGTGATGGTTCTGGAGGAAAGGCGACAGTAACTATAGATTCTTTTGGAAAAGTTTCTGAAATTATCGTTACAGAAGGTGGATCTGGGTATACATATGGAACGGTTGAACTCTATCCAGGAGCACCAGGATCGGAGTCTGGCGGTCCAATTAACGCTCTAACCAATACTGGAGTCGGAACTACTTCTAGAGCGTCTTTCAACGTTATTATTCCACCGAAGGGCGGTCATGGATATGATGTTTATAGAGAGTTGGGAGTCTACAGAGTTCTTTTGTATTCCAGATTCGAAACTTTGGAAACAAACCCAGACGTAATACTTGGAAATGATTTTGCAAGAGTTGGGGTGATTAAAAATCCAACGGTTCCAAGTAGCACTACACAGGTTCTAGATTTATCTCTTGCTAGTGGATTGCAAGCTGTAAAATTGAGTGGGGTTACTACTAATACGACATATGGTGTTGACTCTATTATCAAACAAACTGTCGGACTGGGTTCTACTGCTATTGGATATGTAGCTTCTTGGGATAACATTACTGGAGTCCTTAAGTACTATCAACCAACTGGATTGGCTTCTAGTGAAACTGGATTCAAACTTTTGAAGTTTACTTCCCAACCAGATGTTGGTTATGGTACGACCATTGAATGTTCATCTATTGTTGGACCAGCCCTATCAATTGATACTAATTTTAATGGTATAACCACCACAATAAATAATAAGATATACCAGTTGGGCATTGATTTCGTATCCGGAATTGGATCTGCAGAATTCAATAAGAAATCTGGTGAAATCATCTACATAGATAACAGGGCACCGATTCCTAGATCAGCTAGCCAAAAAGAAGATATCAAAGTTGTACTGGAGTTCTAAATCAAAATGGCACAAAACACTAATCTAAATGCATCACCATATTTTGACGATTTTGACTCAACAAAAAATTATCATAGAGTGCTGTTTAAGCCAGGAATTCCAATTCAGGCTAGAGAATTAACAACCCTGCAATCAATATTACAGGACCAAGTAGAAAAGTTTGGTAAACACTTTTTTAAAGAAGGTTCAGTAGTAATACCAGGACAGTCCGCTTACGATACTGACTATTTCTATGTTCAGATAGATGCAAACCACCTAGGAATTCCAGTATCCCTGTATCTCTCACGGTTAGTTGGAAAATATATTAAAGGCGAAAGTAGTGGCCTAACAGCTTTAGTTGAAAATTATATTACAGACGTTGATTCTGAAAATGGCAATTATACTTTATATGTAAAATATCAGAGTTCAAGCGACACTGATTTCACAAGTACAGAATTTTCTGACGGAGAAAATTTAGTACTACTTGGTGATTTGGATTATGGTTTATCGACTATTAGGGAAAATTCTACCTTTGCAACTTGTATAATTTCAGACGCAACTGGTTCTGGATCAGCTGCAAAAATAGAAACAGGTGTATTTTTCATTAGGGGATTCTTTGTAGAAGTTCCTTCTCAAACAATCATCCTAGATCAATATGGAACAACTCCTTCAAATAGAGTTGGTCTTTTCATTGAAGAAACTATTGAAGTTGCTTCTCAGACAAATTCGGATTTGTATGATAATGCAAGAGGATTTTCAAATTTCGCAGCTCCTGGTGCAGATAGACTTAAAATATCTGCCACACTTATCAAAAAGAGTTTAGATGATTTTAATGATGAAAATTTTATTGAATTAATTAGAATTCAAGATGGTGTTGTAGAAAAGTTTGTAAAAGAAAGTAGTTATAATCTAATAAGAGATGAATTAGCTAGAAGAACCTATGATGAGTCTGGCGACTACTATGTAACTCCATTTAAAGTCATACCAAAAGAGTGTTTGAATGATGGAACTGGAAATAATGGCATATATCTTAAAAATCAAATAACAAAAAGCAATAATGTACCTTCAGAGGATCTATTGACTTTACAAATATCCCCTGGAAAAGCATATGTCAGAGGATATGAGATAGAGACTATTGATACAACTTCGATTGATATTTCAAAACCAAGAACAACTGAGTCTATAGATAATGAAAGTGTTCCATTTACTCTAGGTAAACAGTTAGAGTTAAATAATGTTTATGGATCTGCTCCAGTTGGATTCGGAAGCACTTCAATAGTTAACTTATATTCAAACAGAACCTCAACTCCAGGATCTTCAAATGGCATTTCCATTGGAGTTGCAAGAATATACGATTTAAAATTAAAGAATGCAGAATATCAAAATGAATCAACTAAGTTTGAAGCCTCATTGTATGATATTCAAACATATAATTATCTACAACTAAGTTCCGCAACTTCTATTAGTGTACCAGCATTTATTGAAGGAAAGAATAGTGGAGCATCTGGATATTTGGTTTCCAGTATAACTAATGATACTCAAGTTGTATTGTATCAGGTTTCAGGAACTTTCTCAAAAAATGAAGCTATAAAAATTAATGGTATTGATAATACCAGGACAATTAAAGAACTTCGTGACTATGATATTTCCGATGTTCACCAAATTGTTGGTACTAATGGAGTATCATTTACCGCTGATCCAATTTTGTCTAAGTTGGTTCAGATATCAAGTTCTGGAGCAACATATACTATATCAGCCGGTTCTGGTGGAATAAGTACAGTCACAAGTGCTAACAAAACTTTCGTTGGTATCAAAACTGGAGACATTGTAGTTTATTCTAAGAGTGGAGACACTCTACCAACTTATAATAGAGTTAATTCTGTATCTACAACAGGTAATTCTATAACACTTCAATCTACAACTTCAGTTTCTAATGTTTCTATTGGTTCACTTCCATCTGGAACTATTAGTGTAACAGACTTTTATAAAGCAACTGCTGAAATTTTAAACAGTACTTCCGCATACTTATACTCCACATTACAATATCCAAATGTATCTAGTATTAACTTTACTGGAACAGATATTGTTATAAGAAGATCATACAATATTACTGTTTCATCAAATGCTTTCAGCAATACTCTCGAATCAGATTCATTATTCTCTCTAGAACCTTTTGATGAAGAAGATTATACACTAACATATACATCTACAGGAACTGTTGAATCTTTAAATTCTCAGAAAGTTTCTGTTTCTGGAAATACAGTTTCATTAAGTGGACTTAGTGAAAATGGTTCAGCAATATTGACAGTTACATTCAAAAAAGAAGAAGTAAAGTCTAGGAAGAAAGTTTATAATAGATGTTCAACACTTATTGTTGATAGATCTGCAACAACTTCTTCTGGGGTTGGTACTACCAGTATATCTGATGGATTGACTTATAGTAGTGTTTATGGAACAAGGGTTCAAGATAAACAAATTTCTCTAAATGTCCCAGATGTTCAGACTGTTCTTGGAATTTATGAATCAAATGATTCAAATGAACCAGATCTTCCAAAACTTGTTCTTAATAATATAACTGGTAATGTAACTAATGCCTTGAATGGCGAAAGGATATTGGGAGAAGATAGTAAAACTGTTGGTTATTTTGTAACTACTAATGGAACTAACCAGATAGAATTTGTTTATGCTAATGAAAATTCATATATTATTGGGGAAAGAGTAACTTTTGAAGAGTCTGGAATATCTGCAATTATTGGTTCGTTCTTAGAGGGTGATAGAAATATCATAGATGACTATATTTTAGAACCTGGACAAAAACCAGATTATGCAGATTTCTCCTTTATCTTCAGAAAGGACGAAAATCCTTCTCCTACTAAAAAACTAAAGATTGTTTATAGTCACTACACGCTGGAAGCTAATGATGATGGAGATTTTGTAAGTGTAAATTCATATGAGGTTTCTAGATATAAAAATGATTTGCCATTTGTAGATTCTATATCTTCTAGCGATATTATAGACGTTAGACCAAGAGTTTTGGAATATGATACATCATTAACCACTTCTCCATTTGAGTTTCAATCCAGAACTTTTGAATCTAATACAAATTCATCACCACACTTATTTGCAAAAGATAAAAATTCCAACATTTCATATAAGTATTTTGTTGGAAGAATTGACAGATTGTTCTTAACAAAAGATGGCAAGTTTGAGATTATTAACGGAGTTCCTTCACTATATCCCAAATCTCCAAATACTCTTGATAATGCTATTGAAATAGCAACTATCAAATATCCACCATATGTTTATGATATTAAAAATATTGATGTAAATTCTGTATCACATAAGAGATACAGAATGAAAGATATTCAACGTATTGAGGAAAGATTGAAGAATGTCGAATACTATACTTCATTGTCCTTGTTGGAAAATGAAACTAAGTCGCTTACAATAAAAGATTCTACAACAGGTTTAGATAAGTTCAAGAGTGGATTCTTTGTCGATAACTTTAAGAGTGCTTTAGCTGGAAACCTATTGGATCCTGCCTATAGGTGTAGTATTGATACTGAAAATGGAATATTGAGACCACAACATTATACAACTTCCCTTGATCTATTGTTGGGTTCTGAAGCTATTGTTGGTGTTGCAAGCACATCAAACCCAACTATAGATTATAACTTTGTATCTAATCTTGGATCCCCAAATGTTGTTAAGACTGGAAAAACAATTACTCTCAAGTATAGTGAAAAAGTATACGTAGAAAATAAATTTGCAACTAGAACGGAAAATGTTAATCCTTTCCACGTTGTTAACTGGATTGGAGATATCACGTTAAATCCAGAATCTGACACTTGGATTGATACTAGTATTGCATATAAAACAAAGGAGGTTGAAGGCAATTATTCTGATACAATATCTCAGTATAATATTGACGGAAACACTGGACTATCTCCAATTGAGTGGGGAGCTTGGGAAAAAGATTGGACTGGTAAAAAAGTAACAAATACCGAAAACTTAGGAAAAATCTTTGTTGGCAGTCAATTAGTTTCCAAAAAAACCCAAAAAGGTTCTTTCCAACACGGAAAAGGTATTCCTATTACGACAACCAAAACCTACAAAGAACAATATACAACATTTAAAAATGTAACCACAACAAAAACTGGAACAGCAACTAAAAAAGGAGTTCAATATAAAGTTTCCGAATCTTGGCAAGAAATTGGTCTAGGTCCGAATGTCGTTTCTACAGATACTATACTTACTCTGAGATCCAGAAATATTGAATTTATTGCCAAGAGAATGAAACCAAATACGAGAGTATATCCATTCTTTGATAATGTTGATATGTCTTCGTATATTGTTCCAAAATTACTTGAAGTAAAAATGTCTTCTGGTAACTTTAGTATTGGGGAAACAGTTGTTGGATATTCTGGTGCTAAAACAGTTCAATTTAGATTAGCAAAAGCAGACCACAAGTATGGTCCATATAACAACCCAACCCAAAAGTTTACTCAAAATCCATATAACACTGCTGAAAATGTACCAACATCATATTCATCAACTTCGACAATACTGAATGTTGACACAGCTTCATTAGAATTGCAAACAGCTTCTTCTTTCTATGGATCAGTTGTAAAGGGGATGAAACTTACTGGGCAAACGAGTGGAGCTGTAGCGACAATTTCCGATATTAGATTAATTACAGATAAGTCTGGTACAGTAATTGGATCTTTATACATTCCAGATCCAAATCTTCCATCTAATCCACAATTTGAGACTGGACCAAAAACATTAACATTAACAACTAGTTCTACAAATAGCACTGTTGTTGGTACAGTTGGATCTTCAGCTGAGGGTAAGTTTACCTCTGCAGGTACACTCAATAACGTTGAAGATGTCACCCTGAAGATTAAAAATGCTAAGGTATCAAAAGAAACTTTAGAAAAGAGTAAGGCAATCTCCAAAACAACTACTAAAGTTGTTGCAGATACTGTATTCAATACTAAGGTTAAAAAACAAACAAAATGGGTTGACCCTCTCGCCCAATCCTTTGAAGTTGTTGATGAAAACGGAGTGTTTATTACAAAATGCGATGTTTATTTTGCGACTAAAGATACTAATGAACTGCCTATAACTATGCAGATCAGAACAATGCAAACTGGACTTCCAACCACAACCATTGTTCCTTTTGGCGAAATTGTTCTTGATCCATCACAAGTAAATACATCAACCGATGGTAGTGTAGCAACATCGTTTACTTTCCCATCTCCAGTTTACTTAGATCCCGGAAATTCTTATTGTGTAGTATTACTATCCGCTTCAAACCAATATACAGTTTATATTTCTAGAATGGGTGAAGAGGATGTCACTACAAAAGATAAACCAGAATCTGAAAAGATTTTAGTTTCTCAACAACCTCTCTTGGGATCACTATTTAAATCTCAAAATGGAGCAACTTGGGATCCAAGTCAATATGAAGACTTGAAAATGAAGTTGTATAGAGCTGAATTCTATAATGGAAGTTCTACAGTTAGATTCTATAATCCTGTTTTAAATACAGGTAATAAACAGGTCGCAGCTCTAAAACAGAATCCTATCAGTTCAAATTCAAATTCAGTTTTAGTTGGAACAGCTAAGAGTTTCACATCTTCTGAACAGGTGAACTTGACCCCTGGGGTTACTATTTTACAAATTAATAATCAGAACTTTAGTGGAAAACTTAGCAATGTTCTTGGAGCTGTTGGAGTAGGCAGCAACTTGACAATCGTAAATCCAGGTTATGGATTTACATCATCAAGTAAAACCTATTCTGATGTAAGTCTAGTTTCTCTAACTGGTAGGGGATCTGGAGGCAAAGTCAACATAACAATAAGTGGTGGAGTTGCGGTAGCTGCAACAGTTTCTGTTGGAGGCACTGGATATGGTTACGGAGATGCTTTGGAGGTTGATTATACGCAAACTAGTGGTCTGGGTAATAATTTAATCATAACAGTTCCAGAACAAGTCGGAGTTATATCCTCATTCAATACTTTGGTCATTGATAGGGTACAAGGACAAGTTGTTCAAAATGCAACTTCCGAATTGGTATATGTTGGTACTAGTGGAACCTCAGTATTGACTGATGCAACCGTAAATTATATTGAATCAATTTCAGATGGTCTACATTTCAAGGTAACGCATAGAAATCATGGAATGTATTCATTAAATGATTATGTAACTTTGAGTGGAATTGAACCAGATTTGAAACCACTAACAATGTCTGCAGATTATGAGGCTTCATCTACATCAAGTATTGTTGTAAATTCGGTTGGAATTCTAACAACATTTGAAAACGTTGCTGTTTCGGCTATTAATCCAGGTTATGTAATCATTGACGATGAAATTATTAAATACACTGGAATTCAAACTTCAACAACATCATTAACTGGAATTACAAGAGGTATCGATTCAACAAAAGCAACAAAACATTTAAAAACTGAACCAGTATTTAAATATGAACTAAATGGAGTTTCTTTGAGGAGAATCAACAAAACTCATAATTTAGCAAACACTGATCACAGCAAATATCCAACCGACACTGATCATTATTATGTAAAACTCAAGATGGATGAATCTGGTGTAGATAGAACAACTGGAAATGCAAATGGCTATCCAGAACTATTCTTCCTACAAGACAAAACTTGTGGATCTTATAGTGGATTGTCCTTAAGTCAATCTAATAAGACTCCACATGCAACTCAGAATATCCCATTCAACTTAGTCAGACCAAATATTGGTTATATGATTCCATCACAAACTGAGTTATCGACTAAAATTAGAACATTCTCTGGAAGTTCCCCAGACAATAATTCACAAACTGCGTTCGTTGATCAGGGATTTGAGGAAATCTCATTGAATTCCAACAATTTGATGAGTACACCTAGAATAATTTGTTCACAAGTCAATGAAGATCAACATCTTGTTGATTATCCAGGCAAGAAGTCATTTACAATGGAGTTTACTCTTTCAACAACAGATCCAAAAGTTTCTCCAATGTTGGATCTTGAAAGAATTAATGTTATTACTACTGCTAATAGAATTAACTCCAAAGTTTCAAACTATGCAACTGATCCAAGAGTGAATTCATTGTATTTTGATCCTAGTGTTGCAAGTTATGTTAGTAAGATTATTAATCTAGAAAAGAGTTCTGATAGTTTGAAAGTTCTATTTGATGCATATAGACATTCAAGTAGTGATATTAGAGTCATGTATAGATTGTTTAGAACTGATTCTGATCCAAGTCTTCAACTATATGAATTATTCCCTGGATATGATAATTTAGATGCAGATGGAAATGTAATTGAAGCCGCAAATAATAACGGTAGACCTGATAAAAAAGTTGTTCCATCAGAATCAATTGATGATCTTGGATCATATGAATTTACAGCTAATAACTTACCACTATTCAACGGATTCCAAATCAAAATTATCATGACTGGTACAAATACATCATATGTACCACAAATAGAAAACCTAAGAGCAATTGCAACTGTCTAATTATGAAAATACCAGTAGAAGGCCAACCTGGATTATATCGAGATTCTGAAACAGGGGCCATTATTAATTCTTCAAGTGGTGAGTTTTCTTCTTATGAACAAGCTAAAAAAATAAAGTTAAAAGAAAAGGAAGAAATTCAAAATATAAAAAATGAACTAAGTGAATTGAAGGGTATGATGAAGGAATTGGTGAATAAACTAACCACCCAATCATAAATAACTAAAAAGAGCACTAATAATGGCGGCAAGGAATGTAAATCTAGTTCTTGAACAGGGAGTTGACTTTCAAGCCACCTTCACACTCAGGAATACAAATAATGCACCATTAAATTTGACTGGATATACGGGGATTTCTTCAATAAGAAAACACCCATCATCTTCAACTGCATATCCATTAAGTATTTCATTCACGGATCGGTTGAATGGAAAAATAACCGTTTCTATGGGTTACACTGCAACTGGAGACATTGAAGGTGGTAGATATGTTTATGACGTTATTTTGATTTCTCCACAATCATATAGAACTAGAGCAGTTCAAGGAAATGTCCTAGTAACACCAGGAGTATCGTAATGTCAGATTACATAGTAACGCTTAACGAACCTGGTCCATTTAGAGTTGGCGTCGATTATGAGATTCCAACTAAGTCAATTCAGTATGGCAACATCATTCTTGATGAATTAAATGCTCAGTTTACTGGTGTGGCTCATACTTTTGGGTTGAGTCAAAGTGGAAATTCATATGTTCCAATAAATGATCAACAATTAATTGTTGTTAAAAACAATTTGGTAATGGAACCAATTGAAGACTACACTACTTCAACCGACAATATAATTTTTACTGTCGCACCAAGTCCTGGTGATGATGTATTCATTATAGCACTTGCCACTACTGCAGATCTGACAAGGACAATTAATTATGTAGTTGATAGTGGTTCAGTTACCATGTTGAGTGGTAATAAGGGATCTGTTACTTTAGATGTGAGTGGAGTCTTAGAGTCACTGACAATACTTTCTGATCAACAGGGTGATTTAACATTAGATATTAAAAAATCAGATTATTCTTCTTTTCCAACTTTCACCTCGATAGTTGGTGGTGTGTATCCCCAATTGTCCAATGAAAGAAAAGTCAGAGATGATAATTTAACTGGTTGGACTACAACTATTGTTGCTGGAGATATATTGACTTTTGACGTGGTATCGGTAAATAACATCAATAGATTTCTAATCTCTTTAAAATTAAAATTATAAATAAAGATAGTTATCAAACGTCACCAAGTTGTTAAGGAGTTGTTTAAATGGCACTATTAGTTCCTAATATTGGGGAAATTGAGTCACTAAGGTATTTGATTGCACAGAATAATCACACTGCTGCTTTAGCTGATCAGTCCCCAAGAAATCTAGTTCTCAAACTCTACACAAGTAACACGACTCCAGCGGAATCGGATGTTCCTTCAACCACCGCTTACTATGAGCCTTATGGAGTTGGTAATACTAATGCATATGGATATGCACCAACTACCGGTTATCCATATTGTGTAAATAATAGAACTGATCAAGATTACACATCACAAACAGGTATTCTTTTAAATGGTTCCCGTTGGGGAATCAATAATGTTGCTTCTGGTACTACTGCGACTTATCCAGAGCAAACATTCACCTTTACCGGTAACGCAGGTGACGTTTATGGTTATTATGTAACTCGTGCAAACAACATGCCTTACACCGTCCAAGGCGTTGAGCACTTTGCTTCAGTCGGTATCGGAACAACCGTAACCAAAGGTGACAACTCCGATCCAACAATCGGAGTTATTGGAAACTACTATATCACCATTGACCCAGACGTTAGTGTTGATGATCTAACTCTAGGAATGGTAGTTGGTGGTAACGCTGGTATTGATACTGGAACCAAGGTCATCGGTATCGATAGAGCACTCAAAGTTGTTTATCTAGACAAAGCACTACTAGACAACATCCAGGTCGCTACCGATCCAAGCGTAGAATTTAGTTTCTCCAAGATTACTGCTACTGGACACCAACTAGTTGCTGGAGATGTTCTTTATGTAGCGGCTGGTACAGCTAATACAACAACTGAGTCTGGTACTTACACCGTATTCAGTGTTCCAAATGCTGATGAGTTCTATACCACACCATCAATCAATCCAACACAAAATGGTGCTGCTGGAGTTGGCACTTGCACACTATACTCCAGTCTCATGTATGCTGAAAGATTCACAAATGGTCCTTACAGCATCCAGAACAACGGAGACCAGATCAAGATCACTCTCAACGTTGCTCTAGACTGATACATAAATAAATACATCATTGATTTTTTGGGGATTGTAGTTAAAACAGTCCCCTATTTTTTTCTCTAGGTTGTCGATGGCTGTTTACGAATACAACTCATCAACAATAAATGCATATTCCGAAGAGACATGTGGTTTACTATCCACGACTTCGGATGAGGTTTTTGACTGTGGAGGAATATCAAATTCAATAACGGATACGGAAGATTATTCTCTAATTACCAATACGGAAACACTAACTCCTTTTGGTGGACTTAAGATAACTAACAACAACACTAAGGCAACAACTAAGAAAATATCTTCCTTTTCCAATAGACTTTATAATGTCAATAATAAATCAATTATTCTTAACGGTCTGATTATTAATTGGATTGGTTTTGGCACATTAGTTGAACTTGATAATGGTTTAGATAGACTTGTAATACCAGATAAATCTGGAGGTGGCGTATAATGGCTGCTATATTCGGATATATTGGAAAAGTAAG
>Ga0181592_10004777_pt1 | contig 11174 bp, 16 predicted proteins | sample 071ome_20_FD_133755 | JGI IMG/M metagenome (GOLD analysis project Ga0181592, IMG submission 133755) | Coastal salt marsh microbial communities from the Groves Creek Marsh, Skidaway Island, Georgia - 071412BT metaG (megahit assembly) | ecosystem: Environmental > Aquatic > Marine > Intertidal...
TACATCTTTTAAATATTTTAAAAATGTTTTGTATTCAGGTTGTTTAGCTAAGTTAAATTTGGTATCATATGTTGTTCTACCTTTATAAAACCTGTGTCTATTAATTTTCTCATAATCTAAATATTTTAAAGATGGCTTTAATAACTTTTCAGCCCAGCCTGAAGTCTGATGTTGTAAAATAGGTACTGAAAACCAATTTTGTATATTATAATTTTGTATGGTCACTAAAAATATCTTCTACTTTATCAATACAACAGATTTCCATATTAATAGAAATTCTTAATTGTTTAGACTTTACGTTTATAGGATTGTGCCACATCCAACCTGGAAAAATGTATAATTCATTAGTTTTAGGTCTAATCTTTAACACATCTTTTCTTCTACTTCTAAATTCAATTTCGCCACCTTTCATGTCTTTAGGTATCTCCAAATAATAAACTGAATTGATGGTTGATGATAAAATATGATTGTGCCAATTAACAGATGGTATAAAATCTTTATTAGAGGCTACAGCAAAACAATGAGTTCTATTAATCCACTCATTAATTTTAAAGTCTTTTAAATATTTTCTGGATGTATCTAAAAATTGATTATATAATTTTTTAGTAAAGTTATCTTCTTCAAGCACATAATTGTTATCCCAATCATGTCTTTTAATTTGTTCGATAACTCTTTTTTTTACTCTTGTATGTTCGCCCTTTGAAAAATTATAAAAGTTATCAATCCTAATTATAGGAAAATCTATCATTTATCTAATACTTTATCACTTTACTTATAGCACCTTGTCTTACAGGTATTTTCTTTTCAGCTCTTTTAAATCTACCAGGTAAACCTAAATGAGGCCTTCTATCTAAAGCATTTTCTTCAGCGCCTTCGGTTTTTTGATTGTTGTAATGTAAAAACACTTGAGCACAATGATTACCCTTAAAAGGTTCTCTCCAATGTTCTAATAGATCACCTCTATAAATTAACATATCTCCAGGTTTTAAATTTACTCTAACACCTTTTGATTTAGATGGAATATACTCACCTGTTGTTTCATTAATACCACCTTCATTTTCATTTGGATTAATAAAAATAGGCCATGCTTTATCACCACCTAAATTTAACGTTGTTGATATTTCACAACTAAATCTATCTTTGTGTCTTATTAATTCGTCTTTATCTTTATATATTCTAACATATGAATAATTTTCATATAATTTTAAACCTGTAGTTTTTTCCATTTTAGGTTTTAATTTAGCTAAGAGAGTTTCCATAGCTATATCAGCATAATGTGAATAAGTAGCTGGTACTTGTGGGTCTTCCCATGTTCCCCAATCTTTATTAAATAAAGAGATATTGTTGGTAGTTCTAAAAGTCTGTAAGACTCTTCTTTTCATTAAGATATAGTTTTTTAAAAATTCAGCCATATCTTTACTAATAGCATTTTTTATAACAGTAAATTTGTCTTTTTTCCAGTTCATAATTAGTTATAGTTAAAGTTTATTAATAGTTTAAACTTTTGATCTGTACAGGTTGTACCTTGATGAGTTTGATTAGCTTTAAAGAATACCATTCTATTTTCTTTCGCTTTCACCTTTTCTTTACCAAAAATTGTTAAACCATTATTTGTATTTATATAAAATATGGCCGCCTTACAATCAAAGTCTTGGTCTGTGTGTTTTTCAAACTTATAAACTTTATCTGTATTGGCAACCAAATTTGCTTTAATTCTTATAAAGTTTTTAACTTTCATTTTATTTATAATCGGCAGTAAGTTCTCATAAGCACTAGAATTTACTTCACCACCAGCCACGAATGTATGAGTAAGTTGATAATCGTTCTTATCTTTAGTGTATTCATTTGGATTTATAGAAGTTTTATTAGTATTTAAATACCAAGGAAATGAATTACTTAAAAACATACTTTTTATGTTTTCCATATCTTGTTTTTTTATATAATTATCTTTTACTTTTATCATTTTGTAAATTTTTAAGAATTACCTCTATAGAATCAAATGTCTGTAAAGCTGTCCAGTTGCCTTCAAAATGATTATGAAATGATCTACACATGAAAAAGTAATCATATTCAAAATCACTCACAGCATTTATATCTAATCTTGTATCTAATATGTCATTATTTAACAACACAAAATCTTTTCTCCAATCTTGGTATCTGTTAAAAGCAGAATCATAATTAGCTATCCAAGTACAACCTTTTATTCTACCACTTTTCATATAATGGCCTAACCAATTACCAGATAAAAATCCAGCTTCTAATGGTTCTGAAGGAATATATTGAATGTCGTGGTGATGATCTACATTTACACAATAAACAGGACTAACCAAAGTATCAACAAGTTTTGATATTTCTCTATGAGATTGGCCTATAACTATTTTTTTAAATTTTGTTTTTTTAAATATTGGTATTAATACTTCAAGTAAGGCTTTTGAATCTCTAGGAGACATAACCCAATCAATGTCAATTGATAATAATGTTTCATGTTTTGTCATAATTTATTTTACTGCTCTATAATTAAACGCCATTGATATTCTTTCTTTATTTGACGTATTTGGTTTTACATAATGTATTAAATAACCAGGAAATATAATTACTTTTCCTGTTTCAGGTACAATACTCCATGTGCTTGAATTATATCTATTCCATTGTTCAACTAATTCATCATGTATTGTATATTGTATCTTTGAATTTGGATTTAAAAATTCTAAACCAGCACAACCTTTTTCCGCCATAGGAAAATAAACAATGGCCAAATCAGCCGTAGGATGTTGATGAGGCACAGATGTTTCAAAAGAATTTTGTTTATTAATCCAAGCATCAATACAAACTTGTTTTGTACTATTTTTGTATTGAAAAACTTTATGAGCTTCATTTGCTATTTTATCAACTTCAACAAACAAATGTTCTAATTGATTTTTTAATGGTGTATTATGAAATATATTTTTTTGATTATAGTCATCATTTGTTTCTAAACCATTTAAACATATATCTGCTATTTGTTTATGGTTTATTTTTAATTTTGTCTGTATTAAAAATGATGTAAATATATTTTCAATATTCATTATTAAGTATTTTGTGGATTTAAACCTCTCAAATGATTTGTAAGTAATGTTCTAACACATTGTAAATTAAAATGAACAAATCTAAAATCATCTACACCAGCGTCAACTGAAAAACCATGTTCTAAATATGCTGGAAAGAAAATCATAGTACCAGGTTTTGGTTTATAATGTATTATAGAAGAAGCCATAGAAACTTCTTCAGGATTTTTTAATGGCATATCTAATCCTACTTTACATAATCTTGGATCTTTAAAATAAGGAACTGAAGTTCTTTCACTACATTTTAAAAAATAAAAACCAGATATATGATTGTCGTAATGAATATGACCCTCGTGGTGGCCTCCGCCCTTTTTAGAAAATTCTTGTACCCACAATTCTGTCCACATTAACTCGTATAAAGATAAATTATATCCCATATGATCTAATACATTTTTAGCTGTGGCACCAATGTAGTCCTGAAACTCTCTAATATCAGGATCGCCTATCATACTTTCTGAATGGTGTGATAAAGTTATATCTCCAACTTTTTTCTTCCATCTTTTTTCTCTATCTTTAATAACAGGCTCCATAAGTTTTTTAGCCCGTTTAATATAATTATTACTTACTTTATCAACATGATCTACCCACTCTGGCACCTCGATATGATAAATTGGTGTTTGAAAATAAATTGATGTTTGTAACTGATCTGTTTTTGTCATAATATTTACCATACCCAACTAACAAATGAGTATCTGGTTCCTTTCTTTATACTGTTAACTTTGTGTGGATATAAAAAATTACTAGGAAAAATTAATACATCTCCTTGATTTAATTTTATTAGTTTGTCTTTCCACATTATAAACTCACCTCCTATATAGTCATCATTTAAAACGCCTACTATACTTAAAACAGGAATGCCTTTTCTTTGACCGTCAAATAAATTATGAATATGGTCACAATGAAAATTAAAATTCTGTCCTTTTTCATATTTATTGACTCTTATTTCAGAATATCCGTTCCATCCTTCATAATAAGGAACTTTTAACTCTTTAATATATTTGTCAATACCATACCACAATTTATCCATAATATCTTTTTTAGAAGGAAATTCTTCAAAGGTCATTTCAGCTTCTTGTTTTTTTGAAAAAGTTTTTTTAGATGTTGGATTATAATATTCACCCTTATCATAATCAACATTACTTAATTCTTCAATAGCTTTATTACAAAAATCTTTATCAAATAAAGGATATGTTTTTACATAATTTTCTAAACTATACATAATATATAAATCAACTTTATCTAAATGGATATCCTAGTCCCCATAACACTAATGAATATCTTGTACCTTTTGTGACAGGTTTAACTCTATGCCATATATGAGATGGAAAAACTATTAAACTACCTCTAGGTTTAAAATGTTTTTTTGTTTGCATGACGTGGCTAGCATCGCTATGTGTTCTTGGTTGTACTTCTAAATCGCCACCTTTATAATCTTTAGGGTTTGATAATTGTACAATAGCTGATATTTTTCTTATCTTACCATGAAAATTTGGATTATTTGGATTATTATAAGGATCAGGAAAAGGATCACAATGCCAATCATAAAATTGATTTAATTTATATTTTGTAAATTGTATTGACTCAAAATAGTCATATTGAAAATTCCAACCTGCATTTTTGTTAGCTAATTCTATAAGAGGACACAATTCGTTATAAATCCATTGATCATTTAACCATACAACATTTGAATCTCTTTGTTTTTTTAAATATTTTAAATCTTTTTTATTTAATAGGCCTTGAACATTATCAGGATTTACTCCAGGTTTTCTTTTTTTTACTTTATCAGAAGCGCCACCTGTTACTCCTATTTTTTCTTGTTTTGAGTTTCCTAACTCTATCACCTCATCACAAAAATTATCACCTAATTGACTTGTAAAGTACCAATAAGCATTTTTTAAGTTCATTTTTATCCTCTTTTCATCTATATTAAATCTACCGCTATAGAATAACGTTTAATTTTTTTAGGTGTATAAGGTTGAGAATGTACTATACCACCTCTAAACACCATTAAAGAATTTTCTGGACACTTTGTTGAAATAATCTTGTCATAGTTAAATTCTTCATCTCTAAAAATAGTTCCTAAACTATCAGGATTCTGTAAATAATATACTGCTGAATATTTACAAGTTGGATGATTATGCCAATTTATAATATCACCCTCCGTATAATTACCCCAAGAGTTTTGTATATTCATATTTTTCATATATTTATCTAGTAAAATTTTATAGAAAACTGACATTTCAGAATGATAGTGTAAGTTCATTTCCGTTTGTAGGCCAGGCACATTTTTACCAAAATATCTCACTTTGGTTTTTACAAACTTTAATATTTTTTTACGATCACTTTCTTTTAATATATTTTTATATAATTTATATAGTTTCATATTTAAATGTTTCAGGTTTACGGTTCCAAGGATTTATTAGATATGTTCTTCTAGTACCTTTAAATTTTTCTACAGAATGATATATGCCTGGATCAAATATAACCAATCTATTGGATTTAGGCATTATTATATCATCTTCTAATTTTAACTGGCCGCCTTTAAGATTTTCAACCTCAACATAAAATATAAGAGAACATATAGGAAATCTTAATTTACCTGAAGTTCTTTTAAAGTAACCCTCGTCTTTATCTACATGAGGATTACATTGTGTATTGTTGTGGCTCCATTGTTCAAATCCTTTGTATTTGGAGAAGTCATAAGTTTTTGAAGCCTCTTTAAGAAAAACATTATCTTTGTAATCATCATCAAACCACATAACAGGAATATTATCACCTTTTAAAAGATTAAATTTTTTATTTAAATCATCTAAACTTTTTTTACTTAAAAAATTATCTACAACTCTAAAACCCATAAAAACTTTTTTTTGTAAAATCAATATTTTCAATATTAGAAATACGAAAATCGCAATTAAAAGCAATAACCGTTTTTCTTTTATTTGATTTATTTATAGGTGACCTGTGCATCAAGTAAGAAGGGAAAAATAGTATATCACCCTCTTTTACTTTTGGCTTAGACTTATCTTTAAATTCAGTAACTAACTCTTTTTTTGGAAGTTCCAAATAATACACAGCTGATAAATTTGACAATGGATGAGTGTGCCAATTATGTTTATCGTTTTTGGAATATTGAGCAAACCAGGCGTTATATATTTCCCAACTATCACAGTAAAATTTACTGGATACTTCTAACATTAAATCAGAAATTTCTTTGTAAAATAAGTTTAGATATTTTCTATTATATTCTTTAGGTAAATCCCAATCAGACTTTACTGTATCGCCTGATGGCATTTCGTCAATTAAAGATAATAGTTTTTTCTTTAGATTTTTATGTTTTGGAAATTCCACTACCCACATGATAAAAATTCACTTTCATATTATTTACTACTTATACTAGTTTACAGTAAGTGTTCCAGAAACTATAAATTTAGCTACTGAAGCACCACATACACAACTCACAGTATTACAACCAGGTGTAACACTTAAAGGGTGTCCTGCTGGCGATCTTACAACTACGATACCTGAACCACCTCTCGAGCCATATTTAGATTTTCCGCAAGGAGCCTGATAAGTTGGAGCGCCATAAGAAGTAGGACCTCCTGTACCACCTCCTCCACCGCCGCCTGTATTAGCAGTTCCAGAATAAGCAAATCCACAAGGATTTCCTGGAGCACCATTACCACCACCACCAGAACCACCTGTTCCGCCAGGTATACCTGGATAACCTCTATCTGTTCCTGATCCGCCACCACCAGAGTATGCTGAACAAGCAACACCTGTGATTAAGTTCGGAGCACCATCACCTCCTGGAACTCCTGGATAACCACTTGCCGAAGCACCACCACCTGTGGCACCTCCGCCACCGCCACCACCTCGGTTATCTGGATAACCTCCTGAGCCGCCTGGATTTCCTTCTGGTGGAGTATAACCTCCAGCATTACCAGAACCTCCTGGTCTTTTAGCACCAATTGCAGATGGATAACCACCTGAGCCTGAACCGCCAGGTCCACCTCTTTCTGCATTGTTAGCATTCCATGGAGAACCACAAGAAGCGTTTAGTGGATAACCACCGCCTGATGCTTGAATATAAGAATCGAAACTTGATGTATTACCATAACCATCACCTGATCCATCTGGTGGACTAGCAGGTGGGGCTGGATAGTTTGTACCACAAGAGTTACCGCCTCCAGCACCAACTGTAATTGTATATGATGAAGCTGAGCATACTACAACAGCACATCCTTGTAAAGGGGCAGGACCAAAACCAGAAGCTCTATAACCTCCAGCGCCTCCTCCTCCGAAACTCTTACCAGCACCACCTCCAGCAACAACTAGATAATCTAGTGTAACTGATTCAATAACAGAACCATCTGGCCATGCTCCCTCTTTAACAGCTTCATACTGTTGTTTCATTGGCCACATACCTCTACTATTATTTTTTTCTTTAACTAAAACTATACCTGAACCTCCAGCAGCACCAGCAGCATAAGTTCCTGTTGGACCTTGAAGGCCTCCAGCACCTCCGCCACCTCCAGTATTTGATGTACCTGCTGTACCAGCATTTGCTCCACCACCGCCACCAGCTCCTCCACCACCAGTTCCTCCTGATGAAGGTGAACCACAGAATCCAGCTGCTCCACCACCACCAGCAACTGCTGTAACAGGTGCTCCTGGAAATTCTGTTGAAATATCTAAACCTGCTCCACCAGCACCACCATCGTTAGTTGTTCCACAAGACCCAGCAGCAGTAAAACCTCCACCACCGCCACCACCTGAAGTTGGTGAACCTGGTACGTTTCTACCTCCTGGATTTCCTTGATTAGGAGTTCCTGTTCCTCCTGTTCTACAAGCGCCGCCTTGGTTAGCGCCACCTGAGCCAGAACCTCCTGGTTGACCTTGTCCACAAGAAGCTCCTCCGCCTGCTGGATAATTAACACCGTATGCTCCACCACCACCAATAGCAACAGCAACACTACCTATAGATGAATTTGAACCAGGTGCTCCAAAAGTACCTGCCGGTCCTGGATATGATGGACCTCCTGTATCTCCACCCCCAGCGCCACCTATTGTAACTACATAAGGCGAACTACCACAAACAGCAACATTAGTAAAAACAACACCTCCAGCTCCTCCACCACCAGACCCACCAGCAGCACCACCGCCACCAGCAACTACGGCTGTTTTAAGTAACCTAGTTCCTGATCCTGTGGTTAGTGTACAAGATGATGTAAAAGTTGAAACTTTTTCTTTACCAGCAGAGGCACAGTTAGCTACACCTCTAATTTTACCTTTGAAGTTTGAAAGTTTGTTTATAGCCATGTGTTAACCTTATATTAATATTACGTTATACAGCAGTCCAAGATGTTGTGTCTGGATTCCACTCAAACTGAGCGTTATCTTCTCCAAAGCCAATCCATTTTAGATTTGCTTCACTCCACTCAATTCTGTAATTTCCTAATGTACTATCTGAACGAGTGTACTGTCTTTGTTCCATAGTAGGAGCTACAACTGGTGGATCCCACAACCAAGTTTCAGTATTTAAAGTCCAAGAAGCAAATGGTTGTTGAGCAAGAAATACATCATTAGTAGGGTCATAAACCATACTTCTTCCAGCAAATCTTTTTCTAAAACTGTGATTGTATGAAGTTTGTTTCCAGATGCCTCCGCCAAAAAGTTTTTTACAATAAAACTCTCCGTCTTCGTGCATATCGTGGTTGACTAAGGTTGTACCACCAGCAGGTATATCGTTTCCTACTACGACAACTCTTTTAACGATATACTTCTCATCTGAAGTAAATCCAGTTGGATCTGTTTTTAATTCTAATTCAGCAAAATGAGCCATATTCTATGCCTCCTATGCGTCGTCTAATATTTCGTATGAAATTGTACATACAAGATCGCCGTTAGCACTAGCACCACCTTCAATTGAATCTCCTTCTTCTAAATAAATTGAAGAATTTTTGTCAATAACGTTTAAAGATGAATCTGCTGGTACAGAAATTGTACTAGCAATTGCTCTAGTGTTTGTTTGATCGTTGTATGTAATTGTAACATCAGCAGCGTTAGTGCCGTCAATGTTTGCCACAATGATAGAGTTTATTTTGTAAATCTTATCAGAAGCAGCAGTTACTAAAGAAGTTGTTAAAGTTGTGTCCAAGGCAAACGTATCCGTTTTACCTAGAATAGAACTAACATTTACTATATTTGGGTTTGCCATAATTGTTTCCTTTCAAGCATATTTATCTAAGCAAATTTGCCTTGTCTTATAATACTATTTATAATCCCTTTTTAAGTTTTAGGTAATTATTATTATTTATATATTTATTCATCTGTATCTGTTGACGGATTATAACTCTTTCCATCGTCAAAATCTGTGATGGTTGTAGTAAATCCGAAGTCATCATCAGCGTCGGATGAGGTAGGGTTTGGAGTAATAGTTATTCTCACCTCTCTACTTTCATCTCCATTTGAATTTGTATGTAAATCTGATTGAACCTCTTTTATCACTTTTTGAGTTGTAGCAGGTCCAAAAAGATATGTTTTTGCTGTAAATCCTAGTGTATATATAACGGCTCTACGAGATGTAAAATCGCCACTATAACTATCATCATAGTTAACACTATTTAGTATAATAGGAACATCTCTTTTAATGTCCATACTAGGTATAGCATTTACTGTAACAGTATAATCAGGTTGAAAGAACGGCAATATTTGTTCTACTATTTGTAAACCTGCTTCTGCTGTCGCTGTAAACACATTTAAATTATATGATATATTGTAAGGCACAGGCATATAATTATATGTCATAACCTTGCCATCTTCACCAGCTTTAACTGTTTTAAATTTTTGAATACGATTTAATTTTCTACTAGCGTCATATTGTATACCAGATATTTCAAATGACATACGAGGTAGTGTAATTGCCATTTCTCTTTCATTTAAATTAGGTTGCTGGTCTAGTCTAACTAAAAACTTTTCTTTTGGAGCATATGCTAATGGGACGGCCATTGATTGAACAATGTCACCCTCACTATCTTTTCTTTTAACTTTAATTTTATTAAAAAGTTGACCAAAAGCGATGGTCATTCTTCTCATACTTTCATTATAAAAATATGTTCCAAACATTAAAATTCTCCTTGGTCTACTTCACCAAAAGGATTTCTTTCAGTAAAGTCTAATATGTCATCAGCTGTAGAAGCTGTATCAAATCCTGCCTCACTATCTAAATCTAAATTATCAGCATAAGTGTTTGATTGTGTTTGAACACTAAAAGTATGATCTTCATTTATTAAGTAGAATCTATCTCCATTTACACTTTCAGTTTCTAATTGTAAAGAACCTGTACCATCTTCTAATGTAAATTGATTTCTTAAAGTATCTGTTGAATATTGATCTTCAGCACTATCAATTTCTGTAATGCCTGTATCAAGTTGTTCACCAGAATATTCCCAACGTGTTGCTCTTAATTTGTAAACTGGTAAATTGCCGAGTTGAAAGAAAGGCTCCTGATCTTCAACGAATTGTATTTCAAAAAAACTATTCATTAAAGGCATATAAATTATATCGCCTTCATTTGGACGGCCATCAGCTATTAATGTGTGTTGACTATCAACGGCGTCTTGCCATCTTCTCTTAGCCAACATAAATGTTGTATCTTCTCTTATTTCTAAACCAAATTTATTAATGATTTCTTGTTGACCAGCAAATCCTTCGGTGGTCTCCATATACATTTCTATTAAATATGAATCATCAAATTTACTTAACGAGTCTTCGCCAAGTATTAAATCTCTATTGACTAATGTTCGTGGTAAATAGTAACAATCAAATCCGTAGATTTTTAATCCTTCAATGATTAAATCTTCGTGTAATCTTTTTTCGCTATCATTTCCGATACCGTTGCCACCTTGGAAGTAATGATTAACTGCCATATCATTATCCTATCATCATTGCAGGGTTTAATTCATATGAACTTCTTATTTCTTGTTCTAGTTTTTCAATCTCTTGTAAAGCTTCTGAAAATATCTGAGCACCATTTAAAGAAACACCACCAATCATAGTTACACCATTAAA